>Ga0209980_10000689_pt1 | contig 18694 bp, 15 predicted proteins | sample CR02metaG_FD_183611 | JGI IMG/M metagenome (GOLD analysis project Ga0209980, IMG submission 183611) | Deep subsurface microbial communities from Mariana Trench to uncover new lineages of life (NeLLi) - CR02 metaG (SPAdes) (version 2) | ecosystem: Environmental > Aquatic > Marine > Ocean trench...
TTCTGGCACCGCATGGGGGACGTGGGTTACCTCGACGAACAAAACCGTCTGTGGTTTTGCGGACGGAAGAGTCACCGCGTCCAAACCGCGGAGGACGTGTTGTTCACCATTCCCTGCGAAGCGGTTTTCAATACCCATCCGAAAGTAAAACGTTCGGCGCTGGTGGGGGTGGGTCCGAAAGCCAACCAGACACCCGTCATCATTATTGAAGCGGAGAAAAACCTCGACCGAAAATCGGTCACTCAAGAATTATTAAAATTAGGCGCTTCCCACGCCATCACCCGGCCGATCCGACAAGTGCTGTATCACCCGGCGTTCCCGGTGGACATCCGGCACAACGCCAAAATCGGACGGGAACAACTCGCGCGCTGGGCGGCAACGCAGTTGACCAACCCTGCCTGAATAGAAACTCGGCAGAAGGACCGCTCCGGACTAGCGGAGGGCCTTGAGGTGGGACTCGACCTGATCGAGGGCGGATTGGCTGAACAGCTTGCCTTTCATTTTGGCTTGAACTTCTCTCCCCACGGCATAAAATTTTTCGAGCTCGTCGGCGTCGGGCAGGGGCGTCATTTTCAGTCCGTTCTGTTTCATGACGATAATGGCCATGTTGTTGTCTTCCTGAACTTTCTTCACCAGTTTTTTCAGGTAATTTTTGCTGACTTCCCGGACGGCTTTTTGATGTTTGTCCGGCAAACGGTTGAACGCGCGCTTCGTGATCAACACCCCGCCGGTGGCGTTGGCCATACGCAACTCGGACATGTATTTCACCTTGGTGAACCACTGCAGGACCAGCGCAGCCATCGGGGAGGCGTACACCGTATCCACCATTCCCGTCTGCAAAGACAACAGGACGTTTGTCACCGAAAGCGGATGCGGGCTGACGCCGAGTTGCCTGTAGGTCTCCTCAACCAGCGGATCGCCCTCCCACATCCAGGCCTTCTTCGGCCGCAGGCTGGCTATGGTGGACACCGGCTCCTTGGAAAAGAAATGAATCCATCCCACCGGAACCCAGCCGAGCAGGATGTAACCTTTCTCCTCGAAGCGGGCGGTGAAATAATCCCTCATTTTTTCATAGATGACTTCAATCTCCCGGTCGTTGCGGAACAAAAACGGCAGATCCAGAACGCGCACTTCCGGCAGGATTTCTCCGAGGCCCACGCCGGTAAATCCCGCCGCATGAATCTGGCCGATGCGCATTTTGCGGATGACGTCGATCTCGTCTCCCGAAACGCCGCCGGGATAAAACTTGAACCCCACCTCACCTTCGGTCACGCGTTGCAATTCTTTTTCCAGAGAGCGCATCGCTTTCATCCACGAGGATCCTTCGGGAGCCAGGGTGGAAAACTTGATGCGGGTTTTGGGGGCCGCCAGCGCGTCCGGCGCCTCGGCGAAAATCAGCACCAGCGCGAACAACAGGGAGGCGAGAATGCCGCAAACGATGCACCCCAAAGTCGCGTGGCGAAAGATTCTTTTGTTAATGTCCGGCCATCGGGAAAGTAACATTTTACTGCGTTTAAAATAATTCATCCGCCGTCTCCAAAAGGGTTTGGGCCTTCCTTTTCGCCACGGCATTGGCCAGCCGTTGTTCGGGTAGGATATCCGTCGGGGCTTCCAGGACCTCGTTCAACAGTTTTTTGAACAGCTCGCGGTCCTGGACCTGGACCGCATAGAATTTCGCGTACAGCAACTGGGCGATCAGATATTTGCGTTCCACGAGCTTGAGGCACAGGTCGAAATGCTGGCGGGCCTTGTCCGGATTCCCTCCCAGCATCTTCGGGCGGCCGCCGTAAAACACGCCGAAAAACAGATGCGGCCCGGCATAGTGGTAGGACGCGTCCAGCTCCAGCATTCTTTGCATGGCGGTTTCCACCTGGGCCATGGCCACAAAGGCCTGCAAATCGTCCAGGTTGATCATCAGCCAGTTGGCCCAGCACTGGCTCATCCAAAACAAACCGTTGCGGTGATCCGCGTTCAACGCCTGCACCGATTGTTTGAATTGTTCCGGGTTCTGCCGGGTCAGGTTTTCCGGCGCTCCGTAAAGGATCAGCAACCGTTCGGCAAAATCGCGCCCCCTCAGGTACAGGCGTGAGGCGCGCTCCGGATCGGTATCCTCCGCGAAACTGAAGGCGTATCCGCAATACCCTTCCGCGAGCCGGCTCAACACAATGGCGTTGTCCGGGTCCTCCCGCAACAGGCCTTCGAGCATTTTCAGGCTGGTGGGGATGGCGTGTTCCGCCAGCAAAAGATCGGATTCTTCATTGATGGCGGCGTACTGGCTTTCCACCAGGGGACTCGCCATACGAACGGACAGGGTGGAGCACCCGCCCAGCAGGATCAGTAGACTCAGGACCGCGATAAGCTTGTCAACCATAGGATTTCTATCATAACAAAACCCGGATAGGGCAACAACCGGCACCCCGATTTTGACAAGCCCCGGACTAACTGCTATGCTTGCGGCAATTACGCTGGCAACCCAGCCTTCAGGGAGATCGGATCATGAGCGACGTGGAAGGACCGGGCTTCACCATCAAAGACAAACGCTCCTCCAATCAGTCCGAAGAGGAAGCCAAAGCCGCCGACGCATCGCAATCCAAAGAACAGGCACCGCCGGAGGAGAAGGAGTCGCCCCCGCAGGGTTTTGAACTCAACTTTTCCACGTTCATGTTGTCCCTGACCTCGTCCGCATTTTACCATCTGGGAGACATCCCCGATCCCATAACCGGCAAGAAAGAGGAAAACCTGCCGGCTGTCAAGCAGACGGTCGACATCCTCATTATGCTCAAGGAAAAAACCAAAAATAATCTCGATGCGGATGAAGCCAAACTGGTGGAGCAGCTGATCTACGAACTGCAATTGAAGTACGTGGCCAAGCAACCCAAATAACGATTATTATCCCTTCCCCGCCCTCCGTTCCCCATTCCCTTTCCAATGACTATTGCCTTCCTTATAAAGAGAATGGTATTTTGTTTCTTTCAACCGAAGCGAACCTTATTTGCTCATGACCCTTTATTCCGATCAGATTGGCGCTTTTATTCAGGGAGTGACCGACCCGGAAGAGTTGCGCCATTATATAAAGCAGAAGTTTACCGAAGCGGAAATCCAGTACGCTTACGAAGCCATGCTGGCGGAGACCCGGGCGCTGGCCAAGGCCGAGAAGATTCCCCTTCTTAAAGCGTTCTGGAAAGTGCTCGACCGTGCCTACGCCGCCAAAGCACCTCCCTTAACCTGCCGTAAGGGATGCAGTCACTGTTGTTACACCGGCGTGGCCCATACCCAGTTCGAATGGGACGGCATGGTGAATGGCGCGCGCGCAAAGGGCATCGACCTCAACGAGATCATCGGAAAATCCGAAAAAACCATCCAGCGGGTGGCCAAGGTGCTGGAGTCCGGGATCGACCCGGAAACGGTGGACTGGTACCAGACGGTGATCAATCAGCGGTGCCCGTTTCTGGATGAAGATGAGTCCTGTATGATCCACGAGGACCGGCCTCTGGACTGCCGCCTGATGGTGGCCTTCCGCGATGTGTGCGCTTCTAAAAATCTCGAACACGCCCAGCGCGGGGTGCTGGTGGAGGAAGCGGTGGCGCCGACGGTCATCGCCCGCCTGCAGTACGAGTCGACTCCCAAAATCAAGCGCCGGAAGTTTACCGGCTCGCCGAAACTCAGGATCATTCAACGTTGGCTGTTGACCTGGAAGGACAAAAAGACCGGTAAAAAGAAACGCTGACCCTTACCGGACGCCTTGAATTGGGGTCGTACGGATGAGGATTTAGGGTAAATGATCTGTTGTGCCATATCCGCCGCCGCCGGGAGTGAGGATGCGAATGCGGTCACCCGGGTGGACGGAGATTTCATTTTTGCCTCCCAGATTGAGAGAGGTTCCATCCTTTTTAACGAACCAATTTTCCCCGAGTGCTCCCGGCTCACCTCCTTCCAATCCATAAGGGGCGTAAACACGGCGTTCGGAAAGGATGGCCACGTTAAGGGGTTTCAAAAATTCGATTTCCCGCACCAAGCCGTCTCCTCCCCGGTATTTTCCCTTGCCACCCGATCCTTTACGAATGGAAAATTCCCGTAACAGGACGGGGTACCTTTTCTCCAAAACTTCGGGATCGGTAATACGGGTATTGGTCATGTGGGTATGAACCCCGGATTGGCCGTGCCAGCCGGGCCCGGCCCCGGCCCCGCCGCCGATGGTCTCGTAATAGCCGAAACTGCTGTCCCCGAAGGTCAAATTGTTCATGCACCCCTGGGAGGCGGAAGCGGCGCCAAAGGCTTTCAACACTACGTCCGTCACACGCTGGGAGGTCAACACATTGCCACCCGCCACCGCAGCGTGTTCCGAGGGGCACAGCAAACACCCCTCTTCCACCTTGATCTGCACCGGATTCAAACAACCCTGGTTGAGCGGGATATCGAAGGGCACCAGGCATCGCAAACAATAAAGAACCGCGGAATGCGTGATCGCAAGGGGGGCATTGCAGTTCCCCTCCACCTCGTTACCCGTACCGTCGAAATCGAAAACAGCACTGCCGTCCGCATGAATTTTCAGTGTCAGGCAAACCGGCGTCCCGTCATCCATAAAATCCTTTGACCGCAATTCCTCCCTCCCGCTTTGGCGGCCTCGGATTTCCCGAAGCACCTGGCGAACGGCCTCTTCCCCGCTCTCCTGGATGAACCCCATGTAGGCATGAACGGTGGCGAGCGAATAATAGTCAATCAATTCCAAAAGCAGTTGGATGCCTCTTTGGTTGGCCGCCATCTGGGCCTTGAGATCGGAAAGATTGTCCGCCAGGGCACGGGTGCCACGGGAATCGGGCACCCCGGGGGCTGGGGAGGTGAGCAGATCGATCACCCCTTTTTCCTGATAGTTTCCCCGGTCCACCAGTTTGAAAGACAAAATGGCCGCGCCCTCCTCCTCCAACCGTTTGGAGAACGGGGGCATGGAACCGGGGGAAATACCGCCGATATCCGCATGATGGCCTCGGCTGGCCACATAAAACACCGGTTTACCGCCCAGGAACACCGGGGTAATGACGGTCATATCCGGCAAGTGGGTTCCTCCGGCGAGAGGATGGTTCGACAACAGCACATCTCCCTCGCCGATCGGGTTCTCCTGAAGCCGAATCTGTGCCCGTACCGCTTCGCCCATGGAACCCAAATGAACCGGCTGATGCGGCGCGTTGGCCACCAGCCCACCTTCGGGATCAAAAATGGCGCAGGAGAAATCCTGACGCTCTTTGATATTAGTAGAGATGGCGGTGCGCTGAAGGGTCTGTCCCATCTGTTCCGCAATGGACATGAATTTGTTTCCGAATATGGCTAATTGGACCGGGTCACGCCCGGTCACTGGGGCGGGTTTCTTCGAGGGGCTGATCTCGATCTCAATATCACCCCATCGGGAAATTTGTGCCTGGCATCCAGGCTCGACGACCAAGGTGGAGGTTTCATTAATAATGATGGCGGGGCCGAAAAATTTCTGTCCCGAACCCAGGTTGTTCAACAAATAAACGGGGGCCTCCCGCCACTGGCCGTTAAAACAGGACAGAGTCATGGTTTCGGGCGTGGGGGTTCCAGTTTTTTGAGGTACCGAAATCGGCCGCGGAGGCCGGGTCTTCCCCACGGCACGCAAACGAATTCCCTCAACAAGAATGTCGCGCCCGGTGGGCTGGAATCCATATTCTCTCTGGTACTGCTCCCGAAACGCCTGCTCATAGTTCAGGTCTTCCGGCTCTCGAATCATCAATCTGGTATCGGTACCCTGGACACTCAGGTCGAGATACCGATGGACGGTTATTTGATGGGCGGCAAACCCTTCGCCTTCCAGTTCCTTCACTGCCTCCTGTTCCAGTAATCGCAGGCGTTCATTCAAATAAGAATGAGAATCCGGATGGAGTGTTTGGGACGAGGGCTCCTGTTTTTCCACCACCACATCGGCCAGGGCCAGACCGTAGGCAGAAAGAATACCTGCGAAGCGGGGAACCCGGACCTTTGAAATTCCCAAGGCACGGGCGATGGCGCAGGCGTGCTGGCCTCCCGCTCCGCCAAAACAAACCAGCACATGCTTCCGGATATCATGACCGCGCGCCACCGAGATTTCCCGAATCGGACGCGACATCACTTCATTGGCGACATCGACAAATCCCTGGGCCGCCTCCGCGAGGCTTAATTCGGGAAGTCCGTGGTTGCGCTGGTTGCTATTGATCTCTTCAAGAAGAGTTTCAAAACTGTTCCGGGCCATTTCACTATCCAAAGGGAGATTTTGTTGGGGACCAAAGATTTGCGGAAAATAGCCGGGAATCAGGCGTCCCAAAAGAAGGTTGGCATCGGTCAGAGAAAGGAACCCCTTGTTGCGGTAACAGACCGGACCGGGATAAGCGCCGGAGGATTCGGGCCCCACACCCAGCATTCCGTTTTTGAAAAACAGGCGCGATCCCCCTCCGGCAGCCACGGTCTGGATGTTTAGTTGCGGATTTTGCAGGTGGATTCCGGAAATTTCGGTTTCATGCACCCAGTCGTATTCACCGTCGAACCGGGACACATCGGTCGAGGTTCCCCCCATGTCAAAACCGATGAGGGGTTGTTTGATGTCCGGGTTGAAAGCGGTCATTGCGTAGCCGACCACCCCCCCTGCCGGACCCGAAAAAACGGCGTGGCATCCCTTGAAACGGTTCGCGCGGACCAGGCCGCCGTCCGATTGCATGAACAGAAGATCGGTACGGGGATTTCGAAAGCGGTCACGAAATCCATTCAGGTATTTCCGGATGTGGGGGGTGAGGTAGGCATCCACGCAGGCGGTCTGACCCCGATCCACAATTTTGATACGCGGCATGGTCTCCGACGAAAGCACGACCTGAGGGAAACCCATCTCCCGGGCCAGTTCACCAATTTGAATTTCATGATCCGGATAAATATAGGAATGCATCAACACGATGGCCAGGCTTTCAATCCCTTTTGCCAGAAGCGGTGCCAGTTCCCCGCGGATCTTTTTGAGATTGGGAGGTTTCAGGATTTCAACCCGGTCTCCGGAAATACAGGAAACCGTGGCGGAAGAGGCCGCCGGATCATCTTTCTCAAGGACCCGGATGCGCTCGTCAATTTCCAAGACGGTTTCATAAACCGGTTTGGGTTTTTTGATTTCCAGATCGAACAACCGTGGCCGGTTTTGTTTTCCGATGGCCAGCAGGTCTCCGAATCCCCGGGTAATGAGCAAACCCGTTCGGGCTCCCTTTTTCTCCAGGAGGGCGTTGGTCGCAACGGTGGTCCCCATGCGGACCCATTCGACCGAGGAGGAATCGAAATTTCCCATGGGCAGGGGCCGGCCCGCGAATTCTTCCAAAATGCGCCGGATCCCTTCGATCGAGGCATCGGGGTAATGATCGGGATTTTCGGAAAGGAGTTTCAGTACACGATAACCCGGCTCTCCCGGAACTTCGGCGTAGATATCGGTAAAGGTTCCACCGCGGTCAATTGAAAACCGGAATTTGTCGGGACCGGACATGAGGTAAGCATAAAACGACCCATGCAGAAAAACCAAGACGAATTATGGCGGGAACAGGTGGAAGCGGTCAACCGCTCAACATATCGAGGGTGCGCCCTTCCTGGGCGAGGATCATTTTCAGCGGGTGTTCGCCGCCGATGGCATTCAGGTATTTTCGGGTCTGCTCGAAGATATTGACCAGTTTGAAATCGCTGTACGTCGGTTCATGATGATAAAAGGCGATTTTTTTGATCTTCGCCGCCAGAGCGATGTCCACACCGATGAATGTGGAGCTGTGACCCCAGTCTTCTTTTTCGACGCCCTCGATGAAGGTGTATTGTGAATCGAACACCAGAAGATCGGCGTCCTTGAAAAATTCGATGGTGGGTTTCAGGCTGCCATCCGCCAGGTCCTTATACTCCGAGTCGGTGGCGTAGATAAACGACTTGCCCTGATACTCCACCCGGTAGCTGAAACACTGGCCCGGGTGGTTCATTTCATGCCAGGTGACCCGCACGTCCCCCAGCACGCATTCCTTCTCGTCCGCCAGGGAAACTAAATCGATGTCCGCCAGGTAGCCCTCGAACGACACCGGGAAATAATCAAAATTCTGCTGGCCGATCAAGCGTTCCTTGAGGCGGGGATGCGATCCATAAATCTTGAACCGGTTGCCTTCCCGGTAAAAGGGAACAAAAAACGGGATACCCATGATGTGGTCCCAATGGGTATGGGACAAAAACAGGTGGGCTTCGCCTTTACCTTTGCCGAATTCCTGTTCGAGAAGGTGGTTGCCCAGAACGCGCAGACCCGATCCCCCGTCAAAGATCAGATGATACCCGCCGACATAGAGGTGCACGCAGGAGGTGTTGCCGCCGTAACAACTTTTCAAATGTTCGGGGAGACCGTCGACAAACGCTTCGCGGGCGTTGGCGTCCCTGAGGTTTTCCGGACGAACCTGCTCGAGAATATTTAAAACCTTCTCGCGCACGTCCTTGCCCACCATCGGGCTGGGAATCGAGCCCCGAACGCCATAAAATGTCACTAGGAACGGCTGAGGATTCATAATTTGCAGTCAAAGGAAAAACAAGCTTTTGTTTTTCTTAAAGAGGCTGAGCGAGTGCGGGAAAAAACCTTCCGTTCATGTTGGGATAGACTTTGCAGGATTTATTTATAAAGAACTTCTTTTGCCAGAAACAGACTTTCCCGGGTTTCTTCCACCATCTCGTCCAGAATCTCTCTGGACAGGCCCTGCTGCATTAAAAAATTATAGTTGAGAGGTTCTTCCCAATCGGAAATACCGTTCCCCATGTCATAGGTATTGGCAATCGCATTGGCCATGATGACCACCAGAAGAAGGGGATATTTTTTTCCCTGATTGGACATGCCCAGAAAATGTTTGCCGACGGAGGTCACGACTTCCTCAGGAACGGGCCACCATTTCTCAATAAACATCGAACCCAACTCGGCATGCGAAATACCGAATTTTTGTATTTCCAATTTGTGCAGGGGGGTTTCCATTCCGCGAACCTCTTTGAGGAACGCCGAGTATTCTTCGGGGATCAGGTAATTGAACACCATGATTCCGATATCGTGCATCAATCCAGAAAGGTAACACAAATCCTGTTCGACGACTAACCCCTTCAGCCGCTGGTTCAATATTCTTGAGAGGAGGGCGACCGCCAGGGAGTGCTGCCAAAAACGGTTCTGGTTGATCCCTTTGCCCTTCATGAAGAGTTTGGGAACTTCCAGGGTATATGCCAGGTCGAGAATCATTTTGAGCCCCAGCCGGATAATTGCCTGTGACAGATTATCCACTTTGTTGGCGCCGCCGCCGAAAAACACACTGTTGGACAACTGAATCATCCGGCCGGCAAGAATCGGTTCGGTTTCAATCAGGATGGCGATATCGCTGATATTGCTTTTGGGGTCTTCAATTTTCGATTCCAGGCGTACGAGAATGTCCGGCAAAGGGGGAATATTCCCCTTTTCTTCCACCATGGCAATGATGGAGTCCCGTATCCCGCCTTGGGTGATGTGAACCATATGATTTTCGCAAATCCCTAGAAAATATTGATTAAAAAGCCGGAAACCACTCTTCCGGCCCTAATAGTCCCATGATTACCTGAATCTAGTATAAGGTTAAAGTTCAAAAATATAGAAGTCAATTTTCAATCTCCCGGGATCCCTTTCGGGAGAGCCCCAGCCAGATTTGTATTGACCTGATCGCTGGATATCCATACAATTGGGAGGGGCGTTACCCACATAAAGGTATGATTTTGAAGGGATTGTTTGAAATCTTTTGAAATGCGCCCTGATCCGCCTGCCCGGGTCCCGAGCCATTCCACCGGCGGGTATCCCCAAGGTGAAATCAATCAAAATTCACAGAGACATGAAATCCTCTGGTTCGAACACTCCATTGCCGTTTATAATAATATTTTGCACCTTGATGGGTGCGGTTTCAGGCTGCGCTTCGCGTTCCGGGGAGGCTGCCTATTCCCATCCAGGTCCGGAAGGCGGTGTCGTCGCGTCGTTACCTTACCGGGTAGATGGCCGTGTCTATTATCCCTTGAGCGACTCTTCGGGATTTTCTCAGGAGGGGACCGCCTCGTGGTATGGGCGGGATTTCCATGGCAAGCGCACGTCCAACGACGAAGTGTATGATATGAACGCCCTGACGGCGGCGCACAAAACCCTGCCGTTTAATACCCGGGTGCAAATCACGCATCAGGAAAGCGGGAAGAGCGTCATCGTCCGCATCAATGACCGCGGCCCCTTCGTGGGCGACCGGGTCATTGATCTGAGTTATGGAGCGGCCAGGAAACTCGGTATAATAGAAAAGGGAACCGCCCCGGTGACACTCCGGGTCCTTGGGCAAAAATCTTCTTCCCTGCGAAGAAGAGCCGCCGGCCGTCTGACTCGCCGGGGAAATTTCGCGGTGCAGGTGGGCGTCTTTGCCAACCCGGCCAATGCGCGGATGGTTTCCCGCCGGTTCCCTCACAGTCGCATCCAACCGGTGCAACAGAACGACCGGAAAATTTACAAAGTTCTGGTGGGAAACTTTTCCAACTATGAAACGGCTCTGGGGCACATGGATCAGATTCGGCTCCGGGGTTTTGACAAAGCTTTTATCGTCATTAGTCCGTAACTCCCGCTTAGGGATTTAACAACTTTCCACAGCGATACAGGATCATGAGATTACCGATACTGGACAAACTTGAAAAAGAATTAATGGCTTCGAAAAAAGAGCTGGAGGTCGACATCCCCAAGGCCTTGAAAACCGCCACTGATATGGGCGACCTCAGCGAAAATGCCGAATACAAGGCGGCGAAAGAGCGGCAGATGTTTCTGCAAAGCCGGGTTTCGCAACTTCAAAAACGGATCGGGGACATTATCTCCATCGATCTCAACAGGATTCCCAAAGACCGGTCCGGCCTGGGCAGCACCCTGGTGTTGAAGCATGTGGACTCGGGAGCGGAAAAAAAGTTCTTCCTGGTGTTCCCGGAGGAAGTCGACCCGGAACTCGGCAAAATCTCCATGGCCTCCCCCATCGGAAAAAGACTGGCCGGCAAGATGGAGGGGGACGAAATTGAAGTGCCCGTCGAGGGCGAAACACAAAGCTACGAAGTCGTCCAGATCATCACCATCCATCAGGAGAACGGTTGAGCCAACGGAAACCCTATGGGCAAACATTTACTTCCATTCGATCAAATCGCCAATGAGCATCCCTGTTTCCTGGACCCCGAGGAACGTCCGGACTGGGCCGGGTTGTTTCAAAACGACAATCCCCTGAAACTGGAAATCGGGTTCGGCGCCGGTAATTTTTTAATCGATATGGCCATCCGCGAGCCCCACAGCAATTTCATCGGGATGGATTTTTATCACAAAGGCATTCGTAAAGTCATCACGCGGATGGACCGGTTGCATCTGAAAAACATCCGGGTGGCCTACGGCAATGCCGGCGAAAAAATTCCGATTGTGTTCGATGAAGGAGACCTCAGCGAGGTGTTCATCAATTTCCCGGATCCCTGGCCCAAAAAGCGGCATCATAAGAGGAGATTGATCAAACCGCCGTTTGTGGAAATGCTGGCGGGTAAAATGGCGCCGGGAGGAACCCTTCACATCGCCACCGACTTCGAAGGCTACGCCCTGGAAATCCTCGAGGTGTTGCAGGCGGACGCCCGCTTCTCCAATCCGCACGCGGACCTGGGATATCGCCAAGAGCGGGAGAGCATCCCCAAGACCAAATACGAAAAAGCGTTTTTGGACGCAGGCAGAAAAATCTATTATTTTGAATTCTCCAAAGAACCGGATTACGTGCTGGCTCCCACCGCATGACGGTTTTGGAACAACTGTTGTTTGAAACCAACCACGGAGGTTTCCTTGGCCAATGAAAGAGTCCTCATAGTCGATGACGAGAAAAACATCGTCACGTCTCTTCAGGAAATATTAAACGACGAGGGATACGATATCACCACCGCCGAAGACGGCCTGGAAGCGCTCGAAAGGATTCAGGCCGAGCCCCCGGACCTGGTCCTGCTGGATATCTGGATTCCCGGCATGGACGGGATCGAGGTGTTGCGGGCCATCAAGACCTATCATCCCGAAATCGAAGTGTTGGTGATGTCCGGCCACGGCACCATCGATACCGCGGTCAAGGCCACCAAACTGGGCGCCTACGATTTTATTGAAAAACCGTTTTCCCTGGACCAGCTGGTGCGGTCCGTGGAACACGCTCTCAAGCAGAAAAAGGGCCGTTCCAATGGAACCCGTGGCCCCGGGACCACCGAACACAAATTGCCCCACTGTTTTGAAATGATGGTGGAGGTCAAGAAGGCGGTCATGCGGGTGTCCAAAACCCACGCGCCCGTTCTGATCGCAGGCGAGGTGGGAACCGGAAAAGAATTTATCGCGCAGGCGATTCACCACAAGAGCAAGAAATCCAATCTGCCCCTGATCAAAATCGATTGCGCACTCCGGCCCCTACCCAAAGTGCAAATGGAATTGTTCGCCCCGAACCCAGGCGGCAAAAAGCCGCAAAAGGGATCCGGCCGCAGAGGTGCCGGGAAAAAGGTCGTTTATCTGAAAAACATAGATTCCATGGGTCAGGCCATCCAGGCCAAACTGGCGGCCGCATTGAAATCACCCGCGGGCAGAAAGCAGGGGGGTTTGATTCCCGAGCGGGTTTTTGCGTCGTCCAGCCGGGACTTGGAAGTCCTGGTGAACAATGATGAATTTCATTCCGGTTTGCACGAAATTTTAAAGGAAAACACCGTCACCGTGCCGCCTTTGCGGGAAAACCGGGCTTTGATCCCCACCCTGGTGTACGAATACTTTGAAGACCTGGAAGAAAAGGGGAAAGTCGTCTCCAACCAGATCAACGAAGACGCCATGCGGGTGTTGTGCGAACACGACTGGCCGGAAAACTTCAAAGAACTGCGTTCGGTCCTGGACCAGATTGCACGCACGGTTCATCCCGACGAAGAGATCAGCCCGGACGAATTAACGTCCCTGATCCGGCCGGCCCTGAAGCCGTCGCGGAAGAAACCCGCCACCCCGAAAAAGGCCAAGGGCGATCATCCCCTCCAGCGCACCCTGAGGCGCAGTGTGGTGTTGTGCGGACGCGGTCTGCATTCGGGCATCAAGACCGGACTCATCATGCAGCCCCTGCCGCCGGGAAGCGGAATTATTTTCGGTGACATTTCCAGCGGCGACACCATCCCGGCGCGGGTGGAAAACGTGCAATCCACCGAATACGCCACCTGCCTGCGCAAAGGGTATGCTTCGGTCGCCACCATCGAACACATCATGGCCACGCTCCACATGTACCGCATCAACAACCTGCTGATCAAAATCGGAGACGAAGCGCCAGTGATGGACGGATCGGCCCGGGATTTCTGCCAATTGATCGAGGACGGCGATTTCGAGGAACAGGACGAGCCTTACGAAGAACTGGTGATCGAAAAAACCTACACCTTCGGGTCCCAGGAACCCGGCGCGGCCCACATTTCCATCGAGCCCTATGACGGCTTCAAGGTGAGTTACCACATGGAATACCCCTTGCCCATCGGAATCATGGACTACACCTTCGAGTTCGACGGCTCCGACAGTTTCAAGAAGGAAATCGCTCCGGCCCGAACTTTCGGCTTTGTGAAAGACGTAGCGATGCTGAACAAGATGGGCTTCGGCGTAGGCGGCAAACTCGACAACTTTATCCTGCTGGGAGACGAGAAAGTCCTCAACACCAAACTGCGGTACGAGGACGAATTCGCGCGCCACAAAATCCTGGATATTTTGGGAGATTTTTATCTGCTGGGGAAACCGATCCGCGGCTACATCAAGGCGCATAAATCCGGACACACCCAAAACATCGGTCTCCTTAAAACCATCAAGGAAGACTTGGCCCAGACCGTACCCGCCCACTGACCGGATGGCCAGGGGGATAACCGGTCTTCAGGAGTCCTTCGACATGTTCAGGACAGGCTCGGCCGAGGGGCGGCAGGTGTGTCCAACGAAGTCCTTTCTTAAACGCAGGCGAATGGGAACACACTGAATCGTGGCTTCCAACGATTTCAAAATCGGCGTACTGGTATCCGGACGCGGCACCAATCTGCAGGCGATCATCGACGCCATCGAAAACGGCCAGGTGGACGCCCGCATCGTTCTGGTGCTGAGCCACAAACAGGACGCGCCCGCGCTGGAACGCGCCAACAAGCACGGCATCGAATCGCTGTGGCTCGACCCCGAACCCTTCGCCGGTAAAAAGGAATACGATCGGGCGGTGGCCGGAGAGCTCAAAGAACGGGGAGTCGACCTGGTGTGTCTGGCAGGGTATATGCGCATCCTCGACCCGGAATTCATCCGAGCCTTCCAAGGGAAAATCATCAATATTCATCCGTCGCTTCTGCCGGCTTTTCCGGGATTGAACGTCCAGCAAAAAGCCATCGATTACGGCGTGAAGTTTTCTGGCTGCACGGTCCATTTCGTCAACGAGGAAGTCGACGCGGGCCCCATCATCCTGCAGGCCGTGGTGCCGGTTCATGAGTCCGATAACGCCGAGTCCCTGGCCGAACGCATTTTGATTCAGGAGCATCTCATCTATCCGAGAGCCCTCCAGATGATCGTCGAAAACCGCCTGCACATTAACAACCGAAAAGTTTCCACCCAAGAAAGCGTGCCTCCATGAACCTAAAGAACTGCACCCTGCTGTCGATTCTGATTTTGCTGTGGGCTTCGCCGCCATCGGCCATGGCGCTGGACGCCACCGCCATCGTCGATGCCATCCAGAAACAATACGACGCCACACATACCTTTCAGGCCCGGTTCGTTCAAAAATCGTACCTCAGGATTCTGGACCAGTCGCAACACGCGCAGGGCACGGTCTCCATCAAAAAACCCGGAAAAATGAGATGGGAGTACAACGCCCCCGACCGTCAGATTCTGGTGAGCAACGACCAGGCCCTGTGGCTGTACCTGCCCGACGAGCAACAAGTCACCAAGATGAAAGTCCAGAGCATCTACTCGTCCAACACCCCGGCTCTCTTTCTGGCGGGGCGCGGCCAGTTGACCGAATCCTTTACCATTAAAAAAGTCACTGAAATAGATGGGGTCTATATCGTCGAGCTGATCCCGCGCGACAAGGCCCAGAACCTGACGAAAATGGTTCTCCTGGCCGACAAGAAAAATTTTCAGATCATTGGGTCCCGGGTGTATGATAATTTAGGAAATAAAACAGAAATGATCTTCAGCGACATCCGGCGCAACCCCGCCCTGGACGATGCCACCTTTCAATTCGAGGTGCCCAAGGGAGTGGAGCTGATCGATCTTTCTTCAATGGAGTAACTGCATTCATCATGTTTGATATCGCCGCAATATCCCTCGATTCTATTCTGACCTTTGGAATCAAAATGGTGGTGTTCCTGACCGGAATCGCCGCGCTTATTTTCGTTCACGAACTGGGTCATTTTCTGATCGCGCGCCGGTGCGGCGTGGTGGTCGAAAAATTTTCACTGGGATTCGGTCCCAAAATCGCCGGGTTCCATTCCAAAGGCACCGAATTTGTGATCGCCGCCATCCCGCTGGGCGGTTACGTCAAAATGAAAGGCGAAGACCCGGGCGAGGAATTGCAGGACACCCAAGGCTCCTTCTCCGCCGCCCCCGTACAACATCGCCTGGCGATTGCCTTCGGCGGGCCTTTGTTCAACATTCTGTTCGCCCTGGCGATCTACGTAGTGGTTTATATGGTCGGCGTCCCGACCCTCGGCACCACCATCGGCACGGTCCGCGACAATTCACCGGCCCAGGCGGCGGGCCTGAAATCCGGCGACCGGATCCTGGAAGTCAACGGCCGGGAAATCCTGTTCTGGGATCAACTGCTCGACATCGTTCACCAGGCGCCCGGCCAGCCGATGGAATTCGTGATCGAAAAAGATATTCATACCGTCCAAACCGTCACCATCACTCCCAAAATGGACGAAGCCACCAACCTGTTCGGCGAAAAGGAACAAGTGGGATTGATCGGCGTCACCCCTCTGCTGAGGAATATCTCTTACGTCGAAGAAGGTTCAGCGGCCGACCTGGCCGGACTCCAGGTGGGCGACGATATTCTCAGCATCGACGGCATGGAAATGAGGGGATGGCAGGATTTGAAACCCGCCGCCATCGACAAACCCGGACAGGAGTTAACCTTCCACATTTTACGCAACGGTTATGAACAGGACTTGAAACTGACTCCCGCACCCAAAACCATCACCAACTCAGAAGGCAAAGAAATCCAGATCGGCCTGTTGGGAATCCAGATCCGGGGCGACATGGTCCTGGAACAATACTCGCCTCCGGGCGCTGTCCAACGCGCGTTTCAGGAAACCTGGCGGCTGACTTACCTGATCGCCGTCAGCATCAAAAAACTGATTTTCGGATCCATTTCGGCCGACAACATCGGCGGCCCCATCCTGATCTTCCAGGTCTACGGGCAACAGGCGGAGCAGGGATTCAACGAACTGGTCCGGCTGACCGCCCTGCTCAGCATCAACCTCGGGCTGTTGAACCTCCTGCCGATTCCCATACTGGACGGCGGCCACATCTTTTTCTTTCTGATCGAAATCATCAAAGGCAAACCCGTCAGCGAACGCAGCCGCGAGCGCGCCTCACAGGTCGGTTTGTTCATGTTGATTTCGCTGATGGTCTTCGCAATTTATAATGACATCATGCGGGTCATCAATTAACATCCTCCTGAAGGAGGGTTCCCCATGCCCCACTCGAACACCGACTCATGGGCGTTGTCCCGCCTGGAAGACCTCAAGGATACCGCCCGCAAACTCTCGATCGAAATCCTGTTTGCCGACCTGGCCGATCAGGACATCCCGGCGCAAAGCGGTTACTGCAAAGTCCGCGGCGAGGATTTGATCCTGATCGACACCCGCCTGCCCATCCCGCGCCAGATCGAAGTGATACTGGACATTCTCCGCCGGTTCGACCTGGAGGATATCTATGTCGCCTCCTGGATTCGGGAACGCCTCGAAAACCCCGAACTCACCGGCTTTCAGTCATGACCCTGCTCCGCCAGAATTTACCGGAAGAGCGCCGCGGCCGGCTCAAAGCCCTGCTGGCGAAGGGCCCACTGGTGCGCGTCCTGGAAGCCCACAACGGCCTCAGCGGCATCGTCGCCGACACCCTCTGCATTGCAGGCCAATCCGGCGACCAGGCGGTCACCCGCGAGTTCGACGCGATCTGGGAGAGCAGTCTGACCGACTCCGCTTCCAAGGGCCATCCGGATATTGAAGTGGTCAGCTTCGATTCCCGCCTGCACACCATTCAGGAAATCCTGACCGTCACGCAAAAACCCATGATCGTCGACGGCGATACCGGCGGCGACCCCAGCACCTTCGAATACATGGTGTCCAAGATGGAACGCGCCGGCGTCTCGGCGGTCATCATCGAAGATAAAGTGTTCCCCAAACGCAACAGCCTGGAAACCGGCACCCGCCAGGTTCTGCAGGAACCCGAAGTGTTCGCGCAGAAGATCAGGCGCGGGAAAAAAGTGCAGGCGACCGACGAGTTCATGATCATCGCCCGTATCGAAAGCCTGATCGCCGGCACCGGAATGGCGGACGCGCTCGACCGCGCCCGCACCTATCTGCAGGCGGGAGTGGACGGCATCATGATCCACTCGAAATCCAAACAGCCGGACGAAATCCTGGAGTTTGCCGGAAAATACCGTTCCCTCCTCAAAGAACTGGAGATGGACAAACCGCTCGTGTGCGTGCCGACCACCTACCACACTATCCTTGAGGAAGAACTGCAGGCGGCGGGATTCCAGATCGTTATCTACGCCAACCATCTGTTGCGGGCGGCCTACAAGGCGATGCGCGACACCGCCAAATCCATTCTGTCGAACCAACGCTCGCTCGAGGCCGATCCCCTGTGCGCCCCGGTGCGTGAAATATTCGATGCGGTCGGCTTTCTGGACGTCAAAGAAAAAGACCGGCAGGATGCGATCAATACCAATATCCCGGTTATCATCCCCGCCGCCGGGGAAGCGCCGGCCATCGAACCCGTGCTCAAGAAAACTCCCAAATCCATGGCCGACATTGCCGGCAAAACACTCCTGGCGCGGCAGGTCCAAACCCTCAGCCAGAATCATCTGACCGATATCACCGTGGTCACCGGTTACGCCGGTGACCAAATGAAAGGCGAAGGGGTGGCCTTCACCCATTATCCGGATTACATCAAGGGCACCGAGCTGGACAGCATCCTCGCCGCCCAGGAAAAAATGCACAACGGGTTTCTGATGCTGTACTCGGACATCCTGCTCGAAAACCAGGTGGTCTCCCAACTGCTCGCGTGCAAGGAGGACATCGTGCTGGTGCTGGACAATTCCATCCAGTATCTGGAAGCGGTCGAGGGCAAGGCGATGGATTACGTCATCAGCCACAACCGGCCCAATCGGAAGCGCCGCAACATCAAATTCGATCACCAGAATACCATCGCCAAAATCGGTAAAAAAATCGATCCAGCGTCAGCTACACACGAGTTCATCGGCCTCGCCAAATTTTCGAAAACCGGCGCAGAGCAGTTCCTGCAGACCTATCACGACGCATTGAAAAATCTGGAGGGCACAATCCAGGAAGCGGAGGACATTTCCCAGTTCCGCCTGACCGACCTGATTCAGGAGATGATCGACCGCGGTTTCACCGTCCATTACCTGGAAATCCACAA
>Ga0209980_10000690_pt1 | contig 18673 bp, 18 predicted proteins | sample CR02metaG_FD_183611 | JGI IMG/M metagenome (GOLD analysis project Ga0209980, IMG submission 183611) | Deep subsurface microbial communities from Mariana Trench to uncover new lineages of life (NeLLi) - CR02 metaG (SPAdes) (version 2) | ecosystem: Environmental > Aquatic > Marine > Ocean trench...
CCGTGTAGGTGACGATCATCGACGAGGGTTTGAAGCTACAACACTGCGCGAGTGCAACCCAATCGTCGTCGCGAGGCGTCCAGGGTCAGGCTCCCGGCTACTTCTCCATCATCAGCGCTTCCCCGTGCCAGTCCGGGGGGGTGCCCTCTACAGCCCGTCTCTCGCAACGCGTGATATAGAGTTTCGATGCCAGATCTTCGGGGTCGCTGGCGAAGCAGGCACGGAAGAGCCGCTCGGCCTCGTCGAAAGACCGGGCTGCGTAGGCGAGCCGCGCCTCCGTGAACAGCGCGCGAGTGGCGAGCCGGCTGCTCCTCGCCTCCGGGCTCAGAGCGTCCAAGACCTCATAGATGCGGATCGGCTCGCTCCGGCCCTTGAGAACCACGCGATCGAGTTGCCGGATGTCGTAGGCAGATGGATCCGAAAGCCCATCGTACGTGGTTCCGCTGATCAGGAGATTGGTATGGTACTGCTTGGTCAGCGATTCGACGCGCGATGCGGTGTTCACGGCATCGCCGATGACACCGTGTTCGAGCCGCTCCGGCCCTCCGATCGTGCCAATCATGAGCGGACCTGCATTGATCCCGATCCCGACTCTCGTGGACTCGTGACTCCCCTGGCGCTCTCGCTCCGCGCGATTGAAGCCCTCGAGTGCGGCCAGCATGTCGATTCCGGCGCGAACCGCTGTGTCGTTTCCGTTCGGAAACAGCGCCATGATGCAGTCGCCGAGATATTGATTGATGAACCCGCCGTGCGTGTGGATGGGCGGCTCCATCCACTCTGTGAAGGAGTTCACGAAACGAAACGCCTCCTCAGGTGTCATCGACTCGACGAGTGGCGTGAACGAACGGATGTCGCAGAACATGATGTTCATTTCCGTCTCCAGACAATCGCCGCGCGCCACGTCCCGGATCGACTCCTTCTTCAGGAGGCGCAGGAAGTCGACCGGAACGAACCGTACGACGGCGCGGTTGGTCTCCCGGAGGTCCTCGTTGGAGACGACCAGCTCCTCGGAGAGCCTCTCGATGGTGTCGTAGGAGCGGGAAAAGGCCCGCATCAGGACCACCGCCTCCGTGAGGACCAGCGCCAGCATGGAGATCGGGAACAGGGCGGCCGTCTCCGTCAGCGCCATCAGCAGCATGGCGTCCGGCAGCGCGGCAGAGTTCACGAGCCCGCCCTCGGCGCGGAAGGAGTCCCACAAGACCACCGCCAAGAGGAAAGGCACCGCCGCGAGCGTGATGCGCACGTTCGGCTCGCCGCGGCGGGCCGCCCGGACCAGCGCGAAGAACGCCGTCACGAGCACGAAGGCGCCCAGGACCCAGGACAGGCGCAACGGAATCTGGGCGAGCGACAGCGGCAGCAACAGCGCGCCGAGCATCCCGGTGATCGAGCCGGCCTGGATGAAGCGGACGATGCGGGAGGGCATGTCGTCGGGGAGCTTGCAGGCGAAGTAGCTGATGCCAGCGAACACTACGAAGTTGTTCGCGAAGTACTCGAGGCGCAGCACCATCGGAAGCATCATGTCGGGCGCAACGAGCTGGGCCAAGTCCGAGTAGCTGGACGGCACCGCGCGAAGACCGAGCGCCACGCCCCCGAGCCCGAAGTACAGGAATGCCCGCTCCTTCGGACGGTTCACGAAGAAGCCCAGGAAGAAGAGCCCCACGAGCATGTTGACGGTCGCCAGAGTGGTGTCGCGGAGCGTGAACGCGGCGGACCAGCTCCGGACCTCTTCCTGGCTGCCGAGGATCCAGCGCCGGCGCAGGCCTCCGGAGCGGAAGTCGAAGTTCGCCACCTGGATCAGCAGGCGGATCTCGTCTCCCGCATCCGGCAGCACGTGGATCCGGTTGCGGAGTTGAGAGAGGTGGCCCTCCGGCGTTCGGGTCACCCGCCCGGTTCCCGCGACGCTCCGGCCGTTGATGAAGAGGCGGTGTGAGGTCATGGGCGCGCCCACCCGCAGCGAGAGCGGGGGGCGCTCGGGCGGGAGCAGGATGCGCAGACGGTAGGTTGCGATGCCTCGGCCGGGAGCCGCGTCCACCTCGGTCCACAGACCCGGGACCCGAGCAGTGCCACAGGTTCCCGGCTCGGGGCTGGGATCGCCGGGGTCGAGCAGCGCATCCCAGCAGAAGCCCCAGTCCCCGGTGAGCTGGACCGCGCCGTCCGCTTCGAAGCTCCAGCTGCGAAGATCGAGTACACCGGCGACCGCGGACGGGCTCGAAGACTGTTCGGCGCACGCGGCTTGCATCACCAACACGAGCGCGATCCACGGAAGGAACTCCACTTTCGCTCGGGTGCTCGTCACGTATCACTTCCCGCGTCTGATTCTAACGGCGACGGCAATCCGTCTGCTCCCGGCGGGCGCGGCGACGCCTCCACCGCGGGCTTCCTGGGCCTTACATCACGCCCATACTCGGAGCTTGGGCCCTTCCCGGCTGATAATCCCTATCCCCGACCCTGACGCAACCACTCAGCGGAATGCCTGGCGCGAACACGAAGCCTCGTAAGAAGACAGCCATTGCGTAAGCGCCTTTCATCTACAGGGTTGGGGATTCTGGGTGAGGAACGACCTCGAAAGTCCCCGATAGGGCACGAAATTCCGGCGCTACGGCTTCTCGTTTTCAGCCGAGCGCCTTTGAAGTCCGAGGCCGGCACCAGCCTGGCAAACACTTCCGTGGCCCAGTCTATCAACTCATGTTCGGATTGGGTGTGCGCCGCACCCCAGCAGTTGGTGGGGGAGAAGAAACCTGAAGGGAAAAGAGGAGGTCAATCGGGCGACGGAGAGGTAAGCTCCGTGTCGGTGAGCGCGTATACCCTTGACGACGTCGCTCGCATCTGCGGTGTGCGAGCTGCGCGACTGCGCGACTGGCAGCGCATGAGGCTGCTCGATCCCGAACGGCCCGATTCCACGGCCTTCGGGTTTCGCGATCTCGTGTCGGTGAGAACGTTGGTGGGCCTGCTCGACCAGGGCGTTCCGCTGCGCCGAATCCGCCGCACGCTCGAAGACGTGCGAGAGCAGATGCCCGATGTCGAGCAACCACTCGGCTCGTTGTGCGTGACCCACGCGGGCTCGCGCCGCGTCGTACTGCGGCGCGACGGATGGCTCGTGGAGACCAGCGGTCAGCTGGTCCTGGACTTTGGCTCCGAGCTGGTGGACAAGGAGATCGTTTCGATCACGGACCAGTGCGTGAAGAACGCGCTCACGCGTCGCATCGAAGCCCGCGAGGCCGCTTGGGACTGTTTCGAGCGCGGCTGCAAGCTCGACTCGGATCGCTCGACCTACGCCGAGGCGATCGAAGCCTACGTGCGCGCGGTCGAGGTCGATCCGGAGTTTGCCGACGCCCACTGCAACCTGGGATCCGTCTACTTCAACCAGAACCGCAAAGGCCTCGCCCGCGAGTGTTTCTTGCGCACACTCGAGGTCGAGCCGACCCACCTGGAGGCGCACCTCAATCTCGCGACGCTGATGGAGGAAGACGGCCGTAAGCAGGCCGCGCTCTCGCACTACAAGCGGGCGCTCGAGTCGGACCCACTCTGCGCGGACACCCACGTCAGTCTTGCCTTGCTCTACGAGAAGCTCGGGGTCTCGCGCCGCGCCGGCGAGCACTGGCGGCGCTACCTGCAGCTCGACCCGGATGGAGCCTGGGCCGACCTGGCCCATCGTCACCTGGAGCGCTGAACCTCGAACGCGCGTCGTTCCAGCAGCTCTTCCCGATAACGCACCTCGACGCTCCACTTGCCTTCGATGCGGGTTTCGTCGGCCTCGAGATTGAGGACCGACCCGACGTATCGGGCATCGTATTCGTCGACTTCGGTTTGGGCTACGAGGTGGCCGTCCGGATGGCGCCAGCGGACGTTCATGTGCTTCGAATAGCCGGAATAGCGATCGCTGATCCGACCCCACCAGATCCGCTGGGTCGTGCCGGCCTCGAAGACCTCGACGGTGTGGCCGAGGGGCGTGTCGGCCTCGGCGCCCGGGCCGGCGCCGACAGCGAAACCGGTCTTGAGCAGGACGGGAAAGATCAGGGTCTCGATCCGCCAGTCCGCGCGCTTGCGCAGGGTGCTCGACTCTCCGGCACGGGTCGACGCCTGCTCGTAGGCGTGGACGGCGCTGTGCCGGTCTCCGACCGCTTGGTAGGAGCGTCCCAGCCTGTAGAAGACCAGGGCGCGGGTCGGATCGAGGCGGACCGTGCGACGGTAGGCTTCGAGGGCGCGCCGGTGCCGGCCCTGAAGCGCCAGTAGCTCGCCGATATTGTACGCCACGCGAGGATCACTTGGGTCGTAGGCTTCGGCCCGCGACAACACCACCAGTGCCTCGTCATAGCCTTCTTCAATCACGAGGCGGCGGGCCTTCTCGAGCATTGCGTCGGTCCGGTTCGTGTCGCCAATCCGATCCGGAGGAGGAACCGTGTCGCGTCCCGTGTCGCGCAAATAGGCGAGTCGGGCCTGGACCTCGATGAGCTCGCGCGCGAAACGCGGGTCGGGAACGCGCGTTGGACGCAGGCTCTCGGCTTCGTGCCGGACGGAATCGATTCGGTCGTCGACTTCGGGATGACTGAAGAGGTACGGGGGGATGTTGTTCGGATGCCGCTTCGTCTCCAACAGGATGCGTTCGAAGAATCTCGTGATGCCGGCGGCGTCCCAGCCGGCGCGGGTCACGAAGATGCCGCCGTACTTGTCGGCCTCGTTCTCGAACTCGCGGCTGAATTTGAGCTTGATGGCCTGATTGGCCGCCTGGGTTGCGATCAGGGCGCCTGGTTCGTTGGTGGCGATGGCGGCGGCCAGGCCGGCCAGCCCCACGAGGATGTCGGGGATCTGGCTCTTCTTTCGCATCCGGGCGTAGTGGTGGCCCTTCACGTGGGCAATTTCGTGGCCCATGATGCCGGCCAGTTCTTCGATACTTCCCGCAGCCAGCACCGTCGCGCTGTGGAAGAAGATGTAGCCGCCGGGCACCGCGAAGGCGTTGAGCGAATCGGCCTCGATGATGCGGAAGCGATAGATGAAGGGCTGCGGCTCGAGGGTTCGGACGATCTCCTGGCCCAGATCGTTGATGAAGCCCGCCACCACCGGGTCTTCGATCACCTGCACCTGCTTGCGGATCGCCTGGTCGAACTCGAACCCGATCTCCCGCTCCTCCTCCTCGCTGACCGTGGTCATGGCCGCGATCGGGTTGAAGCGGCTGCCGTCGTCTTGGACGCAGGCGAGCAGCGGCAGCCCGTAGAGGAGGGCGACCAGGCATCGCGGGAGGGCGGCTAGGCGGAGCGTTCGGGTTGCCATCGGAGCACCGGATGACGCGCGGCGCGGGTCTCGTCGAGACGCGTACGGCGCGTGTGGTGGGGCGCCGTGCGCACGAGTTCCGGGTCTTCGTGTGCCTCTTCGGCGATCGCGATCAAGGCTTCGGCAAAGCGGTCAAGGCTCTCGACGCTTTCGCTCTCCGTCGGCTCGATCATGATGGCGCCTGCGACCACCAGCGGGAAATAGACCGTCGGGGGATGGTAGCCATAGTCGATCAGCCGCTTGGCGACGTCGAGAGTCGTGACGCCGGTTTCGTGCAGAAACTTGTCCGAGAGCACACACTCGTGCAGGACCGGCCGGTCGAAGGGAACGTGGTAGTGCTCACGCAGCCTGGCCAACAGGTAGTTTGCGTTGAGAACGGCCATCTCGGCGCAGCGCTTCAGACCCTCGGGACCCAACGAGCGGATGTAGGTGTACGCACGGATCAGCATGCCCGCGTTGCCGTTGTTGCCGTGCAGGCGACCGATCGAACGCGGCAGCTCGTAGTCGAGGACGTAGCCTTCTCCCTCGTCGCCGCCGAGCTTGCGAATCACCGGCGTCGGTAGATAGGGAGCCAAGATGTTCTTGACTCCGACCGGTCCAGCGCCGGGCCCACCACCACCGTGGGGCGTCGAGAAGGTCTTGTGCAGGTTGAAGTGCATCACGTCGATGCCGAGATCGCCGGGGCGCGTGATGCCGAGCAGGGCGTTCAGGTTCGCCCCGTCCCCATAGACGAGACCGCCTTTGGCATGGACGATCTCGCAGATTCGGGCGATGTGTTCTTCGAACAGGCCCAGGGTGCTCGGGTTGGTGATCATCAGGCTGGCAACTTCTTCGGTCATGGCCGCCTCGACCGCTTCGGGGTGGAGCAGTCCGTCCTCACCGGTCGGGATCGAGGTCACGCTGTAGCCGTTGAGGGCGGCGCTGGCGGGATTCGTACCGTGAGCCGAATCCGGGACCAGCACCTGGCTGCGCTTCTCGCCGCGATGTTCGTGGTAGGCCCGGATCATCATGATGCCGGCCAGCTCACCCTGGGCGCCGGCTGCCGGTTGGAGCGTCACCCGATCCATGCCGCTCACTTCAGCCAGCTGTTGCTCCAGCCCGTGGCAGAGCTGGAGGAAGCCCTGCATCAGTTCGTCGGGCGCGAGCGGGTGGGCCGCGGCGAAGCCGGGCAGGCTCGCCACCTTCTCGTTCAGCTTCGGGTTGTACTTCATCGTGCAGGAGCCCAGCGGATAGATCCCCAGGTCGACGGCCGCATTCCAGGTGGAGAGCCGCGTGAAATGACGCACCACGTCGACCTCAGAGACCTCGGGCAGATCGCGAAGGTCCTCGCGTACGGCGCCCTCGGGCAGCAGCTCGGTCGGATCGACCGGCGGTACGTCGAGCTCGGGCAGCGAGAACCCGTCGCGGCCGTCGGTACTGTGCTCGAAGATCAGGGGCTCCTCGTAGGCGAAGCCGTTGGCGGTATTGCCGACTTTCGTACGGCGGTCGCTCATGCCGCACCTCCCGCCAGGGCCTCGACCAACCGATCGATTGATTCGCGGCTCGCGAGTTCGGTGGTGCAGACGAGGATCGCGTTACCCAGGTCGGGGGCGTAGGGCGCGAGGTCGAGGCCGGCCACGATGCCCTGCTCGCGGGCGCGGGCCAGGGACTCGGCCGCGTCGCCATCCAGGCGGACGACGAACTCGTTGAAGCTCGGCGCCTCGAAGGCCAGCGACAGCCCAGGAGTCTCTCGCACCCTGGATCTGGCGTACTCGGACTTGGCGAGGTTCAGCTCCGCCAGCTTTCGAAGCCCGACCCGTCCCATCAGGCACAGGTAGATCGTGGCCATCAGCAGGCACAGGCCCTGGTTGGTGCAGATGTTGGATGTGGCCCGCTCGCGCCGGATGTGCTGCTCACGGGTGGAGAGGGTGAGAACGAAGCCGCGGCGGCCTTCGGTGTCCGTGGTCTCACCGACCAGGCGTCCGGGCAGCTGTCGAAGCAGCTTCTGGCGGGTCGCCATGAAGCCCACATGGGGTCCGCCCAGACTCATGGGAACACCGAAGCTCTGGGCCTCGCCACACACGATGTCGGCGCCGATCTCGCCCGGCGCGGTCAAGAGCGCTAGCGACAGGGCTTCGGCCACGGTCACCACCACCAGGGCACCGTGGGCGTGGGCGACTTCGATCGCGCTTTTCAGGTCTTCGATGCATCCCCAAAAGTTCGGCTGCTGCAGGATCACGCAGGCCGTCTGGTCATCGACGAGATCCGCCAGACCGCTCACGCGGCCGTCTTCCGCGCGCAGGGTCGTAACGATCTCGGCGGAGAGTCCGCTGAGGTAGGTGCGGACCACGTCGGCATAATGAGGGTGGACGCCCGAGGCCAACACCACCCGATTGCGGCGCGTGCAGCGCATCGCCATCAAGGCCGCCTCGGCTGTCGCCGAGGCGCCGTCGTACATCGAAGCGTTCGTGACTTCGAGTCCGGTGAGGCAGCAGATCATGGTCTGCCATTCGAAGATGGCCTGGAGGGTTCCCTGACTGATCTCGGGCTGGTACGGCGTGTAGGCAGTCGTGAATTCCGAGCGGGACACCAGGGTTTCGATGGCGCTGGGAATGAAATGGGCATGGGTCCCGGCGCCCAGGAACCAGTCGTGAGTCTGCGTCGAAGCATTCTGCTCCGAGAGCGCCTGCAGGTGGGCCGTCAGCAGTTGCTCGCTTTCGGCAGCGGGTAGATCGAGTGCACGTTCGAGCCGGTGCTTTTTGGGTACGCCGACGAAGAGCTCGTCCAGGCTGCGCACACCGATCCGTTCCAGCATTCGCTGGACGTCGGCTTCCGTATGCGGGATGTAGCGCACAGTCTTTCTGCTCTCGGACCTAGTCGCTGCGTGCTTCGACGTGCTTGCGGTAGGCCTCGGAATCGAGGAGCGAATCGATCTCTTCCGGGTCCGAGGGGGAGAAGGCGACCATCCAGCCGTCTGCGTAGCAGGCTTCGTTCACGGCTTCGGGCCGATCGGTCAGTGCGTCGTTGACCTCGATTACCTTGCCGCCGATGGGCGCGCACAGGTCGGAAACGGCCTTGACGGATTCAACGACGCCGAAGGCTTCGCCCTTCTTGAAGCTGGCACCGGCTCCTGGAAGCTCGACGAAGACGATGTCGCCCAGCTGTTGCTGGGCGTAGTCGGTGATCCCGACGATCACGCGTCCAGCTTCCACACGTACCCACTCGTCGTCGCTGCTGTAGCGAAGTTCGTCGGGAATCTGGATTTCGGCCAAGGCGCGCCTCCTCTGGAGCTTGTTCCGGCTGAGTGGGTCAGCCGGATGCCTTCACGAACGGAGTTTCTACCACGCGGCCGGAAACGGCACGGCCGCGAATGACGATGTCCAGCAGCGTCCCCGGTTCGGCGAGCCGCGGAGGCACGTAGCCGAGGCCGATGGACTTGCCGAGGGTAGGCGAGGGGCCCCCCGAGGTCACGACGCCGACCGTCTCGCCGTGGACGGCGACCGCGTAGCCCGCCCGGGCGATGCCGCGCTCGCTGAGCTCGAAGCCGACCAGCTGGCGCGGCCGGCCTTCTGCCTCGCGGCGTGCGATGGCTTCGGCGCCGATGAAGCCACCGCGGTCGAGCTTGACGAACTTGCCGAGACCGGCTTCGAATGGGGATGTGGTGTCGTCGAGCTCGTGACCGTAGAGAGGCATGGCGGCTTCGAGCCGCAGGGTGTCTCGGGCGCCGAGCCCAGCGGGGATCAGGCCCAGCGGCTTGCCCTCGGCCAGCAGGGCTTCGAAGACCCTCTCGGTCTCGGTTGCGGCCAGGTAGATCTCGTAGCCGTCGGAACCCGTATAGCCCGTGCGGGAAACCAGTGCGTCGCATCCCGCGACTTCGATCTGGGTGAACGCGTAACGCTCGAGCTCCTTCACGGTTGGACTCGAGACGTGCGCCAGGATCTCGGGGCTCGCCGGACCCTGAAGTGCGAGCAGACCGGTTTCGTCGCTGCGGTTGCGGATGACCGTGTCGTCCAATGCGAAGCGGACGCCCCAGCGGTAGTCCTTCTCAACGTTGGCCGCGTTCACACACAGGAAAATCGCGTCGTCTCCCGTGCGATAGAACGTCACGTCATCGACGATGCCGCCTTCCTGGTTGCAGAGGAGTCCGTAGCGAACGCGTCCCGGCTTGAGCGACGCGACCGGTCGGCTCAGCAGTCGCTCGGTGGATGCGATCGCGCCGGTGCCCTCCAGGTAGATCTGGCCCATGTGGGAGACGTCGAAGAGGCCAGCTCCCTCGCGTACGGCGCGATGCTCCTCCAGGACCGATCTGTACTGGACGGGCATCGAATAGCCGGCGAACTCCACAAGACGGGCCCCGAGCCGCTGATGGGCATCGTGCAGGGGGGTGCGCTTGAGATCCGTCATGCCCCGAAATGCGCCTCATAGGCGTCTAGGGTGTTGCAGAGCAGCATCGTGATGGTCATGGGACCGACACCGCGGCGGTGGGGCGTGACGATGCGCGCGATGCCGCGCACGCCCTCGGTGTCGACGTCGCCCACCCACTCGCCATCGATGATGCTCACGCCGACGTCGATCACGGCGGCGCCGGGTTTGACCCAGTCCGGCTGGACCAACCGGGGCACGCCGACGGCCGCCACCAGGATGTCTGCATTGCGGCAGACGGCGGCCAGCTGCTTCGTTCGGGAGTGGCACATGGTGACCGTGGCGTTGGCTTGTTGGAGCAGTAGGGAGATGGGCTTGCCGACAATGGCGCTGCGCCCGATCACGACGGCGTGGGCACCCTCGATCGGGATCTCGTGGTGCTCGAGGATCTTCATGATTCCGAGCGGTGTACAGGCGCGGTGGCCGGGCTCGCCCAGCAACAGCCGACCCGCGTTGATCGGCGTCAGGCCATCGATGTCCTTGTCGGGACCGATCGCCTCGGCGATGGTGTTTGGCCGCACCCCATCGGGAAGGGGGAGCTGGACCAGGATGCCGTCGACGCCCTCGCTCGCGTTCAGCTCCTCGACCACGTCGAGTACTTCCCGCTCGGTGGCCGTAGCCGGCAGCTTGCGCTCGATCGAATCCATGCCGATGCGCGCGCAGGCGCGGCGCTTGCCCTTGATGTAGGACGCACTGGCCGGGTCATCGCCCACGAGCACGACAGCCAGGCACGGCGCGCGGCGACCCGTCGATACGTGACGCTCGACGGCCTTCGCCAGGTCCTGACGAATGTCCTGTGCGAGTGCCAGACCGTCGACGACGACGGTCTCCTGGCGGGTGGATGCCATGTCCGGAAGCGCCTCCGCGGGAGCGGGCGCCAGTATAACGGAAGGTCAGGCGGCGGCTTTGGAGCCTTTCTTGTCCTTGGACGGCTTCTTCTTCTCTTTCTGGGTGTCGTCACCGCCGGTCTTGTCCGAGCTGCCGGACGAGTCGCTGCTTCCGTCCTCCTTGCCCGTGTCCTTGCCAGCTGACTTCGAGTCCTTGGGCGCCGAGTAGAGATCCGAGTGCCAGCCCCCACCCTTGAGAACGAACGACGTTTGGGAGATCAGGCGCTTCACCCTACGCGAGCGGCAATGGGGGCACGTCTTCAGCGGATCTTCAGTAATGCGCTGCTCCACCTCGAACTCGCGCTCGCACTTTTCGCAGGCGTACTCGTAAACGGGCATGGATCGTCCTGTTCTGGAAGGGTTCTTGCCACGGATGCGGGGCGGGACAGAAGCTACTGATCGGTTTCGTCTCCCGCCAATTGCCGAAGTCGGAGGCAGAGGGCCGCCGGCTCACCGTTGACTCTCACGCGTTTCCGGCGCCCTCGGGCCGCGGGATCCAGGTTCACGTCGGCTCGCCGCAGGTTGAGCGCCCCCGGGCCAGCCTTGGGCGCGCAACGCAGCCTGCCGCGATCCTGCGGATCGCTAGCCCTCGCTGCCACGGCCGCGACTGGCCTGCTTCGGATTGCGCGTGAGATACGCGACCTTGCCTTGCAGGATGGGGTCGTCGGGCGGATCGGCAGCCAGGCCTTCCAGCAGCCCCAGGTGGGTCTCGATGGCGGCGCGAACGGTGCTGGTGAGATGGGTCTTGAGCTGCTTCATCTCCCGAATGTCCTCAGCCAGCCGGGCCGCCCGACGGTGGGCGGCGTCGAGCACCTTCTCGCCCTGGATCTCGGCTTCGCTGACCAGCACCTCGGCCTCCTTGATGGCGGTTCGCTTGAGGTCTTCGCTCAGCTTCTGGGCGGTGGTGAGCGTGTCCCGCAGTATTTGCTCGTTGGCCGAGAGCACCTCGAGTCGGGCTTCCAACTGGATCAGCTGATCCCGCTGGGCCTCGACCTCGCGAAGCACTGCCTCGTAGTCTTCGGCCACGAGGCGCAGGAACTCGTCGACCTCTTCCTGGGCATAGCCCGTCCAGCGACGCGGGAAGCGGTGGTTGCGAAGGTCGAGCGGGGTCACGCGCATGTTGGATGTCTCTCGATCGGGCGAACCGATGCCGCGTCGTGTGACGCGTGCACTCCGGGACTCCCAGTGATTCGTACTGCGGCAACCGATCGACCGAACCACTCGAAATCTTTAGCCTTGAACCTCCCTCGGCATCCCAGGCCCCGTGATCCGAAGCGTCGCGTCCGCCCGGGCCGCCAGCCGGAGGCGGCTGTCCCGGGCAGCTACTCGCCGCGGCCCAGCTCCTCGGCGCGCTGGCTGGCGGCCTGGACCGCGGCCGAGATGGCTTCGGCGAAGCCCCCGTCGCTCAGGCGGGCCAGGCCAGACACGGTGGTTCCCCCCGGCGAGCTGACCTGACGGCGCAGTTCGGACGGCGTCTTGTCGCTCTCCAGGGCCAGCTTGGCGGCGCCGTAGACCGTCTGGAGGGTGAGTTGCTCGGCCGCCTCCCGGGGCAGCCCGGCCGACTCGCCGGCGTCCATCAGCGCCTCCAGAAACGCAAAGACGTAGGCCGGCCCGCTTCCCGACAGGCCCGTGACGGCGTCCAGCAGATGCTCGCGCGGGGCCTGCCAGGTGATTCCGACGCAGTCGAACAGGGCTCGGATGACCTCCAGGTCCGCTTCGCTCACCGCCGAATTACCGAAGATGCCGGTCGCTCCGCTGCCAATCAGGGCGGGTGTGTTCGGCATGGCGCGAACGATGCGGGCCTCGTGCGTCAACCCCGCCTCCAAGGCTGCGAGGCTGACACCGGCGGCGATCGAGACCCAGAGCGGCTGTGCGCGTTCGGCCGCGGAGCCGGTCAGCGAATCGAGCAGCGTCAAGATCACGGCCGGCTTTACCGCCAGGATGACCACGTCACTGCGTTTCACCGCCTCGTCATTGTCGTCGCCGGCCTCGATTCCGAGCGCGGCGCTCAGATGCTTGCGCCGCACGGGGTCGGGGTCGGTGGCGTAGAGCTGGCCCGGCTTCAGGCCCGAGGCCAGCAGGCCAGCGAGCAGGGCCTCGGCCATGGCGCCGCCGCCGATACAGGCGATGCGTGCTTTCTCGAGGACCATTGCGTCGTTCTCCCCTGTCTGTTCTGGAGCGACGAGCTTAGTCGCGCGTCCCGAAGATCGCCGTTCCCACCCGCACGATCGTGGCGCCCTCCTCGATCGCGACCTCGTAGTCGGCCGACATGCCCATCGAGAGATGGACCAGCGCGGAGCCGCCGGGTGCGTCGCGCAGCTTGTCCCGAAGCGCGCGCAGTCGTGCAAAGGCGGGTCGAGTCTGCAGGGGATCTTGCGCGGCGGCAGGGATCGTCATCAGGCCCACGACCTGCAGGTGGGGCCAGTGGGTGGACGCGGCCAGCAGGTTCTCCAGCCCTTCGGGGTCGGCGCCGCCTTTCTGCGCCTCGCGACTGAGGTTGGCCTGGAGGAGAACCTGGAGAGGGTTTCCGGTCGCGAGGGCGTGGCGCTCGAGCGCCCGGCCCAGGCTGACGCGATCGAGGCTCTCCACCCACTGGAAGTGGGGGGCCACGAGCTTGACCTTGTTGGTCTGGAGCTGTCCGATGAAATGCCACTTCAAGGAAATGGATGAAGAACCATCCAGCAGGTCTTCAACCTTCGAAAGCTTCTCGGCCGCCTCCTGGGCGTAGTTCTCGCCGAAGTGGTCGAGGCCCGCGCGGGCCGCCTCGGCCACGAGCTCGGCCGGCTGGCGCTTGGACACGCCGACCAGGGTGACGTCGTCGGGCGGCCGACCCGATCGCCGGGCGGCGGCCGCGATCCGGTCTCGCACCGCCGCCAGTCGCTCCCGGATGGGCGCTTCCGCGCTCACGTCTCGATCCCGGCCTGGCACAGCAGCGCCAGCGTCTCGTCCAGAGGCAGTCCGATGACGTTGCTCTCGCTGCCCTCGACCCGCTGGATGAAGTGGCGTCCCTCGCCCTGCAACGCGTAGGCTCCGGCCTTGTCGAGCGGTTCTCCGCCGGCGACGTAGGCCTCGATCTCTTCCCGCGAGGCCAAACGCATGGTGACGCGGCTCGCCACCTCGGCACTGCGCGTCTCGAGTGTTCGGGTGTCCGTGAGGACTACGGCCGTGATGACGGAGTGGCTGCGACCCACCAGCCGAGACAGCAGCTCGACGGCGTGCTGCGGATCGTCGGGCTTGCCCAGGACGTCCTCCTCGAGCACGACGATCGTATCGGCTCCCAGCACCCAGCGGTTCGGTTCCGGCCCGGTCTGGCGGGCCACATGGAGGGCCTTCTCACGGGCCAGCCGACCGGCGAATGCCCCGGGCGCCTCGCCGGGGTCGCGCTCTTCGGGAATCTCCGCGGGCCGGACCTCGAAGCGCACGCCGATCCGGCGGAGCAGTTCACGGCGGCGAGGCGAGGCACTGGCCAGGATCAAGGGCCACGCTGCGGTGCGGTCGGGCTTCGTCATGCACAGGCGGTACCTGAACCCGCCGGGCAGCGTCAACCTCGGCGAATCCGGCACTAGTCGTCGCTCCGGACGCGCCTGCGAGATCGCTTGACCTCGCTCCGTCGCCGCTTGACGGCCAGAGTCCGCTCGCGCACGCCGCGGCCGGGCTTGGTGGGGACGCGCTTGCGGGGAGTGGCGAGGGCGTCACGGACGAGTTCGGCCAGGCGCTCGCGCGCGAGCTCGCGGTTGCGGGCCTGGCTGCGGTGGCGGCCGGCGTGGACGACGAGGGAGCCTGTCTGGGTCAGCCGGTTCTTCAGGCGCGATCGGATGCGCGTTCTGTGCTGTGCGCTCAACACGGAGGAGTCCTCGATGTTCCAGCGCAAGGTGATCCTCGTGTTCGTCTTGTTGACGTGCTGACCGCCCGGGCCGCTGGAGCGGCTGGCAGATTCGAAGATCTCGGCGGCCGGGATCACGAGTCGGTCCTGGATCGGGAGGGCGCGGCGGCTCACGGTCGGGTCACTCCGAGTCTCCGAGTTGCGCCACCCCCTCCGACTGGAGCGGAGGGTCGATTCCCAGCAGGGACGCAATCGTGGCGGCGATGTCGATCACGTGGACCTCACCCAGTCGTCGGCCCCGGGGAACGCCACGTCCCAGCGCCGCAAAGACGCCGGCCATGTCGGGATGCTGGGGATCGTAGCCGTGGACGCCCAGCTTCACGCCAAACAGAGGCGAAATCCAGATCAGCAAGCGTTGCCATCCCTTGGATTGTCGGAAGGCGTAGGGAGGCTCGGCCACCAGCAGGAAGTCACCGCTGCGATCGGGCCGGAAGAGTCGTAGGCGTTGGGGGATTTCGCTTCGCGCGAAGACGGCGACGTGGGGCAGGGATTCCAGGGTTCGGCGAGCCGCGGAAGCCTGCTCCGGGTTCTCGAGGTAGATGTGGGCCATGCCGCCGTTGGATGCGACGCTGGCGGGGATTCCCGCGTCCTCGAGCAGCCTCTCGGGCCACAGCAGTTCGATGCCAGCGGCCATGCCGTGATCACTCACCAGGATCACGGTCGTATCCAGCCAGCGCTGCTCTTTATCGAGGAAGGCAAACAGCCGTGCGAGCTGCTCGTCCTGTTCCAGCAGGCGCTCTGCAACGGCATCCGAGTCGGGTCCGAGCAGATGGCCGACCCGATCGCCGCCCTGCCACCAGGACATGATCAGCCGGGGACGTTCCGACTCGGGCAACGTCAGCCACTCGAGAATCTGATCGACCTTGGAGGACTCGCTCGTTTCGTCGTCGAATGGGGTGATGCGGTAGGTGGCGCGTGCGCCCTGCCAGTCGCTCTCGGCCCCGACCCAGAAGAAGACGGCGCTGCGCACGCCCTGGCGTTCGGCCGCGATCCAGACGGGTTCGGCCTCGATCCAGCTCGCATCGTCCGGGTGGTGGTACAGACCGCGCTCGGAATCGATGAAACGGTTGCCCAGGATGCCGTGGCGGTCCGGATGGGTTCCCGTGGCCATGCTGACGTGGGCGGGGAAGGTGGACGAAGGGGCGACCGAGATCATGCGCTCGGCGCGCACGCCATCGCGCTCCATGCGTCCGAGTGCCGGAAAGTCGCGCCGATCGAGGTAGTCGTGGCGCACGCCGTCCCAGGAGAGCACGATCACCGTCGGTTTTTCCGCCGAGGCTGGTTCTGCCGCCGATGCGAGGAGGGAGACGAAAACGGCCAGCGTGAGTCCTGCCGCGAGAGCGACTGCCGCGGCGCTCCGACGGATCGGGACTGCCGTCGACGGACTCATGGAGACGCGAAGCGTTCGGCAACCTCGCGCCAGTCGAGGCAGCCTGCGATGGCGGAGGCCGTTTCGTGCGGCAGCTGCGCGAGGTCGTGGTTCCACGGGCGGTCCATCAGAGCAACGGCCACGCCGCAGTGCTCGACCAGATGGGCCGCCATCTCGAGTGAGTCTTCCACCGCGAGCGTGAACTCCAGCTCTCCGAGTGCGGTCTTCGAAAGCGCCAGGCCGGCCGGGTCGGCCCAGTGTTGGCGCGAGTACTTATCGACGCAGACGAAGCTGGCATGCGGGATTCCATGTCGGTCGAGCCAGCTCCGGGAGATCTCGGCCGACGCCGGCGGACGGCCGGTCATGATGGCGACGTGATAGCCGCGCTCCCGCCACTCGGCGAGTACTTCTGCGGCGCCGTCCCGCGGCGGTATGGCATCGAGGAAGTCGGGCTCGTGGGCGCGCCGCATAAAGGCCTCGAGTTCTTCGGGTGCGAGACCAAAGGAACGTCCCAGGTCGAAGTGCCGGACGTCGTCAACGGCAACGTGGCGATTCCACTCGTCGGACAGCAGCCTCGTGAGCGCTCCGATCGTCTCGGAAAGCACGTCGTCCAGGTCGACGTAGATCGGGTGGGCGAGGGTCATCGAGGAGTCTGTAATGGGTCGAGATTCCGGGTCCGCGTCTCAACGAAGAGGACTCTCAACGACGCGGAGGATGGATCTGCCAGCGCAATCGGTCCACCTCCGATCCGAGGTCGGTCTGGAACCGACAGTGTCCATGGACGCGCGACATCTCGGCTGCGAAGCGCTGGACGACCGCCAGCGCTTCGCGCAGCAGCTCAGGGGTCGCAGCGGCCAGATCTCCACCGGACTCGAGGGCTTCCACGATGGCCAGGTCGGGACCGGGCCGGTTGGCGGGCCGCAGGGCGCGAACATGGGTTCCCTGATGGAGGAGCTCGTCCTCGATGGCTGGCCCGAGCTCGTCGACGTCCAGCAGGGGGGCCGGATCCTCGGAGAGGGTGAGTGTCAGGCTCGCACGTGTCGTCTCCGGGACGACCACCTCCTGGGCGTAGTTCGGGTGATCGATGCGGATGCGAAGCGGCTGGCTCGGATCTGCAAATCGGTCAGCCTGATCCTGGGTCATGACGAAGCGGATGTACTGCACGGCCGAGATCCGGTCTTCTTCCATCTGCTTCGGATCGAAGCGGGCGCCCACCACGTCCTCATCGCTATCCGCTCCGAGAACGAGTGCGACGTGTTCATCGATGCCGATCAGGCGATCGAGCTCGGGGCGGATCTGGGGGGTGTCGGTGATCTCGATGTAGAGTGTGGCTGAAAGCTCGTTGGCTCCCGGTACCAGCTCGTTGTAGACGTCAATCTCGTTCTGGACCTTGGCGGGGTCCGAGATCCGCTCGATCCAAACCATCTCCTGGATCTGGAAGCGCAAGGTCTCCCGGTCCTCGAAGACCAGGGTCACCTTCTCGCCGACCGACAACCTGCGGTCGGCCTTGTGACGGATGACGGCTTCCCGGTAGCGCGACCGGATGTTCTGGTATCGGTCGAGCCCGATGATTTCGCTGCTGCTCACCGGCCTCACGAGGGAGCCATGCCATAGGCGCGGTGCAGCAGGACGATCGGGTGGACGGCTTCGATGCCGAGCGACTCCTTGATGCGCAGCGCCGCCAGCGGACAGTCGGTCGAAACGTCGTCGGGCTCGAACTCCCGGATGCGGCGCAGCATGGCTTCCGCCACGCCCAGCGAGGCCTGATGATGACGGGCCTGCATGCCCCAGGTGCCGTCGACGCCCGAGCACGCATCCACCACTTCGACCTCGGCACCCGCCAGCTTCAGGAGGTCGCGCGCCCGGAAACCGATGTTCTGCGCGCGCAGGTGGCAGGGGGCGTGATAGGCCACCCGACCCAGGGTCTTTTCGAAGTCCCGATTCATCTGCTTGGCCCGCGCCAGCTGATAAAGATACTCCATGGCGTCCTGGACGGCGCCCGCGACCTTCTCGGCCGATTCGGTCTTGAGGAGCTTGGGGTACTCGTTCTTCATCAGCAGCGAGCACGACGGGCCGGGCACGACGATGCTGGCGCCCGCTTCGACATAGGGGAGCAGGTCGGCGACATTGCGCTCGGCGCTCTGCCGCACACGATCCAGCTGGCCGGTGTCGGACTGGGGCATGCCGCAGCAGCGCTGGTACTCCACGTCGACTCGCACGTCGCTCCGTTCCAGCACCTCGACGAGGGCGCGGGCGGTGCTGGGGTCGCTGTAGTTGACCGAGCAGGTGGTGAAGAGCACCACGCGGCCGTTGGCTCCCTCGACCCGCGGGCCGCGACCCTTCCACCAACGTTCGACGGTCTTGCCGTAGTAGCGCGGCTGCACCCAATCTTGGTGGATACCGACCGTCTTCTCCATCAGGATCCGGGATGGCCGGTTGCGGTTGGCGAAGTTCATGACGGCCGGAGCCAGGGAAGCCAGCTTGCCGATCAGGTCGGTCTGGGTGGTGAGCCGTCGCGTCAGCGGCACTCCGTCGCGCTTTGCCCGATGGATCTGATGGCGGCGCATCAGCGCCGGCACTGGTGACAGATCTCGCCGACGCGACGCAGTTCGCGTTCGAGCGAAGCCGCCTCCCCGTAGGCCGGGTGGTCGTAGTCGAACTCGGTCGACGGGTGCTCGGGAGGCGGGACCTTCATGGTGGGGCTGCGTGGGAATTCAGTGCGGGCGAACGCCCAACGCGCCCACCCGCTGCGAATGCCTTGACGTTAAAGTGTCGGCAACTCGTCGAGCGCCTTCTGGAAGCGACCGGCGTGGGACTTCTCTGCCTTGGCGAGGGTCTCGAACCATTCGGCAACGTCGCTGGATC
>Ga0209980_10000691_pt1 | contig 18643 bp, 17 predicted proteins | sample CR02metaG_FD_183611 | JGI IMG/M metagenome (GOLD analysis project Ga0209980, IMG submission 183611) | Deep subsurface microbial communities from Mariana Trench to uncover new lineages of life (NeLLi) - CR02 metaG (SPAdes) (version 2) | ecosystem: Environmental > Aquatic > Marine > Ocean trench...
TACCACACCGTGGCGATGCGAATGTCCTGCGGCAGGTTGCGGCGGGTTTTCTTCGCCAGTTGTTTGATAACCGCATTGACGCTCGAACCCGTACTGTAGACATCGTCGACGATCAGCAGCGAGTGGTGTGCGTTCAGGTTTTCAAGGAGATACTGTAAACCGTGAACGCGGATGGATTCAGCCTTGCTGACCATTTGCGAGTAATGCGGCGCGCCCGTATACGATGTTCGAATGGCAATGTGATCGGTCTTGGTGCCCAGGTAGTCGAGACCTTCCTGCACAGCAATGCCTACGGCGCTGCCGCCGCGCCAAAGTCCGACTAAAAAGTCAGGTTTGAATCCGGCTTCGTAGATGTTGGCTGCCAGCTGGAAAGAGTCCCGAAGCAGGTCGTCCGCGGCGATAAATCGCTGGTTCATTGTTGTTCTTCCTGGGTCTTGCTGCGCTAGAATCGGATGCGGGCATTATACCGCCAGCTAGAAGTCCACACTCAAGAGAAAAATAATGGACAAGACAGTACTTTCCGCACAGGACTTGCTCGAAGACTCGTTCGAGCTTGGGATCAAAGTTCTCGAGAGCGGCTTCGAGCCAACATTGATTATCGCTATTTGGCGCGGTGGCACGCCCGTCGGCATGGCACTTCAGGAAACACTGTCTTATTGCGGAATCGAGTCGGATCATATCGCTATTCGCACCTCCTCATACATCGGCGTTGAGCAACGAGGCAAGGTCGCGGTTCATGGCCTCAACTACATCATCAAAAAGATCCGGCACGATGATCGCGTGTTGATTGTTGACGATGTTTTTGACACCGGGAACACGATCGTTGCCGTGATCAACGAACTGACCCAGCGGGCCCGGGGCAATACACCGGAGGATATTCGGGTTGCCGTTCCCTGGTTCAAGCCCAGTCGCAACGAAACCGAGATGACTCCCGACTATTATCTGCACGAGACCGCCGAATGGCTGGTTTTTCCGCACGAACTCGACGCGCTGACAGCCGAGGAATTACGCGAGTGCCGCCCGGAGATCGCGGCGATCGTGCTGGGCGCGAAGGCTCGCCGTAAATCCGCATAACGATTCGTCCGATGCCGAGAATCTGTGTTTATTGTGGTTCGAATAGCGGCAGCCGTCCCATCTATTCTGACGCTGCTCGCGCGCTCGCCGAGGTGCTCGTGCGTAATGGATACGAACTTGTTTATGGTGGCGCCGACAAGGGCATCATGGGTGTGATCGCGAATTCCATGCTACGGCAGGGGGGCAAGGTACATGGTGTCATGCCAACGGCGCTATGCGACAAGGAGATCGCCCACCCAAAGCTGACGGAACTCCACATCGTGTCATCAATGCACGAGCGGAAAACAATGATGGCTGAGTTGTCTGACGGATTCATTGCAATGCCGGGTGGTTTCGGCACGCTCGAAGAAATTATTGAAATTCTCACCTGGGGTCAGTTGCAGTTTCACGATAAGCCGTGCGGTCTTCTGAATGTCGACGGTTACTTCGATCACCTTATTCGATATCTCGACCACGCTGTCGGAGAGGGCTTTCTCCGCGCGGAGAACAGGCGGATGTTGTTGTGCGACGACACGCCCGCCGGGCTCGTCCAGCAATTTGGAAAGTACACCGCACCCCGGGTCGACAAGTGGACCGACTAACGGCGGCGTGAGTTTACTTTCGGAAAATTAAACGCAGTTTGCCCTTTGCCGGTGAGCGTAGATTCTGCCCGTGCAAGGCGTAGCGAATGCCGAATCGCTTACCGCCAAGATCCTTACCAGCGCAGAGCCGCAGCGGCGCTACAAATACATCAATCGGCTCGCCGATCGGGATGTCGCCGATTTTGCTGGTCACTTGCACGGAGTCATCCTTGAGACTGACCGACGGATACTCGGCTATTTCATCTGGCGTGCGATCAGCGAAGCCGTCGTCGCGCGGCACCTTGGGCAGCGTAGCGGCAACATAGAATGCGTTATGGTTTGGCATTATCAAGGACAGCGAAGCATCAACGATGGGTTCCTGTCCTTGATTATAAACAACCATTTGCACGCGCTCCGCACGTGATTCAAACAGAAAGTGATTGTCGTGATCACGATATTTATGGCGCAGTTCTTTCATTTCTTTCATTAGATCATCGGGACTGCGATCGACATACGGATCGTCGGCACCGAACAAACGCGCATGCGTCAGTCTGGCCATAACTGTTGTAGATCCCGTTTTCTTGGACTGGTTGCGAACCGCAAATAGTTCATCGAGTTTCTTGCTGGCCTCAGCGGAAGGAAGCTGCGACAGGTCACAACAGTTCAGTTGCAGATCTTTGTGAATGATCTCGCCAGGAAATCCGATTTCGATGTCGTCGGCTGATACTGAGTCGCGGAATTTCCGCTCGAAGAGTTCTGCGAGCTGGCGCCGCCCCATCTTCAACGCACTGTCCTTGGTGCGAATGTAAGCGTCGCCACGACGCAGTTTTTCCGAGTAGTCAATTCGCATCATGTAGGGACGATCCTGACAGTCGCCGATTTCGAATACGCCGATGCGCTTGCCCTCGATCGAAACCGGTTTGTAGCGAATTCGAACTGATGGTTCGATGTATTCATTGGCTAGCGACTGATAGGACGGCTTACCGGAAAAATCGTCCGCATCGATCGAATTCAGACGCTTGTGCCCCTGGGCGTCGTAGTCGGCGCCAACTATGATGTAGCGCGGCCCTTCAACCGGAGCATTCGCCATCGCAAGGACATCACGAAGAAAGCTGCGGATGCCGCTGCTGCCGTATTTGTCCTTGCGAAACTGGGTGTTTTTTCCGGGAGTCGCAGCTCGCGCTATTTTCAATAAACGGTTCATTAAGCAGACGATTTTGACCGATTATGTTCAACAGATTGGGAACCAATCGACATTTCTGAGAACTGGGGCACATATTCGTCACATCTGGGGAGACGTGAGATGATTTGCCAATGAATTCCCGGATCGACGCTTTGCAGTCCGTCGCGGCCGCCCCGCCCAAGCTCGATACAGCGGTCGTTGCGGACGCCGTTGTGGAGCAGTTCGGACTATCGGGAGACTATGCACCATTGGTCAGCGAGCGGGACCAGAACTTCAGGGTGACGAAGTCGGACGGCACCCGTTTTGTCGTAAAAGTCACCAGCCTGGTCGAAGACGTGGCCGTAACCGACTTTCAGATTGCTGTGTTGTTGCACCTTGAAAATCATGGCCTGCCCGGGGTGCCGCGTATTGTGCGGACTCGGTCGGGGCAGGGTCGGGGCACCGTCTGCGGCGCCGACGGAGTGGAATTTTACCTTCGTGTTGTCACCTGGCTCCGCGGCCGTTTGCTCCGAGATGGCGAGATCACGCCGGAAATTGCGGGCCGAATCGGGCAACGGCTCGCCGGCTTGGATATGGCTCTTCTGGGATTCGCACATCCGGGCGACAGCCAAGTGCTGCTGTGGGATACAGAGCGAGCGGGAGACCTCTGCAGTTTGACCCATCACATCGGAGATGCGGTCATTCGTGGACAAGTCGACGCGGTCTTGCAGGACTTTGTCGAGCGCGTCAAACCGAACCTTCTGACACTGCCGCGCCAAGTCATTCATAACGATGCAAATAACGAAAATATCCTGTTTGACACGGACGACGCGGTGTCGGGGATCATTGATTTCGGCGATATGCTCAGGGCGGCGCGGATTATCGAGGTTTCGACTGCCGCTTCCTATCTGAGATCAGCTGGCGATGATCCGTTACAGGTCATCGCGCCGCTTGTTGTCGGCTATCACGTTACGAGCCCTCTTACAGAGTCAGAAATCGATGCGCTATTTGATCTGATTCGGATCCGATTGGTGATGACCATGGCCATTCTCCATTGGCGCCTGGCGGCCAGGGAAGACGATGATCTGTATCGGCAGAAAACGATCGACGGTGAAAGTGATGCATCCGATTTTCTGCGACGCATGTCCACTCTGGGATGTGATGCGTTTCACGATCGGATTCATGCAGAAATAGAAGCTAAAACAACCAGTTAACCTCTCATAGGGCCTCGGATTTTGTGCCGAAGGTTGCCACCGTGTGAAAAAATGACCACGAATGGTGCCAGCAGCGTCTCTAAGCTGAGAAACAGGTCCGAGAATCAATAGCTTGCAATAAGTAATATCGATTCCCGGATATCGTTAAATCGGGCTTGGAGAGCATGAATCTGTACGTCGTTTTGTCCGTACTGCTGATTTTCAGCGCCGCCTGCTACTTAATGCTGGGCGTACGGCTAATCGCAATCAAACGCGAGATGGGCAGTATGCCGATCGGTGTGCTGTTCGTTGTCATCAGTATTTGGGTAATGGGCGGTGCGATCGAGTTGCTGTCCAGCACCTTCGCCGTTTTTACGATTGGGCGTACGGCTCACTTCATCGGTTCTGCATTGGTACCCGTCGTTGCGTATGTCTGTTTTCGTGAGTACACAGGATCAGAAACGCCGCTCCGGACCGTCATCATAATGCTGGTCATCCCGACCGCATCGATCATGCTTGCAGCGACAAACACTCAACATGAAATAATGTGGTTTCTGCCGATTGCGAACGAGGCGGGTGAATTTCTGACGCGCCCTAATCGTTGGGGACCGTGGTTCCTGCTGGTCCATTTGCCCTACAGTTACGCGGTATTCGGTGCGGCGATGTTGACCTTGATCGCGCACAGTTCTGCCGTTGTGCAAGCCCAGAGACGCGGCCTTTTTCTACTTGTTGCTGCCTGCATCGCACCATTGACGGCGACGCTGGCATACGACATGGGGTTCGGCTCGAACACCATTTCCTATGTACCCATCGTCTTTACGGCGATGTTGCCGATTTACGCGTGGTTGATTCTTGGCGAGCAGATGATCGAATTCACGCCGCTGGCTTACGAGACGGTATTTCAGAATATGCAGGACCCGGTCGTCGTCATCGACGACAACTGTCGGGTGATCGGCCTGAATCACACGGCTGAAAGCATGCTGTCCATCTCAGAATCGGACGCTCTGCGCGAGCCTCTGGAGAAACTGTTCGGTGATGACTCGCCGGAGGTATTCGAGGTGCTGGAAACGGGTCGGCCGCAAAAAATGATGACGACCACAGGCCGTTTTTTGCACGTGCAGGTATCAGATATCGCGACCCACCGATCGTTGGCACGTGGCGGGAAAGTATTGATGTTCCGCGATGTGAGTGACGTTGAGAAAGCGCAGGCAGACGTTCGCAAGAGCGAGAAGTTGTTGCGTACCCTCATTAATCATTCGGTGAACGGCATTATCCGCTTTCGATGGGTGCTCACAGAGGACGGCGGTAAGAAATTAAGAAGCATCTTCGCCAATACGGCCGCGGCGCGATTTCTGGGTGCAGATGCGGACGACATGGTTGACCGCCCGGCAAGCGAGATCATCATTCTGGCCACCTGCGGAATGGATGATGACATCGCGGCGGATGTGCTCCGGAAATTTGAAGATGCTGTGAGCAAAGGCATTAGCCTCGATATCGAAGTACGGCATCGCCGCAACAGCGCCGGTCGCTGGCTGCGAATGATATGCGAACCAATGGGTGATGATGTTGCCATGACTTTTGTGGACATAACTGACGGAAAAGCCAAAGAGCGTAAGATGGAATCGATCGCAACATCCGATCCGCTAACCGGTGTTTTGAACCGTCGCGGATTTGAACGTAAAGCTTCTCGCCGATTGGCGGAGAGTGCCGATGATGCGACGGGGGCACTATTATTTATTGATCTTAACGACTTTAAGCAGATCAATGACAAGTACGGTCACGAAATTGGCGACCAGCTGCTGACCATCGCATCGGAACGCCTGCGAAAAAGTCTGCGTTCATGCGACATCATCGGCCGGCCCGGCGGCGACGAATTTGTCGCACTGGTGCCTGACGTTGATGCTGACGTTGCCGATAAGCTGGCCAAGCGATTGACCAGCGCGCTCGAAGAGCCGTACCTGATTGGTCGCGAAAAATTGCAGTGCGCCGCAAGTATCGGTCTGGCACTGTATCCGAAGAACGCCAATACCTTGACTGGGCTGTTGCGCGAGGCGGATCAGGCGATGTACCGCGCGAAGGATCGATGTCGCAGAGCGTCTGATATTGGCGGCGAGGATCTATTGGAAAAGGCCGTCTAAAAGTACTGCACCACGAATCGTTGAAATAAATACTGCCTGCGCGGGGTCCATTAGTGAAACCGGTTGGAGTATCAGGACATGAACCTTCGTTCGATTTCTCACGTTCTGTTCATCGCGCTGATGAGCATGAGCCTCTTTTGCAGTGTTGCCATTAAAACCGGCCATGCCGATGTGCCGGTCGCCGAGTCGGCAGACCTGATCAACCCGCTCGGAGCAGGGGATAATGCCCCGCGTTTCGTCGTCGAAACCGTCGCCGGCGAACCATTTGACTTCAACCCGCAGGAGTTGCAGCGACCGGTCGTATTGCTGGCGTTTCGCGGCGGTTGGTGTCCCTTCTGCAACGCGTACCTTTCGGAAATGCGCCATGTAATTCCCGAGATCAGGGAAATGGGTCTCGATGTATTGTTCTTGAGCGGCGACCGCGCTGAAATGCTTTTCAGCAGCCTCGCCTGGGAGACGCAGGCCGACATTGCCGAGCTGGATTACACCATACTATCGGACGCCGACGCGCAGGCTGCGATTGCGCTTGGTATTGCGTTCAGGGCATCGGGGAGGACCATCAGTCGCCGTAGAGAAAAGGGACAGGACATTAGCGAGTCATCGATGTTGAAACACGGAGTACTGCCCGTGCCAGCGGTTTTCGCGATTGATCAGAGCGGCATCATCCGCTTTGCTTACACAAATGCCGATTACAGGATTCGGTTGCCCGCCAACGATCTCCTGGCGGCTGCTCGCGAGATTGCTGCTGCAGATTGAGCTCGGCTAATGATAGTCTTCGTGCACCGACCCCAGCGCACGGAGAACCCGATGGTTACAGCGATTGTCCTGATTAAAGCCGAGACCAATCGAATTCCGGAACTTGCCAATCAGATAGCCGCAACTTCCGGCGTATCCGAGGTGTTTTCTGTGGCTGGTCGCTACGATCTCGTCGCCATTGTCCGGGTTGCCAAGAACGACGATCTCGCTGACGTGATCAGCGACAAAATGCGACATCTGGATGGCATCGTTGAGACCGAAACGATGATCGCGTTCAGAGCGTATTCAAAACAGGATCTGGAAGCTGGCTTCGAACTCGGATTGGACTAGTGGGACTCGGGAACACAAGCACAGAATTCGGCGCCTTGGCCAAAACGCTGCATTGGCTGGTTGCCATCGGCATTTTCACGCTGCTTTACCTTGGCCTCCAACAATCGGGCATGGAGCGTGGCGACGAGCGGTCCGGTATCCGCTTCATACACGCGTCGATCGCGACCATCATCCTGATGTTGATGACGATCAGAATCGTTTGGCGAATCATGCACGACGTTCCCAGCCACCCGGATGGAATGGCAGCGTGGCAGCGCATGACCTCAACCGTCGTTCACTGGGGCCTGTACGCCGCGATATTCATGCAACTGCTGGCGGGGGCGATGATCAGGGGCACGGCTGGCAGCGGACTGCCTGTATTCGGGCTGATCGAAATCCCTATCCCCGTTGCAGAGAGCCGCGAGAGTCACGAATGGTGGGAAGAGATACATGAATTCACCTGGAAGCCTATTGCGGCGCTCATAACGCTGCATATCCTCGGTGCACTGTATAACCACTTTATTCTGAAGAACAACATCGTTCGTCGTATGACGGTCGGCGTTAAGTAAGCGATGCCGGACGCATTTATCTGCGATGCTGTACGCACTCCGATCGGACGATACGGCGGATCGCTGGCGTCGATCCGTACCGATGATCTTGGTGCTATCCCGATCGCCGCCCTGTTACAACGCAACGCCACCCTCGACGCTGATGCCATTGATGACCTGGTCTACGGCTGCGCTAATCAGGCCGGTGAGGACAATCGAAACGTCGCACGTATGTCCGGCTTGCTGGCCGGGTTGCCCGTAGGAGTTCCGGGGGCTACGATCAATCGGCTGTGCGGTTCTGGTATGAATGCGATCGGAAACGTCGCCGACGGTATCAAAGCGGGTGGCATTCAGCTCGCAATAGCCGGCGGCGTGGAGTCGATGTCGCGCGCACCGTTTGTGCTCGCGAAGCAATCCGCGGCGTTCGGTCGCAATACGGAACTTTATGACACGACACTCGGCTGGCGCTTTATCAACAAAAAGCTCGAAGAGCTGTACGGCGTCGATTCGATGGCCGAAACTGCGGAAAATGTCGCTGACGAATTTGGCGTCTCGCGTGAAGATCAGGATGCCCTGGCGTTGCGCAGTCAGCATCGTGCCGAGGCGGCGGCAAGGTCCGGCGTATTCGGCGACGAAATTGTAGCGGTAACCGTGCCGCAACGCCGTGGCGAGCCGTTCGTTTTCGACACCGACGAGCATCCACGTGCCGGGTCAGACATTGAAGGGCTGGCGAAACTGCGTCCTATCGTTCGCGAGGACGGAACGATCACGGCGGGCAACGCGTCCGGGATCAACGATGGTGCGTGCGCTGTTCTGATTGCGAGCGAAGCAGCGGCGAAAACGCAGGGCCTGGAACCGCTCGCACGCGTCGCCGGCTGGGCAGTCGCAGGCGTCGAGCCCCGGATTATGGGGCTCGGCCCCGCCCCTGCATCGCAGAAAGTCTTGCAGCTGTGCGGCATGTCCATCGATCAGATGGATGTCATTGAACTCAACGAGGCTTTTGCGGCACAAGGACTTGCTACGCTGCGGCAGCTCGGTGTTGCTGACGATGCGGAACATGTCAATCCGAACGGGGGTGCTATTGCGCTTGGACACCCGCTTGGCATGTCAGGCGCAAGATTGGTCGTGACAGCGGCCTATCAATTGCGGCGCACCGAGGGTCGTTTCGCGTTGTGCACGATGTGCATTGGAGTCGGTCAGGGCATTGCCATGATTATTGAGCGCGTCTGATGACAACCAAGACGTCGAGTTACGAAACACAAGAATTGCGCGAATTTGCCGAGGTGTTGCGCGGTCGGCGAACGATTGAGCTCTTTCTTCAGACGCCCGTGCCGGACGCATTACTGAAAGAAGCGATTGAAGCGGCAACTTGGGCGCCGAATCACCATGTCACTCAACCCTGGCATTTCTATCTGCTAGGCGATGAGACTGTCGAGCGCTGCCTCGATCTCTGCGAGGATATCGTCACGACGAAGAAAGGCGAGAAGGCCGGAAAATTCAAGCGACAGAGGTGGTCGGAGAAGCCGGGCTGGCTGGTCGTAACTTGCCGGAAATCGCAAGATGAGTTGTTGCAGCGCGAAGATTACGCAGCATGTTGCGCGGCCGTGCAGACCTTGATGCTGTATCTCTGGAAGGCGGGCGTCGGTTGCAAATGGACGACCGGCGACATAACCCGTGACGCTCATTTCAGCGAGATAGTCGGATTCGACGAAAAAGAGGCGTTTGTCGTAACTTTGATGTGGTACGGCTACCCTAAGCTAATTCCGGCCCAATCGCGGAAGAACATTACTGAAGTACTAAGCAAGACGATCTAGTCTCGAGCGAGCTCATCGGGATGATGCACTAACGGTCCCGGAACGAGCAGCGGTCGCAGCAGATAGACGCCCGCCGTTATCGCGCCGGTCGCGGCCATGATGACGGTCGCGTTGCGCACCGTACCGTCATAAATCAATGCGCCGAGTACAGCACCGGAGGCAGCCGCAATATTTTGCGACGTGCCGATAATCGACGATGCAACGCCCGCGATTTTCGGTAACGGATCAAGGGCCAGCACGGTCGTGTTCGACATGAGTATTGCGATAGTGAACATGTACAGGCAGACGCAACTCCACAGCCACCAAAACGGGGCGTCATCGAGCCACGCAATAACGATCATTTGCGCGCTCGCTGTGAAGATCAACAGAACGCCGAGTTGGATGAGCTGCATTATGTCCAGGCGAGCAACGAGCCAGCGGTTGGCGGCCGACCCCGCAAGGATCGAAAGTCCTGCGCAGGCGAAAATAAATCCGTATTGCGTGATCGTGAAGCCGTACATTTCAACGGCCAGCGCTGCAGACACTGCGATGATGGACATATAGCCAGCGGGCGGCAGGATCAGTAACAGCAATCCGAACACACTTTGGCGATGCGAGAAGAATTCCCGGAAGCTCGAAACCAGCTGGCGCAGCGGGTGCTGAGACGCATTCGGAACATGCGTTTCTACGAGGTTGGTGCGGATAGCGAACAACAGCCCGAAACCGCAGGCGGCTATTACGATGAATGGCGCGCGCCAGTCCCAGCGCGCAAGCAGCAGCGCGCCGATACTCGGTGCAATGACGGGTGCGACCGTAAAGATCATTGTCATTAACGACATCAATCGAGCCGCGTCCTTGCCGCTCGAGATATCGCGGACTACGGCTCGCGAAATGACGATCGCAGATGCTGCACCGGTGCCCTGCACGAAGCGCGCCGCAAGTAGCAACCCCATGTCGTTGACAGTTGCGGCGACACAGGCTGCGATGACAAACAGCCCCATGCCCGCATAAAGGGCCGGCAGGCGACCAAATCGATCCGATGCGAGGCCAGCGGGGATTTGTCCTAACGACATCCCGAACATGAATACACCGACGATTTGTTGACCGTGCGACAGAGTGGTTCCGAGTGCATCGACCATCGCCGGTATCGCGGGCAAACTGAGGTCCACTGTCAATGCCGCAACGGCTGTTAGCAGGCCGAGCGTTACTATGAAACTTCGGGATTTGGCAAGGTGTGCGTTCAAGGGCGGCAGTGGTCCAACAATATTAACTTGTTGGACCACTAGTCTGCCCACTTGCAATGGTTTCCGCCAGTTGCGGCGTGCCTGTCCAGTAAGCAAGCTCGCGCGGATGGCTAATGTCCCACACTGCAATGTCGGCGCGCTTGCCAACCTCCAGTGTGCCGCGGTCGTCGAGCAGGCCAAGGGCGCGGGCCGCCTCGCGTGTAGCCCCCGCCAGGCATTCCTCGGGCGTCAGCCGGAACAAGCGGCTGGCCAGCATCATTGCCGTACGCAATGAACAGATTGGCGAAGTCCCCGGGTTGCAGTCAGTTGCCACTGCTATCGGCACGCCGCTCGTGCGAAGGCTGGCGATGGGCGGCAACTGTGTTTCTGCGAGCGTCAGGAAAGCACCCGGGAGCAAAACCGCAACGCACCCCGCCTCCGCAAGGGCTCTGACTCCTTTCGGGGAGGTGTACTCGAGATGGTCCGCCGACAATGCGCCGAAACGCGCGGCCAGTTCGGCGCCACCACCGTCACTGAGCTGGTCGGCGTGCAGTCTGACGGGCAGCCCCATTTGTGTCGCCTTATCAAATAGCTGCTCTATCTGTGCAGAACTGAATGCTATGGATTCGCAATAGGCATCGACGGTATCAGCGAGTTTTCGCTCGACAACCAGCGGCAGGATTTGGTCGCAAATGAAATCGATATAGCCGTTGGCGTCGCCCTCGAATTCGGGCGGAACTGTGTGCGCGGCGAGTAAAGCGGTACGAACGTCAACACATGACTCATCCCCGAGCCTGCGTGCGACTTCGAGCATGCGAATCTCAGTGTCGATATCCAGGCCGTACCCCGACTTAATCTCAACCGTCGCAACGCCTTCGTTCGCCAACGCATTGATGCGTGGCAGGGCGGCGTCAAACAGTTCGTCCGCCGACGCATCTCGCGTCGCTCTTACTGTCGACATGATGCCGTCACCGGACAATGCGATGTCCTCGTAACTGCTACCACGCAAACGTTGCTCGAATTCTGCCGCCCGGTCGCCGCCGAACACAAGATGCGTATGACAGTCAATAAGTGCTGGTGTGAGCCAGCGGCCGCCCATAGCGCGTTCTTCCCTCGCACGATGGGCGGGCAGTTCGGACGCCTCGCCGATCCAGGCAATACGGCCATTGCTGACGGCAATTGCGGCGCGCTCTCCGACGACGCCATAGTCCGGCGTCTCGCCCCGCATTGTTGCAATGCGGGCATCTGTCAGCAGCAAGTCCCAGTCCGACATTCGATATTCCAGCTTTGGTCCCATGGCAGTTGCAACCGAAGTTAGCATGGTCTAGCCTGTATATACAACTTGGCGGGAGCGACATGACAACGGTATTCGCGAAGAAAGCGCTATTGGCTTCTGGCTGGGCTGACGACGTGCGGCTTGAGGTCGCTGAAGGACAGATATCTGCTCTGCAGATCGATGCCTCCGCGGCGCCCGACGACGCACAAGTCGGCTACATAATTCCCGGGCTCTGTAATGCTCATAGCCACGCATTTCAACGCGCGCTGGCCGGTCACACCGAACAGCGCTCGCCAGCGGGCCGTGACAATTTCTGGACCTGGCGAGAGCGCATGTATGAGTTGGCCGGTCGAGTCGACGCAGACGCGTTGACCGCTATCGCACGGCAAGCCTATTGCGAGATGCTCTGCAGCGGTTACACCTCGGTCGCCGAGTTTCATTATCTGCACCGCGATCCCAGGGCCCCGGATGCCGTGGATACGATGTTTGGGGCGATCCTGACTGCTGCGGCCGAGAGTGGAATCCGGCTGACTTACGTTCCGGTGCACTACGAGCGTGCCGGATTCGATGATGCACAGGCGTTGCCGCATCAGCGGAGTTTCACGCTGTCGCTCGACGAATTCATAAAACACCATGAGCGTGCCGCGCCGGCCAGCAGTTCTGTCGTCAATATTGGAATCGGGGCGCACAGTCTGCGTGCGGTCTCTAAGGAATCGCTGCAGGCGATAGCGCAGGTGGCGAACGACTCGCTGGTGCCTATGCACCTGCACATCGCCGAACAGCAGCGCGAAGTCGATCAGTGTCTGGCGGCGTACGACCGGCGACCTGTGCGCTGGTTGCTTGAAAATTTCGATGTGTCCAGCAACTGGTGCCTCGTGCATGCAACGCACATGGACGATGAAGAAGTTGCAGCACTGGCCTCTTCGGGCGCCGTTGCTGCCCTGTGTCCGAGTACTGAGGCAAACCTCGGTGACGGCCTTTTCCCACTGCATGATTTTCTGACGCATGGCGGGCGAATCGCGATCGGCTCCGACAGCCATGTATCGATCAATCCCTTTGAGGAGCTGCGCTGGCTCGAATACGGGCAGCGCCTGGCGTCGCAGACGCGCAACGTGGTGTCATTGCGTGACAGTCACGTTGGCAGCGAACTGTTCCTGCGGGCACTCGAAGGCGGTGCGGCAGCCAGTGGTCAGGAGACATCCGGCATCGAGGTCGGTGCTGTTGCGGACTTTGTCGTGCTCAGCGACGATGACCCGATGTTCGCCGGACACGGTGACGATTCGCGGCTCGACGCACTGGTTTTTTCCGGATACCCGTTGCCGGTAGAACGCGTCATGGTCGACGGTAAATGGTGTGTCATCGACGCAGTGCACGTACGGCGCGACCAGGTGCGTAGCGCGTATTCCGAAGCGATTGCGAAATTAGGGACGGCGAAATGAGAGCCGGAAAACCGCTTTATCAGGAGCTCAAGGATTTCATCATCGAGAAGATTTCGAGTGGTGAGCTGCAGCCGTCAGATCGTGTTCCATCGGAAAACGAGTTGGTCGAGGCAAAAAGCGTGTCGCGAATGACGGCCAATCGCGCGCTGCGGGAATTGACCGATGAAGGATACGTTGAGCGCATCGCGGGCAGGGGTACGTTTGTTTCAGATTACCGGTCGCGTTCAGATTTGCTTGAGGTGCAGAACATTGCGGATGAAATCATGCGTCGCGGGAACACGCATTCGAGCTGTGTGGTGCGTCAGTCTCTGCAGCATGCGAGGGGGGAAATCGCAAAGGCACTTCACGTAGAGCAGGGGGCGGACGTATTTCATTTGTTGCTTGTACATTCCGAAAACGGCACGCCGATTCAGGTTGAAGACCGATATGTCCTTGCGACTTTTGCACCCGACTGTCTTGAGGCTAACTTTGACTCGATCACACCGAGTGCGTACCTGACCAACATCGCCCCGTTTCAGGAGGCCGAACAAGTGGTGCGGGCGAGTAGGCCGAACTCGGCGATACGCAAACAACTCGAGATGGGCGATGACGAAGCGAGCCTGGTCGTTATTCGCCGCACCTGGTCAGAGGGGCGACCAGTTACCTTTGCGCGATTGCACCATCCGGGCAGTCGATACGAACTTACGGGCTATTACACTCCGCCCGGCCTGTCACGAACGACCTCAGCAGACGTCGTGCAACTGGAGAATTTACGCCAATGAAAAGAACCATTAAAGCGCCGACCGGCACGACGCTTTCGGCCAAGAGCTGGCTCACCGAAGCGCCGCTCAGGATGCTGATGAATAACCTCGATCCGGAGGTTGCTGAAAGGCCGGAGGATCTGGTCGTGTACGGCGGTATAGGCAAAGCAGCGCGCAACTGGGAATGTTTCGATGCCATCGTTGATTCGCTTAGAAACCTCGAGTCTGATGAGACGCTGCTGATTCAGTCCGGTAAACCGGTCGGCGTCTTTCGCACGCATGCGGATGCGCCACGTGTATTGATCGCGAATTCAAATCTGGTGCCTGCGTGGGCGAACTGGGATCACTTCCGGGAGCTCGATAGAAAGGGGTTGATGATGTACGGCCAGATGACGGCCGGGTCGTGGATTTACATCGGTAGTCAGGGCATCGTCCAGGGCACCTACGAAACATTTGTCGAAATGGGCCGGCAGCATTATGACGGCGATCTTGCAGGTCGCTGGATTCTGACGGCAGGGCTGGGTGGCATGGGCGGCGCGCAGCCGTTGGCTGCGACGATGGCGGGTGCCTTGATGTTAGCGATCGAATGTCAGTCGGATCGCCTGGACATGCGAGTGGAGACCGGCTATCTGGATACCCGTGCCGAATCACTGTCCGCTGCCATGGAGATTATCGAGCAGGGGGTACGTGACAAAAAAGCGGTATCTGTCGGCTTGCTGGGCAACGCGGCCGAGATACTGCCGGAAATGGTAAGGCTCGGCATCAAGCCGGATGCGGTGACGGATCAGACGTCCGCGCACGACCCGGCCAATGGATACCTGCCGATCGGTTGGACTGTTGATCAGTGGCTCCAGAAACGGGAAAGCGATCCCGATGCGGTCGCTGCCGCGGCCGTAAAGTCAATGGCCATTCACGTCCAGGCGATGCTTGAGTTTCAAAAGCAAGGCATACCGACCTTCGATTACGGCAACAACATTCGACAGGTGGCCCTTGACGCAGGCGTACAAAACGCCTTCGACTTTCCGGGATTCGTTCCCGCCTATATCCGGCCCCTGTTCTGCCGGGGCATAGGTCCGTTCCGCTGGGTGGCTTTGTCTGGTGACCCGGAAGATATTTACAAGACGGACGCTAAGGTTAAGGAGATGATTCCGGACGACGAACACCTGCATAACTGGCTGGACGCGGCCCGTGAGCGAATTCAGTTTCAGGGCCTGCCGGCTCGTATTTGCTGGGTCGGGCTCGGCCAACGCCACCGGCTTGGGCTGGCGTTCAATGCCATGGTTCGCAGCGGTGAGCTGCAAGCTCCGGTAGTCATCGGTCGTGACCATCTTGATAGCGGCTCGGTCGCGAGCCCGAATCGTGAAACCGAGAGCATGCAAGACGGCAGCGATGCCGTGTCTGACTGGCCATTTCTGAACGCACTCTTGAGCACGGCGGGTGGCGCGACCTGGGTATCGCTGCATCACGGTGGTGGTGTCGGCATGGGCTATTCGCAGCATGCCGGCCTGGTCATTGTCTGCGACGGCACCGAGGATGCCGACCGCCGCATCGAAAGAGTTCTGTGGAATGACCCGGCGAGCGGAGTGATGCGGCACGCCGATGCGGGCTATGACATCGCGATCGATTGCGCGCACGAGTACGGACTTGATCTGCCGATGGTTGACGACGGAGACTCGAGATGAATCTGACAATAGACAATCAACGGGTCGCTCTCAATGTGCTTCGGCAGGCGTGGCAGGAACCCGTTACGGTATCGCTTGGCGACAGCGCGAAAGGGCGTATTGCTGCAGCAAACGAATTGATAGACGACGTTGTTGCCGGTGGTGAACGGGTCTACGGTGTCAACACCGGCTTCGGGCAGCTTGCACAGGTTCGCATCGATGCTGACGAGCTCGCACAACTGCAGGAAAACCTGGTCCGCTCCCACGCAGTTGGCGTTGGTGAAGATCTGGACGACGAAATTGTTCGGCTCATCATGCTGATGAAAGTCATTGCGCTGGCTGCAGGATTCTCAGGCGTTCGACTTGAGCTGGTGGAGACACTGTGCGAACTGATCAACAACAACATCTACCCATGTATTCCGTCGCGCGGATCCGTCGGGGCGTCCGGCGATCTGGCGCCGCTCGCACATATGGCGGGCGCACTGATCGGTGTCGGCGAGGTGCGAGTGAACGGCGATCTGGTGCCTGCAGCGATTGCGCTGGAGAACGCCGGCATCACGCCGGTTCGTCTCGGGCCAAAAGAAGGGCTTGCGCTCGTCAATGGAACGCAGGTCTCAACGGCACTCGCTCTTGCTGCCGTGTATCGCACCGAGAACCTGCTGGCCGCGGTCTTGATGGCTGGCGCGATGTCATCTGATGCAATAAAGGGCAGTGACACGCCGTTCGACGAACGCATCCAGAAGGTTCGCGGACATGGCGGTCAGATCGCCGTCGCCGGCGTGCTGCGCGAACTGATGCGTGGCAGCGATATTCGCGCATCGCACATTGAGTGCGACCGGGTGCAGGATCCTTACTCGATTCGGTGTCAGCCGCAGGTTGTTGGCGCCTGTCTCGACGTGCTCAGGCATGTGAGCACTGTGCTCGAAACCGAGGCCAATGCGGTTACGGACAATCCGCTGGTATTTGCCGATTCGAAATCGGTTTTGTCTGGCGGCAATTTCCACGCTGAACCGGTCGCGTTGGCTGCAGATTACCTGGCGCTCGCAATAGCCGAGATCGGTGCATTATCTGAGCGCCGCATTGCATTGCTGATCGATTCACACATGAGTGGATTGCCGGCATTTCTGGTGAAAGACGGCGGACTAAATAGCGGATTTATGATGGCGCAGGTCACGGCAGCCGCGTTGGCGTCCGAGAACAAGTCACACGCTCACCCGGCAAGTGTTGACAGTCTGCCGACGTCAGCGAACCAGGAAGACCATGTCAGCATGGCGACCTATGCAAGTCGGCGATTGCATACGATGCTCGACAATGTCGCAAACATCATTGCAATCGAGTTGTTGGCCGCGGCACAGGGTGTCGAGTTTCACCATCCAAAAAAGAGTTCGCCGATCATCGAAGACGTTATTCGCGGTCTGCGTCAAATATCGCCGCCGTATGAGGGAGACCGCTCGTTGTCTTCGGACATACGTCGAGTGGCGGCGAGCGTTGACGACGGCGCCTATTGCGACTACGCCGCGTCGGTGCTGCCCAGTCTGAGTACATGAGCGACGTTTATCGATTCCAGGCTGGGGAGCGGCCACTGCTGATCAGCGTGCCGCACGATGGCCGCGAAATTCCGCGGGTTTTACGCGCTCGCATGACCGATACCGGGCTGGCAATACCGGATACTGACTGGCATGTCGAAGAATTGTACGAGTTCGCCAAAGACCTGGGCGCGAGCATCATTGTTGCGAACTATTCGCGTTACGTCGTTGACTTGAATCGTCCGGCCGATGATGGGGAGCTGTATCCGGGCCAGACCACGACAGGACTTTGCCCCGAACAGACATTTTCCGGTGCAGCTATCTACCGCTCAGGAAGTGTGAATAAAGACGAAAAGGCCGCGCGAGTCGAGCACTACTGGCGCCCCTATCACGAGCAGATTGGCGAAACGCTCAATGCCATACGAGCCGAACACGGATTCGCGCTGCTGTGGGATGCCCATTCGATTCCGAGTCTTGTCCCGAGACTGTTCGATGGTGAGTTGCCGGCACTGAATCTGGGGACCAACAGCGGCGCGAGTTGTAAGCAATCGATTGAAGACGCGGTTGCCGGCGTCGCGGCGGCCAGTAAATACAGCAGCGTCGTCAACGGACGATTCAAGGGCGGCCACATCACGCGTCATTTTGGTGACCCCAATAACGACATACATGCTTTGCAACTCGAAATCGCGCAACGCGCGTACATGGACGAGAAAACCACGTCGTTCGATACCGTAAAGGCTGGTCGTCTCCGTGATACTCTGCAAAAAATGTTGCAAAGCTATCTGGACGCCGCGCAGAAATGACGAATAAGAAGGGCCTGCACGAACTATATGCCAAAAACCCGGAGATGGCGGACGAGTTACTTTGGGGGCGCAAGATCGATCAGGTTTCCCGTCGTGGTTTCCTGAGGGGATCCGGACTCGCTGCGATGACCGCCGTGCTCGGGGCGAGTATTCCGTTCGCGCGATACATGCCCGGCGGCCTGATCCCGGCGGCGCTGGCACAAAGTGACGAATCATTTTCGATCCCGGGCAAATCCGGTTTGATTATTTTGAACGACAGGCCGATCAATGCCGAGACACCGGCGCATTTACTTGATGACCCCATAACACCGGCGTCCCGGTTGTTCGTGCGTAACAATGGCGTGCCGCCATCCACCTGGGATATCAATCCACTTGAGTGGCGGGTTCAAATTGAAGGAGAAGCGTGCGAGCGGCCTGAAGTCTTTACACTAGGCGAGCTGCA
>Ga0209980_10000692_pt1 | contig 18641 bp, 18 predicted proteins | sample CR02metaG_FD_183611 | JGI IMG/M metagenome (GOLD analysis project Ga0209980, IMG submission 183611) | Deep subsurface microbial communities from Mariana Trench to uncover new lineages of life (NeLLi) - CR02 metaG (SPAdes) (version 2) | ecosystem: Environmental > Aquatic > Marine > Ocean trench...
CATTGAGAGAGTAAAAGGGGTGGGAATCATTAACGATGCCTACAATGCCAATCCTGCCTCCATGGACGCAGCTCTAAGGGCGCTGACTGGCGTTGAATGCAAAGGGGAAAGGGTGGCCGTCCTAGGAGATATGCTGGAGCTGGGAAGGGAGGCGGGGAAGAGGCACTATGAGTTGGGCCAGGCGGTTGCGCGGTGCCGAGTGGATCGGCTCTACCTGCTGGGCCAATTTGCTGCCCAGGTGAAGGAAGGGGCACTCAAGGAGCGGATGGATGATGAGCGGGTGAGGATCGGAAAAAATTACCGAGACCTTGCAAGGATGATTCGAAGAAAAACGAAGAGAGGGGATTGGCTTTTGTTCAAAGGCTCGCGTGGAATTGGTATGGAGAAGGTTTTGGCTGCATTTAGGGTGCTGGGAGATTAAATTTTGCTTTTCCATTTGCTCTATCCTCTTCATACTTCCTATTCGGTCTTTAATGTCTTTCGCTACATTACCTTTCGTGCAGCCCTGGCGGCACTGATGGCCCTTGCACTCTCTTTTCTCATCGGTCCCTACTTGATTCGCTTGCTGACGGCGAAGCAAATCGGTCAACCCATTCGTGAGGACGCCCCTGCCAGCCATACCGCCAAGGCCGGTACCCCCACCATGGGAGGAACTCTAATTATCTTGGCCCTGGTCTTTTCGACCCTTCTTCTTGCCGATATTGGAAATGTCTATGTCTTGCTGGCCCTCTTTGTGACCCTGGGCTTTGGGGTGATTGGATTCGTGGACGACGCGTTAAAACTCAGACGCAAGAGCAGTAAAGGGCTTACCATGACCACCAAACTGCTGTGCCAGATTGGCGTGGCCTTGGTGGCTGTCACCATCCTCTACATGCAACCTACATTTAATAGCGTTGTAGGAATTCCTTTTTTCAAGAACCTGCGTCCCGACATCGGAATCTGGTACATCCCATTCGCAATTCTCGTGATTGTGGGTTCTTCCAATGCCGTTAACCTGACCGACGGCTTGGACGGCTTAGCCATTGGTCCTGTCATGGTGGCTGCAGCAACCTATGCCCTCATTGTCTATGTGACGGGTCACATTAAATTCGCCGAATACCTTCAGATTCCCTACGTGGGACAAGTGGGGGAGCTTGCCATCTTCTGTGCTGCGATGGTGGCATCGGGTTTAGGCTTTCTTTGGTTCAATACCTACCCGGCACAAATGTTTATGGGAGATGTGGGTTCCCTTGCCCTCGGGGCCGCGTTGGGGATCGTTGCGGTCATGACCAAAAATGAAATCCTGCTACTCATCGTGGGAGGGGTCTTTGTGGCCGAGGCCCTCTCGGTCATATTTCAAGTCTTCTCTTTCAAGTTCAGAGGGAAAAGGATCTTTCTAATGGCACCCATTCATCACCACTACGAGCTCAAGGGATGGCCCGAACCTCAGATCATCGTTCGATTTTGGATTGTATCGGTTATTTGTGCGTTGTTAGGGCTGAGCACACTGAAACTTAGATGAGGAGACCGTTTCGCTACTTATGGTCGCTTTGTGCGACGGCGTCCCAAGGGGATTGGCAAAGGTCATTGGTGGGAATGCCTAGTAGCGAATCCGTAATGGACTCGAAGGATGGAGCTCAAAGGAAAGCGAATCATGGTCTTGGGCCTCGCCCGTACGGGATGCGAGACGGCACGGTTCTTATTTCATCAGGGGGCAGAGGTTGTGGTGAGCGACTGTAGAGGAGAAAAAGAACTGCATTCGGAGATGGCATCCCTCGCGGGGATCCCCATCCACTACCTTTTAGGTGGGGGGGAAAGAGAATGGATGGAGGGGATCGAAACTTTGGTGCCCAGCCCGGGGGTTCCTTCGGATAACCCTTTGCTTCAGGAGGCATCCAGACGTGGTGTTGAGATCATTAGCGAGATCGAGTTGGCCTTTGGTTTCCTTCGGGTTCCTCTGGTGGTCATTACAGGGACCAACGGAAAAAGCACGACCGCCACTCTTATTGGAGAAGTTTTGAAGGATGCGGGTATCAGGGCGTTTGTGGGAGGTAACATTGGGGCTCCTCTGATCTCCTTTGTTTCAGGGGATTGGGACTGGGGAGTGGTGGAGGTAAGCAGTTTCCAGCTTGAATGGGTTAACCAGTTTCGTCCTAGGGTTGCCGTGCTGTTGAACCTCTCCGAAGATCACCTGGATCGATATCCGGACTTTGCCTCCTATTGTTCGGCCAAGGGGAGAATATTTGCGGCCCAAGGCAAGGACGACATTGCCATCCTTAATCGAGGGGACACTCGAGTGTGGGCTTTTAGGGAGCGGATCTCTGCACGGGTGGTCTCCTTTGGTTGGGATGAGGTGGCTGCGGGCGTCTTTGCCACAGGGCCAGACATTGTTTGGAGAGGGGGGGGCTTAGAGGAGCGATTCCCTCTTTCTGGGGTGAGGATTCAAGGCATTCACAACGTGGAAAACCTCATGGCGGTGGTGGCTGTTGCGAAAACCATCGGGGTTCAAGCTCCGTTCCTGCAAAGGGCCATGGAAGCATTCCCTGGCATTGAGCATCGCCACGAATTTGTCCGGGAGAAAGACGGCATCCGATTTTATAATGACTCCAAAGGGACCAATGTTGGCGCCGTGTTAAAATCCCTGGCTAGCTTTTCCTCTCCGATCATCCTTCTTGCCGGCGGGATTGATAAGGGAGGGGATTACCGAGTTTTGGAGAGTGAGGTGAAGGCAAAAGTCAAGACACTCATCCTGTTCGGTTCGGCCAAAGGGATCATTCAAAAGGCCCTGGGCCATCTCACTGAGACGGTGATGGTGGAGAGCATTGAGGCCGCGGTTCACGAGGCCGAGCGGCACGCGGCTCCTGGAGACACAGTTCTGCTGTCACCAGCCTGTTCGAGCTTTGACATGTTTGCGAACTATGAAGAGAGGGGGAGGGTTTTTAAGGACTTGGTTCATCGTATATGAGGGACGGAGCGGGGGCAGACCGGTGGCTTTTTATTGCCGTGATTGCCCTTCTAGGAATTGGAGTCACCATGGTCTTGAGCACAAGCTATCTCTATGCTCAGGAACGATTTTCCGATGGTACCTTTCTCTTCCGTAAGCAATTGATCGCCGTCGGGGTGGGTGTCGTGGCCCTTTTGGTTTCCACCGCCATTTCACCAACGATGGTCCGTCGTCTCGCCTATCCCCTGCTGGGCGGAACTCTCTTGGTATTGATCTTGGTGTTGGTTCCTGGGATTGGCGTGGTCCATGGGGGGGCCAGACGTTGGATTTCCCTGGGTAGCTTTGTCTTTCAGCCTGCAGAACTGGCCAAGCTCTCATTGGTGCTTTACTTAGCCCACTCGTTGGCAAAGAAAGGAGAGAAGGTACGCATCTTTTCTGTAAAGGTGCTGCCCCACCTGATCGTCGGAGGGGTCTTTATCGGTCTTGTCCTCATGGAGCCTGACTTCGGAGTCGGTCTGATACTCGGTGTGCTTGTTTTGCTGTTGCTCTTCGTTGCAGGGGCGAAACTTTCTCACCTTCTCTATACCGGATTAGCGGTATTGCCCTTTCTTGTCATATATTTGATGGGGGCGGATTACCGACTGCGAAGGTTAGCGGTGTTTCTCGATCCTTGGAGTGACGCTTCCAATAGCGGGTTCCAGATCATTCAGTCCTATATCGCCTTTGGTTCTGGTCAGTTTTGGGGACGCGGTTTGGGTCAGAGCCGTCAGAAGCTCTTTTATTTGCCTGAGGCCCATACGGATTTCATTTATTCCGTGATTGCGGAAGAGTTGGGGCTGTTGGGGGCCCTCTTGGTGCTTGCCCTTTTTGGGCTCATTGTGCTGCGTGGGTTTCGTCTCGCCATGAAAATCCATGACCCCTTTGGGCAATATCTCGCCATCGGGTTGACGACGCTGCTAGGGCTTCAGGCATTGATTCACATGGGCGTCGTAATGGGTTTGATGCCCACCAAGGGCTTAGTGCTTCCGTTCATCAGCTATGGAGGGTCCGCCATGGTGGTGAACTTGACTGGGGCAGGGCTGTTGCTCGGCCTGTCGCGGAGGAGAATAGGGTGATGCGTCTTATCATGGCCGGTGGGGGAACAGGTGGGCACCTATTCCCAGGGCTGGCGGTGGCGCGGGAGTTCCAAAGACGAGATGCTGGAACGGAAATCTTATTCGTTGGCAGCGAGAGGGGGATCGAAAATCGCATCCTTCCACAGGAAGGATTTCCCCTCGCGGCCGTCCCCATCAAAGGAATTAAAGGGAGGGGGGCTCGGGGTCTCCTGGAGGCCCTTTATAGTGTGCCAGTGAGTTTTATCCGTTCCCTCGGAATTATTGCGCGGTTCCGACCCGAATGCTGTATTGGGCTGGGTGGGTATGCCTCAGCTCCCCTTCTGTTTGCGGCGGCGGTAAAACGGATTCGCTGTGCGATCATGGAACAGAATCTGCGCCCTGGGCTCACTAACAGAATCTTGGGGTGGGTGGTGAACCGTGTGTTTACTACCTTTAAGGAAAGCACCCCCTATTTTCCACATTCCAAGGTGGTGGAGACAGGCACACCCGTGCGGTGGCAAGACCTGCCGCAGGTCAAAAAAGAAGATAAGCTCACGCTCTTAGTGTTTGGAGGTAGTGCGGGGGCACACAGGATTAACATGTGTGTGATTGATGCCCTGGGGAGGCTTAAGGATTTGGCCGGGGGTCTACAGGTGGTTCACCAGACTGGGGAGATCGATTACAACCTAATCCAGGATGCTTACTCCTCGCTCCCATTCAACTCGGAGGTCAATTCGTTTATTGACCGCATGGACCAGACCTATGCAAGGGCGGACCTCATTGTGTGCCGGGCGGGGGCGTCCACCATTGCTGAGATCACTGCCTTCGGTAAAGCGGCAGTCTTGGTTCCCTATCCCTATGCGGCGGATGATCATCAGAGGTTAAATGCCCAAGCCCTTAAGGCATGTGGAGCCGCGGAGATGATCCTGGATCAAGAATTGAATGGTGAAAGACTCGCTGGGCTGATCCGCGACCTCCATGGGGATCGCAAACGGCTTGAGGCTATGGGTGAAGCAGCCCAGAAGATGGGGAGACCCGAGGCGGCCAAAAGGATAGTGGATGAGTGTTACGCCCTCTTTCAAGGGTAGCACGGTGATTGTAATATCAGGTTTATGCTGCAAAGAAAGCACGGGATCCATTTTGTTGGGATTGGTGGGATTGGTATGAGCGGGATTGCAGAGGTCCTATTGAACTTGGGCTACGAGGTGAGTGGGTCGGATCTCTACGAGAGCCAAACGACCCAGAGACTCCAGTCCATGGGCGCCCGAATCGTCATTGGACACCGGGAAGCCAATCTGGATACCAACCCTTCAGTAGTCGTGATCTCATCGGCAGTGAAATTTTCGAACCCGGAGGTCCTCGAGGCCCGCAAGCGCACGATTCCGGTGATCCCGCGAGCAGAGATGTTAGCAGAGCTGATGCGAATGAAATATGGGGTGGCAGTGGCGGGAAGTCACGGTAAGACCACCACCACTTCGATGATCGCCACGGTTCTCAGTGCTGCCGGCCTCGATCCCACCATGGTGATTGGGGGGCGTGTCAAATCCCTGGGCAGTAACGCCAGGTTGGGGCAGGGGAAATATTTGGTGGCCGAAGCAGATGAGAGTGATGGTACCTTTCTCCTGTTATCCCCTACCATTGCCTTGGTCACCAATATTGATCGCGAACATTTGGAATTTTATCAGTCCATGGATCGCCTAAAAGAGAGTTTTCTAGACTTCATCAATAAAGTCCCATTCTACGGTCAGGCGGTCTTGTGCCTCGATGATCCCAACGTGCGTAGCCTGCTGCCGAGGGTGAAAAAACGATATGTGACCTATGGCCTTTCACCGGAGGCGGATTTCTATGCCCGGGATCTCCAAGCGAATGGCATGGAGATGAAATGCTCGGTCTGCCATCAATCTCGTACCCTTGGTGAGATGAGACTCCACATGCCGGGCCGCCACAATGTCACCAATGCCCTATCGGCGGTGGCCATTGGGCAAGAGTTGGGGATCCCCTTTGAACGAATCTCGGAATCCTTGGAAGCCTTTATGGGTATTCACCGCCGCTTCGAGATCAAGGGAGAACCCGGAAACATTATGGTGATCGACGATTACGGGCATCATCCCGCCGAAATACGCGCCACGCTTTCGGCCATTCGTGACGGCTGGAGTCGCCCAGTGACGGTAATCTTCCAGCCCCATCGTTACAGCCGTACCCGGGATCTCTTTGAGGAATTCGTGACCGCCTTTGATGGCGTTGACCGGTTGATCCTCACAGAAATTTACCCTGCGGGGGAGGAAGAGATCCCTGATGTGCGCTCTGAGTTACTTTATAGAGCCATCAAACGCAGGGGGCATATGGAAATTCAATTTGTTCCAAACAAGGACGATATCGTGAAAGAACTGCTCCCGAAACTCAAGGCCGGCGATATGGTTTTAACTTTAGGAGCGGGGGATATCTATAAGTTTGCAGAGGCCTTAGTGGAGTCATTGCACGGATGAGTAGAGAACATCTTGAAAAGCCCTTGACCAGGGAGCTCAAAACCATCTCCGGCTTGAATTGCAAGGTGGACGAGCGGCTTGCACGCTACACCTCCATGAAGGTCGGGGGCCCGGCGGATTTCTTCATCGATGTTCAAAGCCGTGCGAGCTTGGCTCCCCTATTGGGAGCGCTCAGCCGACATGGGGTTCCTTTTTATCTCCTGGGTCGAGGGAGTAACGTCTTGGTGAGCGATATGGGAGTGCGCGGAGCCGTACTTCGCTTGGGGGCAGAGTTCAGGGGAATTGAATGGCAGGAGGGACAGAGTGAGGCCCGGGTCATACTAGGCGCGGCCTATCCCATGGCCCGATTGGTGCGAGACGCGATGGTCAGGGGATACATCGGATTGGAATTTGCGGAGGGGATACCCGGCAGCGTGGGTGGGGCGCTTGTCATGAATGCGGGGGCCTATGGTTCTGAGATGGAGAAGGTGGTGGAACGTGTGGAAGGAGTGACTCTTCAAGGACAACCTGTAGATTTTACCAGACAGGATTTGGTCTTTTCGTATCGAAATGCTCGACTGCCTTTGCAAACTGTAGTCACGCGGGTACAGATACGTCTGGGCAAGGGAGACGCGGGAGAGGTGAGCCTCAAGGTTCGCGAGTTCGTCCAAAGGAGGAAAAGAAACCAGCCCTCCGGATATCCCAACGCTGGTTCCATGTTTCGCAATCCCCCAGGAGATTTTGCGGGACGGCTCATTGAGGCAGCAGGACTCAAGGGTAAAAAAATCGGTAAAGCGGGGATTTCCGAGCGCCATGCAAATTTCATTGTAAACCTGGGTGGGGCTAAGGCTGAGGAAGTAAGGAGGCTCATGGAAATGGCTGGTGCGATGGTTAAGAGGAGGTGTGGCGTTCAGCTTGAGCCGGAAGTTCAATTCTTGGGGGAATGGAAGGTCCGGTCAGCAGAGAGGAAGGTTAGGTCCCATAGCAGGTAGCAAGCGGGGGATCTTCCGCAACAGGAATGTTGGCGTCATTCTGGGAGGTCCTTCAGCGGAAAGGGAGATTTCCAGGACTTCGGGTCGAGAGGTTGTCAAAGCCCTTAGGATGAAGGGATATCGGGTGACCGCAATCGAAGTAAGAGAGGACCTTGCTGTGCGGCTGAGAAAGCAAAAGGTTGGGGTCGTCTTTAATGCGTTGCACGGAAAGCTCGGCGAGGATGGTGGTGTCCAAGGATTACTGGAGGTCATGGGGATTCCTTATACAGGATCCGGGATAACGGCCTCTGCACTGAGCATGGACAAGGTCTTGGCCAAAGAACTGTTCATGAGGAAGGGTATTCCCACACCGCCCTATAAGGTTTGGACCAAGGGACAAAGGTCGAAAAACGTGGGTTTGCCCCTTCCGTTGGTGGTCAAGCCGCGGAGCGAGGGCTCCACTCTTGGGGTAACCATCGTGCAGCACAGGAAAGAGTTAATTCGAGCCTTTGCTAAAGCCTTGAAGTTTGACCCGACTTGTCTGGTGGAGAAGTATATTCCGGGTAGAGAAGTTGCGGTGGGGATTCTTAACGGACGGGCCTTGGGAGCCATTGAGGTCCAACCGAAGAAGGGCTTTTACGACTTCAAAACAAAGTATACCCCGGGGTTGGCCAAGCACTTCTACCCTGCACGTCTGGGAAGTCAGGTTTATCGTCGAGCGCTACGGATCGCAGAAGATGCCAGCGCTGTCCTGGGTTGCGAAGGCACGCCGAGGGTCGATATGAGGGTGAACGCCAGGGGAAAGATCTATGTGCTGGAGGTCAATTCGCTCCCCGGGCTTACCCCCATGAGCCTGCTTCCTGAGATCGCCAAGGGCGAAGGAATCGATTTCCCTGATTTAGTGGAGATGATCTTGGATGGGGCGAGACTCAAGACGATGGTCAAGCGCTCCAGTGTTAAATGAGGGTCAGGTAAACCCCGTGCAATGGGGCTAAAGCAGGCTTTAAAATCTCAACAGACGAGATTATTTCACGGGGTAAAGGAACTTGAAGGTGGCCGGGGTAATCAAACCCTTCGCCACGTGGTGGCTAGAAAGTGAAAAGACGTCACAAATCAAAACGATGGGGGAAGAGAGTTTTTACCCGCATCGGCTCGGTCACTGCGGTGGTCCTTTTAGTCACTGCAGTTCTCTATCACGTGGATTGGTCTTATGTGATGGGAGTGAAAGAGCGACTGGAGAGGGTTCTGTACACCCACCCCTATTTCTCCGTAACGGAAATTACGATCTCTGGATACCAGAAGGTTGGAGGTTCTGAGATCGTAGCCATAACGGGGCTGAGGCCCGGTGTGAATATTTGGCAGGTGAACCCGACACGCATAGAAGCGAAGCTGAACAGTCACCCCTGGGTGAGACGGGAGGTTGTGCGGCGAGAATTTCCCCGGCGTGTCATCATCCAGATTGAAGAGTGGGAGGCCAAAGGAATCGTTGTCATGGAAAAACTCTATTATGCCAATGCAGAGGGGTTTGTCTTTAAAGAGGTGGAACCAGGGGAAATGGCGAACCTACCCTTCATTACGGGCCTGGGGAATGAGGGGTTTGTTTTGAATAGCCGCCGTGCCCGAAAGAGAATCTCAGAAGCCCTGACTTTGAGTGATCTCTTTGCCAAAAGCTCGATGGCCGTTTCTGAGATTCGTTTTCGTCCCGAGGGTGGAGTCATCGCCTACCCCGTTTCACATGCGGTGCCACTCCATATGGGTTGGGGAGATTGGACTGGAAAGGTGCAGAGGCTGAAACGGGTGTGGATGGAGTGGCAGGGGAGGGAGCATCTTATCGCCTCCCTGGACCTGAGTTTTCGTGGCCAGGTGGTGGTGAAATTGAGTGAGCGGACTTAGGGCTTTTTGACTGATGGTTGGACTTTTCATGCTGTCTGAATTTTTTGCAATTCACACCTAGAGTAAGTCATTATGGGAAAGAAGAGTCTCGTTGTCGGTTTGGATATTGGGACCTACAAAATTTGTGCCATTGTAGGAGAGGTGGGGGAGTCTGGACTTGAAATTATCGGCGTGGGCACCCACCCCTCCCATGGACTGCGAAAAGGAGTGGTCATCGACATTGAGAGCACGGTGAACTCCATCAAAAGGGCAGTCGAGGAAGCTGAGATCATGGCAGGCTGTGAGATCAACAGCGTTTTTGCCGGCATTGCCGGGGGCCACATTAAAGGATTCAACAGCCATGGCGTGGTCGCCGTAAAGAACAAAGAAGTTGCCAAAGGAGATATTGAGCGTGTCATTGATGCCGGTCGGGCTGTGGCTATACCCATGGATCGGGAAGTGCTCCATATCCTCCCTCAGGAGTACATCGTCGACGATCAGGACGGGATCAAAGAGCCCCTTGGGATGTCAGGGGTACGATTGGAAGCCAAGGTCCACATCGTTACCGGTGCCGCCACCTCTGCTCAAAACATCATCAAATGCTGTAACCGCACGGGCCTCAATGTCACGGAATTTGTTTTGGAACCTCTGGCCTCTGCCGAGGCGGTACTGACCCCTGAGGAGAAGGAACTGGGAGTGGCTCTAGTGGATATGGGAGGAGGAACCACCGATATCGTTCTCTTCCACGACGGAGCAGTCAAGCACACGGCCGTGCTGAGTGTCGGCGGGAATCATCTGACCAACGACATTGCCGCAGGGCTGCGCACGCCCATCGCTGAGGCGGAGCGGATCAAGCAGAGATTCGGTTGTGCCAAGGTTGCCATGGTCGCGGGTGATGATGAAGTGGAAGTCCCTAGCATGGGAGGGCGAAATCCTCGCACCATCTCACGCCGAATCCTCTGTGAAATTATCGAACCTCGTTTAGAGGAGATCTTCCAGTTGCTCCGGCGTGAGATTCTCAAGTCGGGCTACGAGGATTCTTTGGCCTCAGGCATGGTGATGACCGGGGGATCCACGTTGCTCCCTGGCATGGTGGAAATGGCAGAGGAGACCTGTAACATGCCCGTTCGCCTCGGTGTCCCCACCCAGGTGGGTGGGCTTACCGACGTGGTTTCCAGCCCTGTTTATTCTACCGGTGTTGGTTTAGTCCTCTTTGGCCTGAAACGGCAGGATAGAAAGATATTGCGAATTACCGAAAAGAATGTCCTTTCGAAAGTAAGCAATCGAATGGTGGAATGGTTTAGCGAGTTCTTTTAAGAAGGAGGGGAGCAATGTTTGAGATTGTGGAGCAAATCCAGCTGAGCGCACGGATCAAGGCAGTGGGCGTTGGAGGAGGAGGAGGGAACGCCATCAATACCATGATTGGGGCGGGCCTTCAGGGAGTTGACTTTATCGTAGCCAACACCGATTTGCAGGCCTTGGAGGGCAGTGGGGCTGAGGTCAAGCTTCAACTGGGAGAGAAAATCACCCAGGGGTTGGGTGCAGGTGCCAATCCTGAGATTGGTCGCCAGGCCGCTTTGGAGGACCGGGACCGCTTGCGGGACTGCTTAAGCGGGGCGGATATGGTCTTCATCACCGCTGGAATGGGAGGCGGAACGGGCACGGGTGGGGCGCCCGTGATTGCTAACGTGGCGCGCGAGACCGGTGCCCTCGCCGTGGGAGTGGTTACGAAGCCGTTCATCTTTGAAGGTAAGAAGAGAATGCGGCAGGCCGAGGATGGGTTGCGGGAGCTCAAGGAGAACGTGGACACCCTAATTGTGATTCCCAATCAACGACTGTTGAGTATCGCTGGGAAGGCCACGACTCTGCTCGAAACCTTCAAAATGGCGGACAGTGTTTTGCTCCAGGCCGTGAGAGGTATCTCTGACCTGATTGTGACTCCCGGCCTCATCAATCTTGACTTTGCCGATGTGCGCACGGTGATGGTGGAGATGGGATTTGCGCTCATGGGTACTGCCTCCGCTTCGGGTGAGAATCGGGCCGTGGAGGCGGCCCAGAAGGCAATCTCAAGTCCCCTTTTGGAGGATGTTTCGATCCACGGGGCTAAAGGGGTCTTGATTAATATTACGGGTGGGCTTGACCTGAGCCTGCACGAAGTCAACGAAGCGGCCTCCATGATTCAAAAGGAGGCCCACGATGATGCCAACATCATCTTCGGGGCTGTGATCGATGAGCGACTGACGGACGAGATCCGTATCACGGTCATTGCCACAGGATTTGGAGAAAAGGAAAAGGGCAAGAAATCCGTGAAAAACGCCGCTGAGGGCCTGGCCAATAGAGATACGAGGAGTCGGAAGGTGGTTCATTTAGGAACCATCGTGGATGACCTTGATACCCCTACCTGGCAGCGTAAGAAACAGGACACAAAGGAGCAGGAGACGATCCATTTAGAAAAGCCCCTTCGTGAGGAAGAGGATGTGGATGAGTTTGATATTCCAACCTTTTTGAGGAAGCGGGTGGATTAGCCCCGATCCGATAAAAATGAGTGAGCCATGTGTAATCGTAGGCCAGACATTTCAACGGTTGCCGATATTATAGTCGCAAGCCCGTAGTTACACTACGGGTGAGTTACCGACCCTTCGAGGACTTCATGGTTTGAGTGCCTCACCATGACCCTGAGCATGGTCGAAGGGTCAGGGCTGGACTTCGAGTGAGCCTCCCCTCGATCTTCCCCCGTCGAATCGGTTAAACCGGTTTATGGCACAAACAGCTCCGGAGCCCCATCTGATGCTCCTTAACGATAATTTCTTGGACTGATTAATGTCGGATCGGGGTTAGATTGATCGGAGAGGTACTGCCGGACCCACTGGAGTGTAGTTAAACTTTCTCTGCGCCCCGTCCCTCTGCGATCAGGTAGGCTATGGCGTAGCTCTCCGTATGAGTAATGGAAAGTGAAAAGTGCTCGATGCCAAGTTCACGAGCAAAGGATGACGCCTTGTCGTGAAGGCTGATTCCAGGTTCTCCGCTCACAGCCAAAACCACCTCAATATCTAACCATCCCACCTTACGACCCCAACCACGACCCAGGGCCTTCATGACGGCTTCCTTGGCGGCAAAGCGCCCTGCATAACTCTCGTATTTCCGTTTGCGTCTCTCGCAGTACTCAACCTCCCCGTCCGTAAACACTCGCTGACGGACCCTTTGTCCAATCCTGGGGTTCTCTAAGGCGCGTTGGATCCGCACCACTTCGATCAAGTCAACGCCTACGCCCAATATCATGATTTTGTGATTTTAACTCTCAAGGTTTGTTGGGTCACCCGAGCCTCTTTCAACAACAAGGAATAGGGTTCCCACAGCCCATACCCCTAACACAAGGCCGGCAAGGGTCCAAATGGTTCTGTTCCGCCCGCCTTGTGTTGCAATAACGTAGCACAGGAGGGCGTCCAGGATGTGAATCACGGAGACCGTTCGGATTAAAGTAGCGGGATCTAAATTAGGTTGGATAAAATAGATGCCGGAGAGATAACCGATGGCGCTGACTAAGTCGATCATTATCGATTCCTAAAATCAGTTTTGTGCTGCTTCTTTTCCATGGCCCAGCTCTTGACGGTCCCTTCTCATCTCTAATATACTGAAGCGCGCTTCAAATGGGAACTCAATATATGGCTATTAAAACCATAGAGTGGAAAAATGACCAGGTCATCCTGCTTGACCAGCGGCTCCTACCTGAGAAGGAAGTCTACCGTGTTTATCGAGACTACACCGATCTCGCCAAGGCGATCCGGGAGATGGTCGTACGTGGCGCACCGGCCATTGGGGTGACGGCGGCTATGGGGGTGGCCCTGGGGGCCCTGTGGGTGAAGGGCAAGAATTTTGATCGGGAGGTGGAGCGGGTTTTCGGGATCTTTGCCAAGACTCGCCCCACGGCCATCAATCTATTCTGGGCATTGGAGCGGATGCGGCGGGTATATATTGAAAATAGGAGCAAGGGGATCGATGCGGTGAAGAAGCTTCTGAAGCAGGAGGCTCTGAAGGTTTATGAAGAAGATATTGCTGCGAATCGACAACTAGGAAAGTTGGGTGCTAAACTGCTGAAGAATGGTGCTCGCATCCTGACCACGTGCAATGCAGGGGCATTGGCTACGGCTGGTTATGGGACGGCCCTGGGAGTCATCAGGGCCATGAAAGATATGGGTAAACAGGTGGAGGTCTTTGTGAATGAGACGCGGCCCTGTCTTCAAGGGGCTCGGCTCACGACCTGGGAACTCAAGAAGGATAAGGTCCCAGTCACTCTGCTGACTGACAATATGATCGGATATCTCATGCAGCGGACTAAGCTCGACGCGGTGGTTGTAGGGGCTGACCGAGTGGCTGCCAATGGTGACGTGGCCAATAAGATTGGCACTTATACGATCGCCGTATTGGCCCACAGGCACCAGATACCCTTTTACGTGGCCTGTCCTATCTCGTCAGTAGACATGAAGTGTGCCACTGGATCGGGGATTCCCATAGAAGAGAGAGATGGTAAAGAAATTACCCATATCTTTAGCCACGCAATAGCCCCCCGAGGTGTCGGTGTCCTGAATCCTGCCTTCGATGTTACCCCCCAGGAATTGGTCTCGGCCATCATTACCGAAAAGGGCGTGATCGCTCCGCCCTATGCTCGGAATATACGTGCCCATGTCCGAAATTCATAAAAAGGGAGAGCTGGAAGAACTCTTTCATACCTGGGGGAAGCCTCGCGATCAATGGCGCGTCGGCACCGAGTATGAAAAGATCGGGATCGACCGCAGCAGCGGGAAAGCAATCCCGTACTCCGGCAAGCGTGGTGTGGAAACGATCCTGAGGTCCTTGGTTGAACGTTTCGGCTGGGAGCCTAAGGAAGAAGACGGCCATGTGACTGCCCTGAAAAGAGAGAAAGCGGAAATTCATCTAGAACCCGGGGGGCAGATTGAGCTGAGTGGTGAGCCCTGCGAGAGTATCCATTGTAGTTTTGCTGAGTTTGATCAGCACGCCCGGGAGCTGCTGGAGGTGGCGGAGGAGTTGGATGTTACCTTTCTTGGCCTGGGCATTCAGCCGGTAAGCCGTATGGAGGAAATCGAGTGGGTGCCAAAGAGGCGCTATCGAATTATGGGTCCCTATATGGGGAAGGTGGGGACCATGGGGCAACGAATGATGAAACAAACCGCTACGGTCCAGGCCAACATTGACTATAGCGATGAAAAGGACGCGATGGCCAAGTTTCGTACGGGGATGGGTATCTCTCCTCTGATCACTGCCATTTTCGCCAATTCTCCTATTTCAGAGGGCGGTCTCAATGGCTACAAGAGCTTCCGTGGGCATATCTGGACGTTAACGGATCGCGACCGCTGTGGTCTCCTGCCATTTGCCTTCTTCCCCGAGGTGACCTTTGGTCATTTTGTGGAGTATGCCCTTGATGTCCCGATGTACTTTATCATGCGCGACGGTGACTACATTGATTTTACCGGTATCCCCTTCCGACATTACCTCACCCACGGTCACAAGGGTTACCAAGCGTTGCAGGAAGATTGGGAGCTTCACCTGACCACGCTGTTTCCCGAGGTCCGAATCAAACCGTACATGGAGGTGCGCTCCGCGGACAGCCAATCCCCAGAGTTGATGCCGGCCCTGTCGGCACTGATCAAGGGGATCTTTTACGAATCGGATTGCTTGGATGCGGCGTGGGACTTGGTCAAGCCGTGGACCTGGGACGAACGAATGCAGCTCTACCATGATTCCCACTCTAACGCCCTGGGGGCACGCATTCGACGTTATTCCCTTCTGGATCTCTGCAAAGAGTTGTTTCACATTGCCTGGGAAGGCCTAAAGCGCCAACGGTCCCTAAACAGCAAGGGGGAGGATGAGACCATTTACTTGCAACCTCTCCAGGACCTCCTCGTGGACCTGGGCAAGTGTCCCGCCGATCTCCTTGAGGAGCAGTGGGATGGTGAACGGAAACACGGTTTTACTAAACTCATCGATTACAGCGCCTATAAGCTTCCCTAGCCAGATTGCCCCAACTCCGCTTGTCCTTCCAACTAGACAATTTTAGGGTCTTGAGGTAAATTAATTACGGGATGAAACGGCCCAGGTATATTGTTGTAGAGGGGCCCATCGGTGTTGGGAAAACGAGCTTGGCGAAGAGCCTGGCGGCTGAATTTCACGCGCGCTCTGTATTTGAAAAGGTAGAAGAAAACCCGTTTCTCACCAAGTTTTACGAAGATCGGGAGAGCTACGCCTTCCAAACCCAGATATTCTTTCTGCTTAGCCGCTACCAACAACAGAGAGAGCTCCGCCAGCAGGACCTTTTTAGTCGGAATGTCGTGTCCGATTACCTGTTTGCCAAGGACCGAATTTTCGCCGCACTCAACTTGAGTAGCGAAGAAATCACCCTTTACAAGCAACTGTATCAGCTTTTGGACCCTCGGGTCCCCAAGCCCGATTTGGTGGTTTACCTGCAGGCTCGACCCGATGTCCTTTACAAAAGAGTTAAAAAAAGGGATAAGAAGTTCGACAGAGAGATAACCCCGGAGTACCTAACCGAGGTGGCTCGTGCCTACAACGAATTCTTCTTTCGCTATGATGAGAGCCCCCTATTGGCCATTAACACCTCGGATATTGATTTCATGGCAAGCAGTGAAGATTTGGCTGACTTGATTAAAGAGATCAATACCATGGGCTCGGGGACGCAACATTATATACCGCTTGGATCCAGATAGATTGGACTGAGACGGACGGCGACAGTAGTGGTCTGCCAATGCGATGGGTCTTAACCAGGCCTCTCGGCAGAGTTAGCCTTCCAGCTCTCACCGGGAGGCCTTTTCATTTTTGGAGGTACCATCGATGGAAGGAAAAATTACGGTGCCTGAAATCAGGAAAATGAAGGAGAGGGGGGAGAAGATTACGGCACTTACCGCGTACGACTATTCCTTTGCGCGTATCCTGGACCAAGCTGGTATCGATCTCCTCCTGGTGGGGGACTCATTGGGTTCCGTTATCCAAGGGAAGGAGAATACCCTACCCGTCACCATGGACGATATGATCTACCATACCAAGGCCGTGGCACGGGGGTGCCAACGGGCCTTGCTGGTGGCTGATATGCCTTTCCTCTCTTTCCAGGTCAGCGCGGAAGAGGCCAAGCGTAACGCGGGAAGGTTTGTGCAAGAGGCGGGGGCTCAAGCGGTGAAACTAGAAGGGGGCATGCGCATCCTTCAAACCGTCGAGGCCCTGGTCCAGATGGGGATACCGGTCATGGGTCACGTGGGCCTGACTCCCCAGTCGATTCATCAGTTCGGCGGTTACAGGGTCCAGGGCAAAGATAAGGCGGGGAGAGAGGCTATTTTGCAAGATGCCTTAGGATTGGAGACGGCCGGGGCCTTCGCCGTTGTGTTGGAGGGGATACCAATGAATTTGGCGGGTGAGATAACCGAACGCCTGTCGATTCCCACCATCGGCATAGGGGCCGGAGTCAATTGCGACGGGCAGGTCCTGGTGGTGCACGACATGCTCGGGTTGTTCGATATGTACACACCCAAGTTCGTCAAGAAATATGCTGACATGAAGGCGGTGATGACGGGGGCGGTAGAGAAATTTATTGCGGAAGTGAGAGAGCAGAAATTCCCAGACAAACAACATTCCTTTCATTGAAGGCAAAGACCATGCGGGGCATAAAAAGTATTCGGGAAATGCGGGACTGGAGCGAAGAGCAGAGGCTCCAAAAAAAGCGCATTGCCCTGGTTCCAACCATGGGGTTTCTCCATGAGGGCCATTTAGCATTGGTGTGCGATGGCCGAAGGAGGGGAGACCTCCTCGTGGTATCCATCTTTGTCAATCCGACGCAGTTTGCCCCCAATGAAGACTTCAATACCTACCCTCAGGATTTTGCGCGGGACCGGAAAATCCTTGCAGGGGAAGACGTCGATATTCTCTTTCATCCTTCACAGTCCGAGATGTATCCCGCTGGATACCAGACCAACGTTGAGGTGGATCAATTAAGCCAGTTTCTTTGCGGGGCCGAGCGCCCCGGTCACTTTCGAGGTGTCGCCACAGTTTTGGTCAAACTCTTTAATATCGTACGTCCTCACGTCGCTGTATTTGGCAAGAAGGATTACCAACAGTTCCTCGTCGTGCGTCGCCTGGTTGAGGATTTGAACTTTGATGTCGAAGTCGTGGGCTTTCCGACCGTGCGTGAAGACGACGGCCTGGCCATAAGCTCACGCAACCATTATCTCAGCGAGCAGGAGAGGACCGCAGCCCTCTGTCTCCGCAGGGCCCTGGGGCGGGCCGAAGCCCTGGTACAGCAAGGGGAAAGGGACGGTAAAGGGATTTTACAGGAAGTGAAGGCGGAGATTGCGAACGAGCCCCTAGCCCGGCTCGAGTATGTCCAGTTGTGCGACCCAGAGAACCTAGAGGCCATTGAGACCATCCAAGATAAGGCCCTTCTGGCCTTGTCTGTTCGGATCGGCAAAGCGCGCCTCATCGACCATAGCCTGCTAAGGGCCTAGAGGATTAAAAGTTTCCCGGTGGCACAAAAAGCAGACAGAGAACAGGTAGTGTGTGTCAACCGACGGGCGCGTTTCGACTACCTGATTGAGGAGAGCTTCGAGGCCGGGTTGAAGCTAGTTGGGAGCGAGGTGAAAGCGCTTAGACAGGGGAAGGCCCATCTCAAGGACAGCTATGGCCGAATCGGCAAAGGAGAGGCCTTTCTCATCAAGGCCCATATTAGTCCTTATGGGGCCGCCAGCGGGCTTAATCATGAGCCGACCCGAACCCGTAAGTTGCTGCTCCACAAACGAGAAATCCTCCGACTCACGGGGAAGGTAAAGGAGCGGGGCTTGACCCTAGTCCCCCTCAGGATATACTTTAAGAATGGGCGGGCGAAGGTGGAATTGGCGCTGGCTCGGGGGAAAAAGACCTACGACAAGCGTGATTCTATTCGACGCAAGGAGGTGCGGCGTGAGGTGGAGCGATCTTTGAAAACAAGGCAAAAGGCTTGAATGCTGAGCTTAAACTCACCGTCCAACCGCCCTGGTTGGCCGTAGTATTGGGTGAAAGACGAATTGACTATTTTCTAAAGCATGGGGGCGACCTGGTTTCGACGGGGGTGGGAAGTCAAAGCGGCATGCCGGGGTCCTGTTGGCCCGTTAAACAAACAGGCTGCAATTTAACTGCAGATAATTTTGAATACGCCCTAGCTGCCTAGTCGCAGTTAGCGTCTTACCAACTCTCTCCCGCGGGGTTGGATAAGACGTCATTTAGTGGGATGGACCGATTCTCCTGCCGGAGGGGATGAGGT
>Ga0209980_10000694_pt1 | contig 18630 bp, 17 predicted proteins | sample CR02metaG_FD_183611 | JGI IMG/M metagenome (GOLD analysis project Ga0209980, IMG submission 183611) | Deep subsurface microbial communities from Mariana Trench to uncover new lineages of life (NeLLi) - CR02 metaG (SPAdes) (version 2) | ecosystem: Environmental > Aquatic > Marine > Ocean trench...
GTCTTCTAAATGTCACGCAATAATTCGTTGATACTTACCTTGCTGCGCGTTTTTTCATCGACCTGTTTCACAATGACTGCACAATAAAGGCTATAACTGCCATCTTTGGATGGCAGATTGCCGGAGACAACCACAGAACCAGGTGGGATGTAACCGTAGCTTATTTCGCCCGTTTCACGATTGAATATGCGAGTACTTTGGCCAATATAAACACCCATAGAGATCACTGCACCATCACCCACAATAACCCCTTCTACCACTTCAGAACGTGCACCGATAAAGCAGTTATCACCGATGATGGTTGGGTTAGCCTGTAACGGTTCAAGTACCCCACCAATGCCCACACCGCCTGATAGATGTACGTTCTTGCCAATTTGCGCACATGAACCGACGGTGGCCCATGTATCTACCATGGTCCCGGAGTCAACGTAAGCACCAATGTTGACATAGCATGGCATCAAGACCACGCCAGGTGCGATATAACTTCCGCGACGCGCATTTGCTGAGGGGACAATGCGTGCGCCAATCTTTTCAAAATCTTGCTTGTTCATACCACTAAACTTTGATGGGACTTTATCGTAATAATTAGTGAATCCACCTTCGATCACTTTGTTTTCTTCAAGCAGAAAGGAAAGCAGTACAGCCTTTTTCAGCCATTGATTAACCATCCATTCCCCATCCTTCTTTTCAGCAACCCGCATGGTTCCACTGTCCAGTCCTGAGATCACCTCTTCAATGGTATCCTTCAATTCCTGGTTGGCGGTTACTGGTGTGATTCCCGAACGTTTTTCAAAATGTTCGTTAACGATGTTTTCAAGCTTACTCATAATTTATTTTTCCGTATTTTTGAATTTCCCCAAATAAATATTTTGGTAAATATTTTGATAAATATTATGGCTAGATTGTACCAATAATCACTCATAAAGAATGGCACGTTGTATCGTTAATCATTCATAAGGAGTGGCACATTGTACCGTTAATTATTCATAAAGAATGGCACGTTGTTTTGATATATTCACAAATTCTTTCGGCTGCCTCGATACACTGATCAATTTCAGCGACAAGCGCAATACGAATTCGATTTTCACCGGGATCGCCGGCAGCTATGCTACGTGACAGAAAACTTCCAGGCAACACAGTTATGTTATGCCGGGAATACAATCCTGTCGCAAACTCAATATCGGACACAGGCGTCTCCGGCCAGAGATAAAAGCTGGCATCCGGTTTTGTGACATTCATGACCGGTTTGAGTATCTCCAGTACGGCATCAAATTTTTGACGGTACAAGACTCTGTTAACATGGACGTGATCTTCGTCTTGCCAGGCAACAATGCTCGCCATTTGTGTGTAGAGTGGCATGGAGCAACCATGGTAAGTACGATAACGGAGAAAAGCCTGTATGAGTTTCTCATCGCCCGCGACGAAACCGGATCGCATCCCAGGAACATTTGATCGCTTTGAAAGGCTATGAAAAACAATACAACGCTCGTAATTATCTCGTCCCAGATTTGCAGCGGCCTGCAGCAGACCAATGGGAGGAGAATCTTCATCAAGGTATATTTCTGAATAACATTCATCTGCTGCAATAATGAAATCATATTTGTCTGCGAGCTTGAGTAATTTTTTGATGGACTCTTGACCAATTACTGCTCCGGTCGGATTTCCCGGGGAGCATAGGTAAATAAGTTGGCATCTTCGCCAAACATTCTCAGGGACTGCGTCAAAATCCGGAAGGAATCCATTTGCTTCAACACAGTTGATATAATATGGCTCAGCATTGGCTAACAATGTTGCACCTTCGTATATTTGGTAGAACGGATTGGGCGATATAACAACAGGCCTAGTTTTCTTGTTTGAATGGTTGTCATTTAAATCGATAACACATTGTGCAAAGGCAAAAAGTGCTTCTCGGGTACCATTCACTGGCAAGATGTTCCTGTCGGCGCTAATACTGCCATCAGGTAACTGGAATCTTTTGCTTAACCATTCTGCCATGGCTTGTCGTAGTGCATCGACCCCTCGTGTTGTTGGGTAAGATGCCACCTTGGGCAATTGCTTTTGTAATTCATTCAGAATTAATGCTGGGGTGGTATGTTTGGGCTCACCAATCGATAAATCGATATGTTCTGCATCCGTGACGACAGATGTTTCCTGCTTGAGTTGCACAAGCCTTTCAAAGGGGTAGGGGTGTAATTTTTCAAGACCGGGATTCATTAGTTATTGTTGTAGGGAGTTATTGTTTAAAGTTCGAAAAATTTAAGAGAACTCAGTATAGGCTAATCAACCATATGTCGACTAAAAATAAATCACCTCTGCTGCCAATTATCAGTTGTCTGATTGCCGCTACCCTGTGGGGTGTTCTCTGGTATCCACTCAGGGAGTTGGAAGGCATGGGAATTCCAGGTTTATGGGCAACCCTGATTATCTATTTATCCGCACTTGTGCCTATGTGGCCTTTATTCTGGAAACAAAGACATGGTTTGCGATCGCAACGTTTATTATTCGTCTTGATTGGTATTTTTGCAGGCTGGACTAATTTGGCTTTTATTCTGGCCTTGCTAGAAGGGCAGGTGGTTAGAGTGTTGTTGTTGTTTTATTTATTACCCATCTGGACCCTGATATTAGGCCTCATATTTTTACATGAACGTCCTTCGCCTCTGGCCTGGTGCTCACTATTCATTTCATTCATCGGCGCCCTGATCATATTGTGGCAATCAGATAGCAGTGTTGTTCTTCAGTCCAAACAAGTAGATTTACTTGCCGTTTCTGCCGGATTTGCCTTTGCTGTGAACAATGTACTGGTACGAAAGATCGGCGATATCCCCATCATTTTGAAGATGGGATCAGCGTGGTTAGGTGTGATTGTACTTACCATTGCTGGCATCGTCACGATGCAGATTCAACCCCCTGTGTTTAGCGGAGCATCACTTGCACTTGCTATTTTCGTTGGTTGTGTCGGTATGAGTCTGATGTCATTTACAGCATTGTATGGTGTTACGCATCTACCAGTACATCGTTCGGCATCACTTATGTTGTTCGAGGTATTTGTTGGGGCAGTTTCTGCAGCCTTGTTGACTGAAGAGGTGCTGACTGCAAGGGAATTAATGGGGGGTCTGTTAATTATATTTGCTGCATGGCTAACCACCAGAGACTTGATGAAGAATAGTGCAACTTGATGTATCCTTTGCCGCCCTTTGCGATGCACTCTAAATGTGTATGCAAGGGGCATTTTTTAACAGCAGGTATTTGATGTGAGTAAAAGCGTATTAATACTTCCGGGAGATGGAATTGGCCCGGAGATTATAACTGAAGCAGAAAAGGTGCTGAGTGCCCTGGTGGAGAAGCATAGGCTCGAGATTTCCACTGAACAGGCATTGATTGGTGGCAGGGCAATTGATGAAACAGGAGTGCCGCTGCCTGAAGAAACGCTGGCGCTGGGGAAACAGTCTGATGCAATCTTATTGGGGGCAGTGGGTGGCCCCCAATGGGATAACATTGAACGTTCATTAAGGCCTGAAAGAGGCCTGTTGGCAATTCGGGCTGGTCTTGATCTGTACGCTAACCTCAGGCCTGCAATTCTGTACAAGGAACTTGCTGGAGCCTCTTCCTTAAAACCGGATGTGATTGATGGACTGGACATCATGATCGTGCGTGAATTAACCGGTGGGATCTATTTTGGACAACCACGTGGTATCAGAACTCTGGAAGATGGACAGCGTGAAGGTTTTAATACCTTGGTCTATAAGGAAACCGAGATTGAAAGGATTGCGCGCACTGCATTTGATGTGGCCATGAAAAGAAACAAAAAAGTATGTTCGGTGGACAAGGCAAATGTTTTGGAGGCAACTGAACTTTGGCGTGAAGTCGTGACGCATGTTGCGAAAGATTATCCGAAAGTAAATCTGGAACATATGTATGTGGATAATGCGGCCATGCAGTTGGTAAGGGACCCCAGGCAGTTTGATGTGATTGTTACGACCAATATGTTTGGTGACATATTGTCTGATCTGGCCTCCATGTTGACGGGTTCAATCGGTATGTTGCCTTCAGCCTCATTGAATGCTGAAGGACAGGGAATGTATGAGCCAATCCATGGATCTGCACCTGATATCGCTGGAAAGAATGTTGCCAATCCATTGGCAACAATCATTTCAGTTGCCATGATGTTGAGGTATTCCCTCGCTGAGCCTGCACAGGCAGATCGAATAGGACGGGCTGTACAGCAAGTGCTGGCAGATGGGCTGAGAACGGCTGATATAGTTTCGGATGGCATGACGAAGATATCTACCAGCGAAATGGGCGATGCTGTTGTCGCATCGCTTTAGTAAGAGAATTTTAGTCAGGTAAAGGCACAATGAGTAAGAAATTTAATGTTGCTGTCGTCGGTGCTACCGGTGCGGTCGGTGAAACCATGTTGTCGATCTTGGAAGAGCGTAATTTCCCTGTGGAAAATATTGTTGCACTTGCCAGCAGTCGATCCACTGGTTCAAGAATTCGCTTCAACGGTAAAACAATCATGGTTGAAGATTTGGAAGGATTTGATTTCAAAGGCGTTGATATTGGTCTTTTTTCTCCAGGTGCCTCGGTATCAAAAATACATGCCCCGCGGGCTGTCGAAGCGGGCTGTGTGGTGATTGATAATACCTCGCAGTTTCGATACGACGATGATATTCCTTTGGTTATACCAGAGGTCAATCCTGATGCAATCGCTGATTACCAAAATAGAGGGATTATTGCCAATCCTAATTGTTCAACGATTCAAATGTTAGTCGCACTAAAGCCTATTCACGATGCTGCAACTATTGAGCGAATTAATGTATGTACCTATCAGGCGGTGTCTGGAACAGGTAAAGAGGCAATAGAAGAGTTGGCAAAACAAACTGCAGAATTATTGAACGGCAGAAAAGCTGTGTGTGAAGTTTATCCCAAGCAGATTGCCTTTAATGTCATACCCCATATCGATGATTTCCAGAAAAATGGTTATACTTTGGAAGAAATGAAAATGGTCTGGGAAACCAGAAAAATATTTGAAGATGATGCTATTCAGGTCAATCCAACCGCGGTCAGGGTTCCAGTTTTTTTTGGGCACTCTGAAGCCGTCCATATTGAGACCAAAAACAAATTATCTGCGGAGGAAGTCAGAAATTTACTCAGAAACCAGCCTGGAATTACTTTAGTGAATGAGCCTAAGGATGGTGGCTATCCAACCGCTGTGAGTGAGGCTGCGGGTAAAGATCCTGTCTTTGTTGGGCGTATTCGAGAAGATATTTCACACCCTCGCGGTATTAACCTCTGGGTTGTTTCTGACAATGTTCGTAAAGGTGCTGCATTAAATAGTATTCAAATTGCTGAAATTTTGGTAAAAGACTATTTGTAAGCTATAGTTAAGGGATAATTGTAAAGGATATTCGCAGGTTTTTAGCTGCACAAACTTTTGTTCTCTCTGTGGCGTTTTTGACCAGGAGAGGCCGAATTTTAGGTGGTGCATGAGACATTCTTTGTGAACAAATCATGTAACCTATTGAATATAAATAGCATTTATAACAGGATATTCTGTGAGCCAATGAACAAAAGAATCTTATTGATAGCTCTGTTTTTGCTTTTTGCAGGATTTCAATCTGCAGTACAGGCACTGGCGCTGGGTGTGTTAGAACTGAAATCAAGGTTAAATCAACCACTTAATGTAGAAATTCCTTTGGTTTTCTCGAGGGAGAGTGAGCTTGATGATTTGAAGTTGAGCATTGGCAGGCCCGAAGACGAGTCACAAGGCCTGCAGACTTGGTATAATTTGAGGGTTGAAATTATCGAAAATGATGGAAGTCAGCCTTATTTGAAGATTACCAGTAAAAATACAATCCGTGAGCCTGCACTCAGATTTGTACTGGAGATGCACTGGCCGGGTGGACGAATACAACGAGAGTATTCCTTACTGCTAGACCCCAAGATGATAGAAAAATAATACAGTGGCAGGGGAAAACCGGATGAAATTTAAGATGATGTTGGTTTTGTTGGCACTGGTGGTGCCAACATTTGTGAATGCTTTGGGTTTAGGTAAGCTCGAACTTCAATCTGCGTTGAACCAGCCATTTAAAGCAAGAGTTAAATTGGTTTCAGCAACGGCTGATGAACTCGACAGCCTAAAAGTTTCACTGGCAGATCAGAAAGCATTTGATCGTGCAGGCATTCAACGCACCTTTTTACTTACTCTCTTGCGCTTTACTGTCCAGGAATTTGAAGAAGGCCCTGACTATATACAAATTAGCAGTAGTGACCCTATTCGTGAACCATTTCTTAATTTTTTACTAGAGATAAACTGGTCAAAGGGCAGATTATTCAGGGAATATACTGTCCTGCTTGATCCCCCTACTTATACTGCCAGTAAAAAAGCTGTTGTCCATCCTCAATCACCCGTTGTTGAGATAGATCCTGATGACCATCTGGTTGTATACGATCTAGACTATAAACCGAGTACCACAGAACCGGCTCGTACAACCCCAGCTTATGAGACACCAACTTACGAAGCACCTACGATCAGTTATTCTGGTAGTGGTGACTATGGCCCTGCAGTTGCAGGGGACACCTTGTGGTCAATCGCCAGGGTAGCCAGACCTGATTTATCAGTCAGCATTCAGCAAATGATGCTTGCCATTTTAAGGGCCAACCCGGAAGCATTTATTGAAAATAATATCAATGGTCTCAAGCGTGGCGCAATCCTGCAAATACCAGATGCACCAGAGATCAATTCTCTGAATAGAACCAATGCATTGGCGCAGGCCAAGAGCCAAAATGCACTATGGGATGAATATAAAGGCCACATTGCTTCTACTGTGACTGAACGGCCTGACGGTGCAGGTGCGCCTGGTCAGGTGATTGAACCTGATGAGGTCGAGCATGAGCCTTCCGTGACGGATGTTGAGGTCACTGATGAAGCAGAATTAAGACTTATCTCTGAGTCTGATCAGGGCTTGGGGAGTGATCAGAGTTCTATGGATGCACCCGGGGTTGATGTTGATTCTTTGAATAATCAATTAGTACTGGCAAACGAATCCATCGTAGCACTGACAATGGAAAACGAAGAACTCAGGAGCAGGTTGACTGAAACCGAGGGGATCATCGATGATCTGAAACGCCTGATAGTGCTTAAGGAAGATGAGCTTGCAGCCATGCAAGAACAGATAATGATCGCAGCGGTAGAACAGGAAAGCGTAGAGGAAGCGGGCACCGAAACCGTTGCAGAAGAAGAGCTTGTTGAAGAAGAAGCTAAAGAAGATCTTGTTGAGGAAGAAACAGAGGCTTTAGGATCAGAAGATGCCATAGAAGAAGAAATTTTTGTGGATGTCACGCTTGCCGATAGTGGTGGATTGGGCGATTTATTTGGTTTGATGGGACTGCTTGAAAAAGCGAAGGCTAACCTGATGATTATTGCGGGCGCAGTTGGCGGCCTGCTACTACTCGTATTTTTGATGTTATTCGTTTCTAAAAAACGCGGCGAAAAGGCAACAACGGTAGTTCTTCCGGCAGAAGATTTTCCTGATTTCGGTGAAGACGTTTCAGACGAGACAGTCAAAGCTGATGCGCTTCCAAAAGTAGATTCAGAATCAGTCACGGTCATTCCAGGCAGTGAGGACGAGACAATTCTACCCGGCGATGAAGAAGCATCCGATGCTGATGCATTTGAAATACCTGAAGAGGGTGCTCCTGAAATTCCCGAAGAGACTGGTCCAGCAGCGGCCGAAGAACCCGAAGAAGACCCTATGGAAGAGGTCAATGTATTTCTTGCCTATGAGCATTTTGATGAAGCTGAATCTTTTGTAAGAAATGCTCTGCAAAAGGAACCGGATAATCTAGGTTTCCACACTAAATTACTGGAAGTGTTCTACGCTGCGAGTAACAAGAAATCATACGAAGAAGCAGCCAGGGAAGTTTATGACAAGACAGGGGGTCAGGGGGAGTACTGGGATATGGCGACGGGAATGTGGCAAGAAATGTCGCCAAATCGTGCCTTGTTTGAAACGCCAGTCGAAGGTGAGGATGAGGAAGCCTCTAAAGATGACTCGGTTGCTGGCGTTTTGAATATCGCAGATGTAAGCGATGCAACGGTGTCAGGTGACATGGACTTAGATATTGCGGCAGATGCGCCTGGGGAGGACATGCTGGATGTAACGGCAGCTCCTGATATTGACGATATCCCTGCCGAGACCGCAGATGATGAAGGATTGGACTTCACGCTTGATGCAGATACGCCTGGGGAGGAAATGCTGGATGTAACGGCAGCTGTTGATGAGGAGGAGATTCCGGACGTAACGGCAGCTGCTGATATTGATGATATCCCTGCCGAGACCGAAGACGATCTAGGATTGGACTTCACGCTTGATGCAGGTGGCGAACCGGGCATATCAGCTGACGAAAGTGATGAATTGCTGGATAGTACCGTTCAGATGCAACCCGGCGATGTAGAGCAGGTTGTTGACGATTTACTTGATGTAACAGCTGCTATCGATTTAGAAGAGGGAATGACTGATGCAGGTGATGAAGAATTACCGGCGCTTTCTACATCAGTGGAAAGCGTAGGGTCTGATGAACTTGATTTATCTTTGGGTGAAGCTTCTCTTGACCTGGATAGTTCAGTAGACACAGAAGCAACAAAGAGTGCGGACGAACTGGAAATATCATTGGATGGATCTTTGGCTGATAGTGCAGGCGAACTGGATATGTCATTGGGTGATTCAACAGAAAGCGCAGATGAACTTGATTTATCTTTGGGAGAAGCTTCTCTTGACCTGGATAGTTCAGTAGACACAGAAGCAACAGAGAGTGCAGGTGACCTGGATTTGTCATTGGATGAATCCTTGGCTGATAGTGCAGGTGAACCATCATTGGATGATAGTGGTGCAGTTGAAGACAGCAGTGATGATCTACTCGATATGACTTCTAAAACCGATTTTGAATCTGAAGGAGAAGAGGATTTACTGGATGTAACGGCTGCAGCAGTAAGAACAGGCATAGATGATGGTGACCTCATGGAGCCGGATAGTGCTGATGCATCCGATAAAATTGACCTCGATGGTGAATCCATCGGTGAAGATTCTGCCGACCTTGATTTTGATTTGGGTACCGATGATGGCGACACCGCAGGTTCTGTTGATCTGGAACTCGATACTCCAGATCTTGAAATTGCCGCTGACACTGGGACGGACGCAGATGATCTCAGCCTGGATATGGATACTACTGTGGAAATACCTGCAGCGAGCATGGATAAGTTAGATTTGGATACCGATGACGGTGACACCGCTGGTGCTGTTGATCTGGAACTTGATACTCCAGATCTTGAAATTGCCGCTGATACTGGGACGGACGCAGATAATCTCAGCTTAGATATGGATGCTACTGTGGAAATACCTGCAGCGAGCATGGACAAGTTAGATTTGGCAGACAATGATGGAGATGACGATGATGACAAAACATTTCTGGTCCCAAAATCGTCTGATGTTGCTGAACAATCAGCAGACGATGAAATAGCTAGTCAACTCGATCTTGCAAAGGCCTATATCGAATTAGGTGATAATGAGAATGCAAAAACAATTCTTGATGAAATTATTGCTCAGGGCAATGATGCTTTTCGCAAGCAAGCCGAAGAATTAATCGGGCAAATCAATTAAAAGTTTATTTGTCGAGCAAATCGTTTAGCAGCACATGCAGGAATATTACCAGTGTAGTATTCCTGTTTTTGTTTTTGCTTTTCTTTATTCTGCGGTGTAATTCATGAAAATAGCGCTTGGTATTGAATACTGCGGGACTCAGTATTGTGGATGGCAACGACAGGATATCCCCGGTAGTATTCAGGAAAATGTAGAAGACGCACTGTCAAAAATAGCTGATCAACATATAAAAATTTATTGTGCAGGTCGGACAGATACTGGAGTCCATGCCCTACACCAGGTTGTTCATTTTGAGACTGAAGCCGAACGTAAGATGTATTCATGGGTTGTTGGTACTAATGTGAATCTTCCTGATGATATCAGCATCCTCTGGGCCAAAGAGGTAGATGATGATTTTCATGCCCGTTTCTCCGTTACCATGAGAACGTACAGATATATCATTTTAAACAGGCGATCTCGACCGGGCTTGCAATATGGCAAAGTAAGCTGGGAGTGCCAGCCCCTGGATGAAAATCGAATGCAACTGGCTGCTGAGTCGCTGATTGGTGAACACGATTTTACATCATTTCGAGCCGTTGCATGTCAGGCCAATAGTCCGATTCGTGATGTGAGAAGCCTGGATATAAGCAGGGTTGATGATTATGTCGTGTTAGAAATCAAGGCGATCGCTTTTTTACACCACATGGTAAGAAATATCGTTGGTGTGTTGTTAGAAATAGGCAGTGGTCAAGCCGATATTTCGTGGGCAGCCGAGGTTTTGGCATTGAAAGATAGGACAAAAGCAGCAAAAACAGCCACACCAGACGGCCTGTATCTGGCGATGATTCAATACCCAGAAAAGTATGGAATTCCAATGCCTGTTCATCCACAATGTGCCATACCCGCCATTACCACGGTACAATGCTCATTCCTGTTATAAGTTATTTTGGACATCGCTAGTTTTGCTTCTGGACATAGATTTATCTCATTGTTAGAAAATACTCCAAAAAATCACATCAAACGTACCAGAGTCAAGGTATGCGGAATCACTCGCATTGAAGATGCTATCTCTGCAGTTGATGCAGGTGCAGATGCCATTGGATTTGTGTTTTATGAAAAAAGCCCACGATACATCAAGAAAGAGAAAGCAGCTGATATTGTGGAAAAACTGCCGCCTTTTATCACCAAGGTGGCCTTGTTTGTGAATGCATTAGATGGAGAAATCAGATCAGTTTTAGACCTGGTCCCTGTGGACATACTTCAGTTTCATGGTGAGGAAACACCGGAAGAATGTCGAAGTTTTGGTTGGCCATACATCAAAGCAGTCAGGATGCATAATGATGTGGATCTGTTTCAGATAAGTGGTGATTATTTTGATGCGAGCGCTTTATTGCTTGATAGTTTTGTTGAGGGAACCCAGGGGGGCACAGGAAAGACTTTTGATTGGTCATGTGTGCCTTCTAATTTAAATAAACGAATAATACTGGCTGGAGGATTAACAGCCGGGAATGTGGCTGACGCAATATCAAAAGTTTCACCCTACGCTGTAGATGTCAGCGGCGGCGTTGAAATTGAGAAAGGGATCAAGGATGCTGCGAAGATGGAAGAATTCATACAAGAGGTTGTGCATGCAAAATAATATGTTGCCTGATGAAAATGGGCATTTCGGACCATATGGTGGAAAGTTTGTCGCCGAGACGCTCATGGGACCTTTGGAAGAATTAACAGAAGCGTATACACACTATTTAAAAGATCCTGAATTCCTGGCAGAGCTTGATGATGAATTACATCATTACGTCGGAAGACCCTCTCCCTTGTATCATACCAGACGCTGGTCAGAGATTCTGGGTGGTGCCCAGGTCTATCTGAAGAGGGAAGATCTAAACCATACGGGTGCACATAAGATAAATAACACCGTTGGTCAGGCTTTGTTGGCCAAGCGTATGGGTAAAACCAGAATCATTGCAGAAACCGGGGCAGGACAACATGGTGTCGCAGCAGCAACGGTAGCAGCCAGACTTGGTCTGGAATGTGTTGTCTATATGGGCTCTGAAGATATCAAAAGACAGTCAATCAATGTATTTCGCATGAAATTATTAGGTGCGACTGTGGTGCCTGTAGAGTCCGGTTCAAAGACCCTGAAGGATGCACTTAATGAGGCTATGCGTGACTGGGTAACGAATATCGATGATACGTTTTATATTATTGGAAGTGTGGCTGGGCCCCATCCCTATCCTGTGATGGTTAGAGATTTTCAGACCGTGATTGGGCGCGAAGCAAGACAACAATGTCTGGAACAGGCAGGGCGTCTGCCAGCTGCCCTGGTTGCATGTGTTGGTGGTGGCTCAAATGCAATTGGTCTGTTTTATCCTTTTCTTGATGACAAGGACGTTGCAATTTACGGTGTAGAGGCAGGGGGTGATGGCTTGGAGACAGGTCGCCATGCTGCGCCTTTGAATGCAGGCAAACCAGGGGTCTTGCATGGCAACAGGACCTATCTAATGGAAGATAAAGATGGTCAGATTATAGAAACACATTCCATTTCTGCAGGACTTGATTACCCGGGTGTGGGTCCTGAACATTCGTGGCTAAAAGATAGTGGACGTGCGAAGTATGTTGCCATTAATGATGATGAAGCCTTGCAGGCGTTCCATAATTTGACAAAAGTTGAGGGTATTATGCCAGCATTGGAATCCAGTCATGCTCTGGCATTTGCTTCAAAACTGGCACTGAAAATGAGGAAGGATGAAATAATTATCGTGAATCTATCCGGTCGTGGTGACAAAGATATCCAAATAGTCGCTACATTAGAAGGTATAACCCTGTAGAGGAGAGTTGACATGAATAACAGAGACAGGTTGATTGAACTTTTAACTGAACACGAGTTAGAGAGAAGAGAGGTTGCGGAACTGTTGAAAGTTAAAACAGATAAGGTGGATCATTGGCTTGCTTCGCATGAATCTCATTATTACGAAGATATGCCAGATATGGCAATGGAACTTCTGGAAATTAAGCTGGGGGCCAAAAAGCCTTAGACTGCCGTTTGAACCTGATCTTACATTCAAAACAAAATAATAAAGAGATAGTTAATTTTGTATTATGAGTCGCATAACAGACTGTTTTAAAAATCTGCAAGAGAAAAAACGAAAAGGTTTGATACCTTTTATTGTCGCAGGTGATCCCAAACCCGGATTCACCCTCCCCCTGATGAAAGCATTGGTTGATGGAGGTGCTGACCTAATTGAATTAGGCGTACCGTTCTCTGATCCCATGGCAGATGGCCCTGCCATTCAAGGAGGCAGCGAAAGAGCATTGGCACATGGTACAACTTTGCGCGACGTCATAGATATGGTGGCTTCATTTCGCAAAGATAATCAACAAACACCAGTGATATTAATGGGATATTCGAATCCCGTTGAAATTATGGGCTATGAAGATTTTGCAAAATCAGCGGCAGAGGCTGGGGTGGATGGCGTAATAATTGTGGACATGCCTCCTGAAGAAGCGGGTGAACTTAAAGAAAATTTAGTCAAGCATCAGCTTGACCTGATCTTTTTAATTGCACCAACGACGAGTGTCGAGCGACAGAAATACATTTCTGAAACAGCGAGTGGATTTCTATATTATGTCTCTCTTAAAGGTGTGACGGGCAGCAATAGACTGGATACAAATTCTGTAGAGGAGTCAGTCAGAGCAATTAAACAACAGTCAAAATTACCCGTTGGTGTCGGATTCGGAATTAGAGATGCCGAGAGTGCTGCAAAGGTAGCGAAGGTGAGTGATGCAATTATCGTAGGAAGCCCCATTGTTGAACTGGTTGGGGAAATGGTAGACGATTCTGCAGATTCGCTGAATAAAATAAGCGAATATATTTCGACAATGCGAGATGCAATTGATGCCGTTTAAAACAATACATATTATAAATATAAAACGATGAGCTGGTTTACAAAATTACTCCCCTCGAGGATTAAAACAGATGGTGCATCCAGACGCACAGTGCCGGAAGGGGTCTGGTCTAAATGTGAAGAATGTAGCGCAGTCCTGTATCGAGCTGAGCTGGAGCGGAATCTTGAAGTATGTCCCAAGTGTTCTCACCATATGCGTATAGCTGCTCGTGCACGGATCGAAAATTTTCTGGATCCGGAACCATGTGTTGAAATAGGAAGTGAGATCAAACCAGTAGATAAAATTAAATTCCGTGACAGTAAAAAGTATAAAGATCGCCTGAGTCAGGCTCAGAAACAGACGAAAGAAGATGATGCACTGGTCGTAATCATGGGACAATTGAAGGGGATTCCGGTGGTCGTTGCAGCATTCGAATATAATTTTATGGCAGGGTCAATGGGGGCAGTTGTTGGCGAGCGATTTGTTCTCGCTGCAGAAGCAGCCATCGACAATAGTATTCCTCTAGTATGTTTTTCAGCCAGTGGCGGAGCCCGTATGCAGGAGGCAATATTATCTTTAATGCAAATGGCAAAGACGAGTTCAGCCCTGGCAAAACTGTCTGCCAGGGGCTTACCCTATATTTCCGTATTAACGAACCCGACGATGGGAGGGGTTTCTGCCAGTCTTGCATCACTGGGTGATATCAATATTGCAGAACCCAGGGCATTGATAGGATTTGCAGGACCCAGGGTGATCGAACAGACTGTACGAGAAACGTTGCCTGAGGGTTTCCAAAAAAGTGAATTTCTTCTTGAACATGGTGATGTAGATATGATCATGGATAGAAGGGAGATGCGTGAAAGGATATCTTCTATACTGTCTATCCTAAACTACCAGGCCGCATAAAATTACCCTGAATCATCAGCCATGAATGCAGAATCCATGCCTCAGCGTCACTTCAATCAGGAAGCGATGAGATTTAACAATCTACAGAAGTGGCTGGAATGGCAGGAGGAATTACATTTCACGGCGATTGAGCTAGGTTTGGACCGGTGTAGCGCTGTTGCTGAAAATATGGGATTGCTCAATCCCGATTTTACCGTCATCAGTGTTGCTGGAACCAACGGTAAGGGTTCCAGCGTCACAATGATGGATTCGATCTTCAGAAATTCAGGATATAAAACCGGGTGCTATACATCACCGCATTTAATACGTTACAACGAGCGGATAAAACTTGATGGTGATGAAGTCACAGACGAAATGCTGTGTGAGTCATTCAGCAGAATCGACCGTGCACGAGGAGACATTTCTTTAACCTACTTTGAATTTGGAACCCTTGCAGCACTGGATATATTTCACAATACTGATATTAATGTCGCCTTACTTGAAGTGGGTCTAGGTGGAAGGCTTGATGCTGTTAACTGTATTGATGCAGATGTCGCCTTGATTTCCAGCATTGATCTGGATCATATGCAGTGGCTAGGTACAAACCGAGAATCCATCGCCCGTGAGAAAGCGGGTATATTTCGTGGGAATAAACCGGCTGTTTGTTCTGATCCACATCCTCCTGTGACCGTGCTGGAATATGCTGAGGCCATTGGTGCAACATTGTACATTCCCGGCCGGGATTTTAATTACCAGTTGTCTGATGATATTTGGTCATGGCAGTGGGATTCAGTAATCTATGAAAACCTGCCTCGTCCAGACCAATATAACAGTTGCCAGATCCAGAATGCTGCTGGTGTATTGATGGTTCTGAACACGCTAAAATCAAGATTGCCGGTAGATGATCGTGCGATAGCAAAGGGGCTGGAAGATTTCAGCCTTGCCGGCAGGTTCCAGATGTTGAGCGAAGGGACACAAACTATCCTGGATGTGGCACATAATAACCAGTCGGCGAAGATGCTGGTACATAATTTAAAACAATTTCCCAACAGCGGCAAAACTCATATTATTATAGGGATGTTGAAAGATAAGGATCGGAAAAGTGTTTTGGGTGAGTTAATAGAAATTGCTGATTATTGGCACACGGTGACCATATCAAATCCTCGGGGCAGTGACAGCGAGACAATAAAAAATGAATTACTTGAATTAGGGGTAAATGTTCCAATTTCAGAGAATGATACTGTGGCCAATGCTTTTCTCAAGTTACAGGATGAAACGGGGATACATGATCGTATTGTGGTTACCGGATCCTTCCTGACCGTTGGTGATGCAATGAAACACCTTGGCGTTTAGATTATCAATATAAGTTATCAATAATTATGGAACAAAAATTAAAAGAACGATTAGTTGGTGCAGCCGTGCTGGTCGCGGTTGCTGTTATTTTTATACCAATTATATTGACTGATTCACCAGAACCAGAGGCAATTCAAGGGTCAAATATACCTGGAAAACCTGAGACAAAATTTAGTTCAAGAATCATCCCCGTACTTGAAAATGATGGAAAGTCCTCATCAACTCCGATTGACGCGAGTGATATTCAAGCTGAGGGCAATCAGGGAGAGAATAAGCAAAAAGCCGCGCAGGAGATCGTTGTTGAGAAGGTTATTTCAGCCGACGATAATAATGCTGAAAAAAATTTAACAAAGAAAGACAAGAGAAAGGAAGAAGATGGAGTAAAGGACAATGTTGGATTATCAGCATGGATTATACAATTAGGGAGTTTTACCAGCGAAGAGAATGCCCAGTCCCTGAACGAAAAATTACGAAAATCGGGTTATCCAGCATTTGTAGAACCGCTTAAAAAAAATGGGCAAATTAGCTACAGGGTAAGGGTTGGCCCGGAAATAAAACGATCAGAGGCAGAGTCACTGTTAAAAATGTTGAAAGATAAAATGGATCTGGATGGAATTATTATAAGCTATCCTTGATTATGACAGGTCTACCAAAAACAAGTGGAAATAGCCATTGATGCAATCTATTGATATTGCAATCCTGCTAATAATTGCATTACCCGCTATCGCTGGCGTGATATATGGATTTCTGAATATTATATTTTCATTGCTGGCATGGATATTGGCATTAGGTATTTCAATCAAATTTTCCCCGGCATTTTCACCTCTACTTGAATCATCTGTTGACACACCTGTTCTAAGGACAATCCTGGCCTTCGTCGGGCTATTTATTATCAGTCTTATGATACTGACGGGTATTGGTTTTCTTATCGTTAAACTACTTGGTAGAACAGGATTGACAGCTGCAGACAGAATACTTGGCCTGTTCTTTGGTATTGGCCTGGGAGCAGTCATTGTGGAGGTTGTGGTATTTCTTGGAGGATTTACGGCCCTGCCACAGGAAGCATGGTGGGATGAATCCAGAGTAATGAAACCGTTTGAGAGAGTTGCCGTCTGGTCGGGACAATACCTGCCGGAAAGCATTTCAAAGTATCATGAATATGAAATGGTGACAGATACCCCTGTCGAAGATAATCTAACAGGATAGAAGGTCAGATTCTTATGTGTGGCATTGTAGGCATTGTTGGTAAACAGTTTGTAAATCAACTTATATATGATGGGTTAACAGTTTTACAGCATCGGGGACAGGATGCTGCAGGCATGATGACATACCATGATCGTAGACTCTATCTGCGGAAGAGTAATGGTCTGGTACGAGATGTATTCCATAGACGTCATATGCTTAATCTTAAGGGGAAAATTGGCATAGGCCATGTTCGCTATCCAACGGCCGGATGTTCTTCTTCTGCAGAGGCACAGCCATTCTACGTTAACTCCCCGTATGGAATATCACTTGCCCATAATGGCAATCTTACCAATAGCGAGGAATTAAAGAATGAATTATTCAGGGATGATCTCAGGCATATCAATACTGATTCGGACTCGGAAGTTTTAGTCAATGTACTTGCTGACGAATTACAACGTATGGGCAAACCCCGTTTGGAAGTTGGTGATGTATTTGATGCGGTCGGAAAATTGCATAAACGGTGCAGAGGAGGATATGCAGCCGTAGCAATGATCAGTGGTTTTGGAATTCTAGGGTTTCGTGACCCATTTGGCATCAGACCTGTCATATTTGGTGAGCGTGACACTGAAGCTGGAAAGGAATATGTGATTGCTTCTGAAAGCGTCGCAATCGATTCATTGGGATTCACGGTCATTCGCGACATCAAACCTGGCGAGGCTATTTTTATCACAAAGGATGGCAAATTGCATACGCGTCAATGTGCGGAAAACCCACAATATTCACCCTGTATATTTGAGCATGTTTATTTAGCCAGACCTGACTCAATTATCGATGGCATTTCGGTCTATAATGCGCGCCTTCGTATGGGTGAGACATTAGCAGAAAAGATACTGCAACAAAGACCTGATCATGATATCGACGTTATCATACCGATCCCGGATACGGGAAGAACGGCAGCTTTGCCTCTGGCACAAAAGCTCAAGGTGAGCTATCGGGAAGGGTTTATCAAAAATCGATACATTCCTCGCACCTTTATCATGCCAGGACAGGAAATTCGCAAGAAATCAGTCAGGCAAAAGCTTAATGCCATTGGATCCGAATTTAAAGACAAAAATGTTTTGTTGGTCGATGATTCGATAGTCAGGGGTACGACGTCGGGCCAGATCATAGAAATGGCAAGAAATGCTGGGGCAAATAAAGTTTATTTTGCATCAGCAGCACCACCGGTCAGATATCCAAACGTATACGGGATCGATATGCCGACAGTGAATGAATTAATTGCACATAATAAAACTGAAGAAGAAATTGCAAAATCGATTGGTGCCGACTGGCTCATCTACCAGGATTTGGAAAAATTAATCGAGTCGACACAGACGAGTGATGTACATATCAACAGTTTTGATCTGTCCTGCTTTAATGGTGAATATGTTACAGGTGACATTAATCAGGAATACCTCGATCATATCGAGGGAATGCGGAACGATAGTGCGAAATCAAAAAGAGAGGCAAGCGACGAGAATTTGATTGACCTCACGAATAATGCCTGAGTATTTTTCCTAATGGTCTGGTGGCCTGGCAAGTCCTAAGTTCTACGCATATTATGGTCATGACCTGTTAATTTATTGTGACTGCCAATTGATTTTTTGTCCTGCTGTTTGCGCGTGTTAACAATCATACCCAGCAT
>Ga0209980_10000696_pt1 | contig 18553 bp, 14 predicted proteins | sample CR02metaG_FD_183611 | JGI IMG/M metagenome (GOLD analysis project Ga0209980, IMG submission 183611) | Deep subsurface microbial communities from Mariana Trench to uncover new lineages of life (NeLLi) - CR02 metaG (SPAdes) (version 2) | ecosystem: Environmental > Aquatic > Marine > Ocean trench...
CTCGCGCCAGGCCGAGGAGATCGTGATCTGGTGCTCGGAGGGCTTCAAGTTCGTGGCGCTGTCCGACGCCTTCACCACCGGCAGCTCGATCATGCCCCAGAAGCGCAACCCGGACGCGGCCGAGCTGGTGCGCGGCAAGGCCGGCCGGGTGTTCGGCGCACTGACCACGCTGCTCACCGTGATGAAGGGCCTGCCGTTGACCTTCTGCAAAGACATGCAGGAAGACAAGGAGCCGGTCTTCGACGCCTACGATACGCTGTCGCTGTGTCTCGCGGCGACCACCGGCATGATCGCCGACATGCGCCCCGACCCCTCGGCGCTCGAAGCGGCGACCGCGGCCGGCTACCTGACCGCGACCGACCTGGCGGACTGGCTGGTGCGCGCGCTCGGCCTGCCGTTCCGCGAGGCCCACCACGCGACCGGTGCGATCGTGCGCCGCGCCGAGGACCGCGGCTGCGCGCTGGCGGAGCTGCCGCTCGCGGAGATGCAGGCGGTCGAGCCGCGCATCACCGAGGAGGTCCGGCAGGTGCTCTCGGTGGCGCGTTCGGTCGCCAGCCGCACCAGCCTGGGCGGCACCGCGCCCGATCTGGTGCGCGCGGCCGTGACCGCGGCGCGGGAGCGCTTCCTGTGAGCCCCGTCGGCCGCCCCGTCAACCGCCGGTTTCTGGGCGCCGCCCTTGCGCTCGCCCTCCTGGCCGGACTGGGCGCCTGCGGCAAGCAGGGCCGGCCAAGCGCGCCCGAGGGCGAGGCAAGCCGCTACACCTATCCGCAGGTCTATCCGAAGCCGTCCTCCGTGGTGCCGCAGGACGAGGACGCGCCGAAGACCGGCGAGGCGCCGGCCCACGCCGGCGGGATCAGCACCTTCCCGTCGACCACGCGCAGCAAGACGACGTACGATTCGGGCCCGATCCAATGACGACAGACACGACCCACTTTTACTACCGCAACGGCCGGCTGCACGCCGAGGACGTCGCCCTGGACACGCTCGCCGATGCGGTCGGCACGCCGTTCTACTGCTATAGCAGCGGCGCTTTGGAGGCGGCCTACGGCGCCTTCGCGCGCGCCGTCTCCGACCTGCCGGCGCTGATCTGCTACGCGCTCAAGGCCAATCCCAATGTGGCGGTGGTGCGCAGCTTCGCGCGCCTGGGCGCCGGCGCCGACGTGGTCTCCGAGGGCGAGCTGCGCCGGGCGCTGGCGGCCGGCGTGGCGCCCGACAAGATCGTCTTCGCCGGGGTCGGCAAGACCGCCCGGGAGATGGCCTTCGGCCTGGAGACCGGGATCCTGCAGTTCAACGTCGAAAGCCTGCCCGAACTGGAACTCCTGTCCCGGGTCGCGCGGGACAAGGGGGTGGCGGCCCCGGTCGCCCTGCGCCTCAACCCGGACGTGGACGCGCGCACCCACGCCGGCATCGCCACCGGCAAGGCGGAGAACAAGTTCGGCATCGATCTGGGTCGGATACGCGCAGTCCTGGCCCGGGCGGCGGAGCTGCCCGGTATCTCGATCGAGGGCCTGGCGGTGCACATCGGCTCGCAGTTGACCGAGGTCGAACCCTACCGCGCCGCCTTCGAGCGGGTGGCCGGGCTCTACCGCGAGTTCAAGCAGGCCGGGCTGGGGTTGCGGCGGCTCGATCTCGGCGGCGGGCTGGGCATCCGCTACCGCGACGAGACACCGCTCGATCTGGACGCCTACGCCGCGGCGGTGCGCAAGGCGGTCGCCGGCCTCGACGCCCAGCTGGTGTTCGAGCCCGGCCGCTTCCTGGTCGGCAACGCCGGGGTGATGGTGACCCGGGTGCTCTACGTCAAACCCGGGGCCGAGCGCAGCTTCCTGGTGGTGGACGCCGCCATGAACGATCTGATGCGCCCCAGCCTCTACGACGCCTGGCACGAGATCGTGCCGGTGGCCGCGCCAGCGCCCGGCGCCGGGACCGCGCCGGTGGATGTGGTCGGGCCGATCTGCGAGACCACCGATACCTTCGCCCGTCAGCGCCCGATGCCGCCAACCGCCGCCGGCGAGCTCTTGGCGTTCCGTTCCTCGGGCGCCTATGCCGCGGCCATGGGCTCGACCTACAACTGCCGCTTGCCGGCGCCCGAGGTCATGGTCCGCGGCGGCGACTACGCGGTGGTGCGGGTGCGCCCCGACCACGCCGAGTTGATCGCCCAGGACCGCATGCCGGACTGGCTCGGCGGCGCGGACGCCGCGCGGTCCCGGGACTCGGACGCCAAGCTGTCCCGGGGCGCGGCATGACCGACCCGACGCCATCCCGGCCGCCGGGACCCGGGCGCATCGCGGGCCTGCTCGCGCTCGCCCGCGGCGCGCTGTTCTGGGAGCGGCTGTGGCCCGCGCTCTGGCCACTCACCGGCGTAATCGGCCTGTTCCTGGCGCTCGCCCTGGTCGACGTCTTGCCGCGGCTGCCCGGCTGGCTGCACATCGTCCTGCTGCTCGGCCTGGCCGTCGCGGCGGGTTGGAGCGCGGTCCGGGGCCTGGCGCGCCTGCGCCTGCCGAGCCGGGCGGAGGCGCGGCGGCGCCTGGAGCTGGACAGCGGCCTGGCGCACCGGCCGCTCTCGACGCGCGGCGATCCGATCGTGGCCGGCGTCGACGACCGGGACTCGGTGGCACTCTGGGAGGTTCACCAGCGCCGGCTGAGCGCACAATTGCGCGCGCTGCGGCCGCGCCTGCCGCGTGCCGGACTGGCGGCGGTCGATCCCTTCGCCCTGCGCGCCGCGCTGATCCTGCTGCTCGCGATCGGCCTGGCGGCCGGCGGCCCGGACTGGCCGCAGCGCCTGAAGCGCGCGGTCATGCCGGAGATCGGGGTCTTGGCCGCGGCTGCCCCGGCCCGATTCGATATCTGGATCAATCCACCCGCCTATACGGCGCTGCCCCCGCTGTTCCTGGGCCCCGCCACCGAAGGCGCGGAACCGCTCCAGGTGCCGCTCGGCAGCGAGGTCCTGGCCCAGTTGCAGGGCGGCCGCGGCGTGCCGGCCCTGGTCCTGGACGCGCAACGCACCGCCTTCGAGCCGGTGACCGCGGCGGTCTTCCGCGCGCACCTGGAAATTCGCGCCGGCGCGCGCCTGTCGATCGAACAGGGCGACGACGAGCTGGCCGCCTGGGACCTCGAGGTGCTGCCCGACCTGGCGCCGACCGTGGTGTTCCTCGCGGCGCCAGGGCGTACCGAGCGGGCGGCGCTGCGCCTCGAATACTTGGCCGAGGACGACTATGGCCTGAACGCGGTCTGGGCGTCGATCCAACGCATCGACGACCCCAGCGTGCCGGCCATGGAATTGGAGCTGGCGTTGCCTGGCATCGCCCTGCGCAGCGCGGAGGGCATGTCCTTCCACGACCTGACGCCCCACCCCTGGGCCGGACTGGCGGTCGAGATTCGCTTGCTGGCGCGCGACGCGCTCGGCCAGGAGGGCCGGAGCGACCCGGTGCGCACCGTGATTCCGGAGCGCATCTTCAACCATCCGGTGGCGCGCGCGCTGGTCGAGCTGCGCAAGCAGTTGACCCTCCAGCCCGATAGACGCCTGCCGGTGATCCGCGCGCTCGGCGACATCTTCGGCCGTCCCAACCATTACTTCCACGACATCGTCGTGGCGCTCGCGATCCGTTCGGCGGAGCGCCGGCTGCTGCACGACCCCTCGGCCGAGGGCCTGGCCGGGGCGCAGCAGTTGATGTGGGACACCGCACTGCACCTAGAGGAGGGCGAGCTGGCGATCGCCGAGCGCGACCTGCGCGAGATCCAGAAGGCGCTGATGGACGCGCTCGCGCGCGGTGCCGAGGACGCCGAGATCGACCGCCTGATCGATGAGTTGCAGCAGGCGCTCGATCGGTTCCTCGAGGCGCTCGCCGAACAGCTGCGCCAGCAGCTTGCCGAGGGTGCCGAGATGGGCGAGCTGCCGCCCGACGCCGAGATCCTGCAGAGCGACGATCTGCAGCGCCTGATCGAACGGGCGCGCGAGTTGGCGCGGAGCGGCGCCCGCGACGCCGCGCGCGACCTGCTCTCGCAGCTTCAGAGCATGCTGGAGAACCTGCGCGCCAATCCCTTCGCCCAGACCATGGACAAGAAATCCCGCGACGCCTTCGACATGATGCGGGACATGGATGCCATAATGCGGCGCCAGCAGGAACTGCTCGACCGCAGCTTCGAGCGCGCCCAGCGCGGCGGTCGGCAGTCCGAGCAGCGCGAGGGCCTGACCCGGCGCGAGAACCTGGCGGACTCGCGCGGCCAGGAGGCGCTGCGCCGCGAGCTCGGCGAGATGATGCGCCGCCTGGGCGAGGCCCTGGACGATATCCCCCGGCCGCTCGGCCGCGCCGAGCAGTCGATGCGCGACGCCCGCGATGCGCTGACGGCGAACCGCTCCAACGACGCGGTCGGCCCCCAGACCCGCGCCATCGATCAGCTTATGCAGGGCATGCAGGCCATGGCGGAGAGCTTCATGGAGCAGATGGGCAACGCCGCCCGGCGCGGCATGGGCCAGGTCGGCAGCCAGCCGGGCCGGGGCCGCGACCCCTTCGGGCGCCAGACCGGCGACAGCGGGCTGGAGGCCTTGGAGGGGGTCGAGATCCCGGACCTCTCGGAGGTCCGGCGCAGCCGCCGCATTCTCGACGAGCTACGGCGCCGCCGCGGCGAGCGCCAGCGCCCGCCGCTCGAGCTCGACTACATCGACCGCCTGCTGCGCCGGTTCTGATCGCTTCTGCATGGAGATCGGGGAAGCGCCGGCGCGCCTCAGGAATTCGCGCGGCGTCAGGGGGCCGTGCTGGCCGGTTCGGGCAGCCGCGTGGTCGGGCCGGCGGCTAGGACCTCCTCGGCCGCCTTGCAGATCTGCTCCAGATTGAACGGCTTGGTGATCACCCGGCAGATCAATTCTTCCAGATTGTGCGCTCGCTGACGCTCGGCGGAATAGCCGGTCATCATCAGGATCGGCAGGTTGGGACGGTCGCGCGCGACCTTGAGGGCGAGCGCGATACCATCCAGCCCGGGCATGACGATGTCGGTGATCAGGAGGTCGAACCCGGCCTCGTCCCCGGCCCCGGCCTCGTCCCCGGCCTCGTGTAGCGCCTCGAGCGCCTGCAGCCCGTCGTCCACGGCCGTGACCGCGTGTCCCCGATGCGCGAGCGCGCGGGACACGAAACTCTGCACCGCCTTGTCGTCTTCGGCCAATAGGATCCGCGCCATGCCATTCCCCAAGACTACCGCTGGCCGTGTTGTTCGCCCGGCCGTTCCGGGCGCGCCTGCGGTTTGCGTTCATTCTGGGGTAACACTGGTTAAGTAGTCGTTAATGGGGCTTGATTCAGGGTCCGCTGTCGCAACGCCTGGCACGGGCGTTGCCAGGGCTCGGAGGCGCGCCTATAAATCGGCGCCATGACGCGCCGGCCGATCCTCGATATGACCCTGCACGGCGAGCCTGCGGAAACTCCAGAGAAAGGCGAGCGCATCGCCAAGGTGATCGCGCGGGCCGGGATCTGTTCGCGGCGCGAGGCCGAACGCCTGATCGCCGAGGGCCGGGTCGCGGTCGACGGCCAGCGCCTCGACAGCCCGGCCGTGAACGTGACCGCTACCCAGCGCATCACCATCGACGGCGAGGCCCTGCCCGCGCCCGCGCCGCCGCGCCTGTGGCGCTACCACAAGCCCGCCGGGCTGATCACCAGCGCCCGCGATCCGCAAGGCCGGCCCACGGTGTTCGCTTCCCTGCCCCCGGAGCTGGGACGGCTGCTCAGCGTCGGCCGCCTCGATCTGAACTCGGAAGGCTTGCTGCTGGTGACCAACGACGGGGCGCTCAAGCGCCGGCTCGAGCTGCCGGCCAGCGGCTGGATCCGGCGCTACCGGGTGCGGGTGCACGGCCGGCCCGAGCCCCAGAAGCTGGCGGGCCTGGCCCAGGGGGTGCGCGTGGCCGGCGTCGACTACGGCCCGATCCGCGCCGAGTTGGAACGCCAGACGGCGAGCAACGCCTGGCTCAAGATGGCGCTGACCGAGGGCAAGAACCGGGAGGTGCGCAAGGTCCTCGAGCATCTGGGCCTCGCCGTCAATCGCCTGATCCGGGTCGCCTACGGGCCGTTCCAACTGGGCCGGCTGGCGCGCGGCGCCCTCGAGGAGGTGCCGGCCAAGGTGCTGGCCGAACAGCTCGGCCTGAGCGGCGGCGGGCGCAAGATCGGCACCGCCAAGGCCAAGCCGAAGCCGCGCCGGCCTGGTGGCAAAAGGCCCGGCGGCAAGAAACCGGGCGCGGGCAAGGCGCAACGCGCCCGGGATGGAGCGGGCAGGACGGGAGCCAAGAATGCGCATCGTCGGCGGCCGTCTTAGGGGGCGGCGGCTCGAGGCGCCGGGCGGTGTGGCCTTGCGCCCGACCGCCGACCGCACCCGCGAGGCGCTGTTCAACATCCTGTGCCAGGGCAAACTGGACTGGCGCCCCAACAGGCCGGCAGGTGGCGACGCGCCGGGCGGCAATCCGCTGGCCGGCGCGCGGGCGCTCGACGCCTTCGCCGGCACCGGCGCGCTCGGCCTCGAGGCGCTGTCGCGCGGGGCCGGCTTCGTCACCTTCATGGAGAACCTGGCGGCCGCGCTCGACGCTTGCCGGCGCAACATCGACGCACTCGACCAGGCCGCGCGCGCCGAGCTGCTGCGCGGCGATGTGCTGCGCCCGCCGAAGGCCGTGACCCCCTGCGAGCTGGTGCTGATGGACCCGCCCTACAACCAGGACCTGGCGCCGCCCGCGCTCGCCGCGCTGCAACGCGCCGGTTGGCTGGCGCCCGGCGCGCTCGCCACGGTCGAGCTGATGGCCCAGGAACCCTTCACCCCGCCGGCGGGCTTCGAGACCCTCGAGGAGCGCAAATACGGCAAGGCAAGACTGGTGTTCCTGCGCGCGCCGGGGTGAGGCGCGGCTGCGCGGGCCCCGCCTACTCGATCAAGTGGTGCTTGCCGATTGGGGTGACGGCGCTGGCTTGGGGGCCTTCGGCGCTTTCGCCCTCGGCGACGGCGACCCGGACCTCGTGACCGACCTCGATCTGGTCGAAGCCATCGTTGACCACGCTGTTCCGGTGGAAGTAGATCTCGCGCCCGTCCGACATCTCGACGAAGCCGTAGCCCTCGTAGGGGAACAGGCGCGCGACCTTGCCGTGGGGCGGCACCTGGTGGCTCTTGACGTCGCCGCGGATCTTGCGGGCGTGGTCCTCGAGCCGCCGGGCGGCGGCGTTGAAGGCGTCGCGGACCGCCACGTAGACGTCCTCGTGGGCGTGGTTCTTGGGCCCGGAGTGGTTGACCACGATCTCCTTGCCGGGCACGCCGATGTCGATGCGCACGTGGTAGAGCTTGCCCTTGTGATGGCGCCGGTGCGGCGATTCGACGACCACGCGGCAAGAAACGATGCGGTCGAAATATTTCTCCAGTTTTTCGGTTTTTTCCCGGACATTGGCCTCGACGGCCTCGGAAGGATCCATGTTGCGGAAGGTGACCTGCACTGGGATCTGCATGTTCGAACCTCGCTCGCGCGCAGCGAATTCTGCTATCAAGCATCCCCCGCGCCCGGGGGGTCAACTCTTTGACCTGCATCAAGGATCGGCCCGGATTTCCATCCGTAGGCCAAGCGCCGGTTCCGACTGTACCACCAACGCCCTAGAGCAGATCGGGGTTTATTCGAACCGCCGACGGCGATTCGAATAAACCCGCGTGAATCTGCTCTACACGATTGATGTAGACCGGATTCACAGGATTGATCGAACCCACTGTGTGGGTTCCATCAATCCGGATCCGGTCTAGCGCCGGCCGAACAGCTTCTCGATGTCAGCCAGCTTGAGCTCCACGTAGGTCGGCCGGCCGTGGTTGCACTGGCCCGAATGGGGCGTCGCCTCCATCTCCCGCAGCAGCTCGTTCATCTCCTCGAAATTGAGCTGGCGGCCGGCGCGCACCGAACCGTGACAGGCCATGGTGCTGCAGACCGCCTCCAGGCGCTCGCGCAGGGCCAGCGCCTCGCCCAACTCCGCCAGCTCGTCGGCCAGGTCGCGCAGCAGGCCCTGAATGTCGACCTCGCCGAGCAGCGCCGGGACCTCGCGCGCGACCACCGCGCCGGGGCCGAAAGGCTCGATCGCCAGGCCGAGTTCCGCCAGCTCCTCGGCGCGCGCCACCAGGCGCTCGGCGGCCGGCTCGTCCAGCTCCACGACCTCGGGAATCAGCAGGATCTGGCGCGCCACGCCGCCCTTGGCGAGCTGGCGCTTCATGCGCTCGTAGACCAGGCGCTCGTGGGCGGCGTGCTGGTCGACGATGACGATGCCGTCTTCGGTCTGAGCCACCACGTAGGTGCCGTGGAGCTGGGCCCGGGCGGCGCCGAGCGGGTAGCCATGATGGTCGGCCGGCGCCGCCTCCGAACCCGCCGCCCCGAAAACTGCCGCCGGGGCCCCGGCCGGCCGGGCCGCGGGCGCGGCGTCGAGCCCGGGCAGCGGCGCGTGGTAGCTCGCCGCGGCTTCCGCCATGCCGCGCGGCAGTGTCCCACCACCGCCCCCCGGCCGCCCACCTTGCGGCCAGGCGTAGCCGCCGGGTGGCGCTGTGTGGGGGCGTAGGGCGCCGAGCGCCGCCTCGCCGACCGTGGTCGAGGCCCGGTGCCCGGCCTCGGCCAGCGTATGGCGGCAGGCGCCGACGATCAGGCCGCGCACCAGCCCCGGCTCGCGGAACCGCACCTCGGCCTTGGCCGGATGCACGTTGATGTCGACCATCTCCGGCGGCAGTTCCAGGAACAACGCCAGCATGGGATGGCGGTCGCGCGCGAGGAAATCCTGGTAGGCGCCGCGCACCGCGCCGTGCAGCAGCTTGTCGCGTACCGGCCGGCCGTTGACGAAGAGGTACTGGTGCCGCGCGTTGCCGCGGTTGAGCGTCGGCAGGCCGATGTAGCCGGTCAGCCGGATGCCCTCGCGCTCGGCATCCACGCAAAGCGCGTTCTCGGCGAACGCGCGCGACATGACCGCACCCAGGCGCTTCAAGCGGGCGTCGAACAACGCGCCCTCGGCGGGCGCCAGGCGCAGCAGGCTGCGGCTGTCCTCGACCAGGGTGAAGCCGACCTCCGGATGGGCCATGGCCAAGCGCTGCAACGCGTCGCGCGCGTGGTTGGCCTCGGTGCGCGCGGTCTTGAGGAACTTGAGCCGCGCCGGGGTGGCGTAGAACAGGTCGCGCACCTCGACCCGGGTGCCGGGCGGATGGGCCGCCGGTTTCACCGCCCCGCGCTTGCCGCCCTCGACCGCCAAGCTCCAGGCCTGTGCGCTGGCGCCGGAATCCGTGCCGTCCGCCCCCTTGGCGCCCGCCCCATTGACGCGGCTGGTCACGGTCAGGCGCGAGACCGCACCGATCGAGGGCAGCGCCTCGCCGCGGAAGCCGAGCGAGGCGATGTGCACCAGGTCGTCGCCGGGCAGCTTGGAGGTGGCATGGCGCTCGATCGCCAGCTCGATCTCCGCGGCGGTCATACCGCGGCCGTCGTCGGTCACCGAAATGAACGAGCGCCCGCCCTCGCGCAGGTCGACGTCGATACGGCGTGCGCCGGCGTCGATGGCGTTCTCGACCAGCTCCTTGACCGCGGCCGCCGGGCGCTCGATCACCTCGCCGGCGGCGATGCGGTTGACCAGGGTTTCGGGCAGGCGGCGGATGGTCATCGGACTCTCTTTCATTTTGCTGCCCATCATTCGGCGGCCTCGTCGAGGTAGCGGCGGGCCAGCTCCTTGCCCTCCTCGACCGCCGGTTGGTCGAAGGCGTTCACGCCGAGCAGGTCGGCCGCCACGATGGTCTCGATCATGAAATGCATCTGCAGGGCGCCGAGCGCCGCCTCGTCGAGCGTCTCGAGCCGGAACCGCCGGATCGGCCGGCCGTGGCGGGCCAGGGTGTCGGCGGTGGCGCGCGCGGCCGCGTCCAGAAGGTCGCCCAGCGCCCGCCCGCTCAGGTTGCCGGCGCCCACCGCCGCGGCCAGATCGGCCGGCAGGGCCGCGCCCGCGCCCGCGGTGGCCGGCATCACCAGGGTGAACATCTTGTCGCGCGGGCCGTCCAGGTAGAGCTGGAGCTGGCTGTGGTGGTCCGCGGTGCCGCGCGCGCGGATCGGCGTCGTGCCGGCGCCGTCCTTGCCCAGGCTCTCGGCCCAGAGCTGGCGGTACCACAGGCCGAAGGGGGCCAGGCGATCCTCGTAGGTGATCATCACCGATTGGGTCAGGCCCCGCTCCTGGGCCAGCCCGATGGCCAGCGCGGCACCGATCGCGGGCTCGGAGTCCTCGACCCGTTTGGCCGCCAGGGTCGCGTGCAGCACCTCGGCGGCGCCGCGCCGGAACGCCGCGACATCGAGCCCGGCGACCAGCGCCGGCAGTGCGCCGACCACCGAGAACACCGAGAAGCGGCCGCTGATGTCGGGGTCGTGGTCGAAGCAGGGCAGGCCGTAGCGCTCGACGATCTGCTTCAGCGGGCTCGGCCTGGGCTCGGTGATTGCGACCATCTGGCCAGGCAGGCCGTCCCGGCCGACCGCCGCCTCCAACTCGGGCAGCAGCGCCAGAACCTGGGCCAGGGTTTCGGCGGTGCCGCCGGACTTCGAGATCGCGATCAGGCCGCTGTGCTTCAAGTCGAGCGCGCCGAGCAGGCCGGCCATGGTGTCCGGATCGACGTTGTCCAGGAAATGCAGGCGCGGCCCGCCGCCTTGCGGACCGAAGCCGCGGTCGCTGAGCGCATAGAGCGTCCGGCCGCCGAGCGAGGAACCACCCATGCCGAGCACCACGACATCATCCAGGCGCGCGCGCCAGTCCGCGGCCAGCGCCGCGAGCGGGGCCAACTCGTCCGCCTCGCGCGTTGCCGCGCTCAGGCACGGCAGGCGCCCGGATTCGACCAACTGGCACAGCCGGTCGTGGGCCGGGGCGGCGGCCATCAGCACGCGCGCGAAGGCTTCCTCGGTCAAGCCGTCGTCGCCGATCGTGGTGGCCAGGCAGTCGTCCGTCAGATGTTGGTAGCGCATCGATCTGCCTCCAGCCGGCCCCGAAGGTCGGGGCGCGGCGGAGCCTCAACCTACCAGAGTCGCGGCCCGGAGTCGCCCCTTTGGCGGAAGCATGCTCAACCGTCGAGCGGCGGCGCCGGTCGGGTCGCGGTGATGCCGTCCGGGCGGCCGATCACGACCACGGTCAGCTTGTCGGCGTCGTAGAGCCGCGCGGCGACGCGCCGGGCATCCTCCAGGGTCACCGCCTCGATCAGGCCGTTGCGGCGTTCCAGGTAATCGATGCCAAGGTGGTGCAGTTGCATGCCGGCCAGCATCCCGGAAATCCGCCCCGAGCTCGAAAACCGCAGCGGAAACGAGCCGGTCAGATAGGTCTTGGCGTCGTGCACCTCGGTTTCGCTCGGCCCGGCCTCGGCCATGCGGCGCCATTCGGCGCGGATCAGCTCGAGGGACTCGGCCACGCGGCCGTTCTGGGTCGCCACCCCGCCCATGACCAGCGCGGCGCGCTCGAGTGGGTTGAGATAGGAGTAGACCGAATAAGCGAGGCCGCGCTTCTCCCGCACCTCCGCGTAGAGCCGCGACGAGAAGCCGCCGCCACCTAGGATGTAGTTGACCACGTAGGCGGCGTAGTAGTCCGGATCGTCGCGCGCGATCCCGACATGTCCGAAGGCGACGATGCTTTGCGGCATGTCGCGTTCGATCACCACCACGCCGCCCTGGGCGTCGGGCGTGGTTTCGGCGACCTCGGCGGGCACGGCCGTCTTCGGCAGGCCGAGGAAGGTCTGGTCGAGCCGGCGCGCCAGCTCCTCGGCGGCGATGTCACCGACCACGCCGACCACCATCACGTCGCGGGCGAAGCGTTCGGCCACGAAACGGCGCAGGTCGTCGGCGGTTATGGCGGGCACGGTGGCAGGGGTGCCGCTGACCGGCCGGCCATAGGCATGCTCGGGGAACAGCACCTTGCTCATGGTGCGCCCGACGATGCTTTTCGGGTTCTGGGAATCGCGCGCCAAGCCGGCCAGAATCTGGCTCCGGATGCGGGCCACCGGCTCGTCGTCGAAGCGCGCCTCGGTGAGGGCCAGGCGCAGCAATTCGAAGGCCGTCTCCCGGTTTTCGGTGAGGGTCATCATCTCGCCGCTGAAGGTGTCGCGTCCGCTCGAGAAGGACAGGCTGATCGACAGCTCGGCGAGCCGGCCCTGAAAGGCCTGGGAATCGAGCTCGCCGGCGCCCTCGTCGATCAGGCCGGAGACCAGGTTGGCCAGGCCCTCCTTGCCGGCCGGGTCGAGCGCGGCGCCGCCACGGAACGCCAAGTCGAGGAAGATGATCGGATTGCTGTGATCCTCGACCAGCCAAGCCTCGATCCCGCCGGCGCTGATCACGCGCTGGACCTCGATGGCGCGCGCCGGCAGGGCCGCCGTCAGGATCAGGGCCGGGATCAGGGCCAGGATCAGAATCGCGGCGATGGCGCGGGATCGCGGCTTCATGTCGAAACTCCCAGGCAGGGTCATGTCCGTTGTCATTCTGTCGATGCGGGCAGCAGCAGGCCGGTCACCGAGCGGTTGTCCAGGAACACCTCGTGCGCGGCGGCGTCGACCTGCTCGGCGGTGACCGCACCGATGCGCTCGGGCCAGGCCTCGACGTCCGCGACGCTCATCCCGGTGGTCAGCGCACGGCCGAAGATGTTGGCCCCGGTGCCGAGTGAATCCCGGGCGAAGATGGCACCGGCCTGCAGCCGGCGCTTGGCGGCGGCGACCTCCGCGCCGGTCACGCCGCCCTCCAGCAGGCGCGCGATCTCGGCGCGCAGGGCGGCCTCGAGCTCGGCGATGTCGGCGCCGGGCCGCGGCGAGGCGCTGAAATTGAAAGTGCCGAGGTCGTAGGCCGTGGCGCTGTAGCCGCTGCCGGCGGAGGCGGCGATCGCCTGCTCGACCACGAGCCCGCGGAACAGCCGGCTGGTGGCGCCGCCGCCCAGAATCTCGTCCAGGACCTGGAGCGCATAGGCGTGTTCGTTGCCGGCGCTGTTGTAGCTGGGGGCGAGATAGGAGATCGAGATCCCGGGCTGGCTGACCTGCGGGCTCTTCAGGGTCAGGCGCCGCGGGGCGTGCTGCGGCGGCTCGGCGACGCGTTTGCGCTCGGGCACCGCGTGCGCCGGCACCGCGCCGTAGTGCTTCTCGGCCAGCGGGCGCAGCTCGGCAGCGGTGATGTCGCCACCGACGATGAGCACCGCGTTGTTGGGCGCATACCAACGCCGGTAGAAGGCGAGTGCGGTTTCGGTGCTGAGCTCGAGTATTTCGTGCTCCCAGCCGATCACCGGAATCCGGTAGGGATGGTTCAAGAACAGCGTGGCCTGCATCATCTCGCGCAGCTTGCCGCCAGGGTTGTTGTCGACCCGGCTGCGCCGCTCCTCGAGGATCACCTCGCGCTCCGGCAGCACGATCTCGTCGGTCAGGCGCAGGTTGGTCATGCGGTCCGCCTCGTGCTGCATGACGATCTCGAGGCGGTCGCGGGCCACGGTCTGGTAGTAGCCGGTGTAGTCGTAGCTGGTGAAGGCGTTCTCACGTCCGCCGTTGAGCGCGATGATACGGGAGAACTCGCCCGGGCCCAGCTTGTCCGTGCCCTTGAACATCAGGTGCTCGAGGAAGTGGGCGTTGCCCGACTCCCCGGCCGCCTCGTCGGCGGCGCCGACCTTGTACCAGATCATGTGGGTGACGATGGGGGCGCGGCGGTTGGTGACCACCACCACCTGCAAGCCGTTGTCGAGGGTGAAGGTTTCGGGATCGAAGACCCGCGCTTCGGCCGGGGCAGGGCCCATGGCGGCCAGGCCCGTCAGAATCAGGGCCGCGAGCAGACAAGCAGAGAGGCCGCGGCGCGCGGCGGGGACGAAACGAAACAGGCGTGGCATGCGGCCTCCAGGTAGCAAGGTTCGCCGACGCGGGAACGCGCCGCCTATATATGGCGCGGCGCCCCGGCGCCGCAACCGTTCCCCCTCTCCTGTCGGTACGATCGGCCGCCGGGTCCGTCTCCCCCCCCACAGCGACCCCAGACTCGCGACCCAGACTCGCGGCCCCGACTGGTGGCTCAGACTCGTGGCTTAGAACAGCCCTTCGAGCAGCGCCTTGCGTTTGCGCTCGATGGTCGGCGTCTCGCCGTCGGTCACGGGCTTGCCGAGTGCCGCGTTCTCGCGCAGGCGTTTGGCCTCCTCGCTGGCGTCGACGATCTCGCCCGCGGCCTGTGGATCGCGCCAGAACACCAAGGCCTCGAGGAAGTCGTCGCCCTCGGCGTTGAGCCGCAGGGTCTCGGCGTCGATGATGCGCCGGATATTGGGGTCGGCCTGGCCGGCGCCCGCCGCCTTGAGCAGGGAAAGTTCGGCGAGTGAGCGGTCGTCGCTCTCGATCTTCGGATCCAGGGTCCCGGCCTCGGGCTGCAGGCGGAAGATCGCGTTTTTAGCCTGCTGACTGGTGGTGCCCTCCTGCGGCCGTGGAATGCCCGGTTCGGGCGGGCGCAGGTTGTAATCGGGCGGCAAGGTCAAGGGCGCCCGCGACACCACCTTGAATTCGTCGGGCGATTGCTTGGTGAAGCCCAGTTGTTTCTTAACGCCCTCGCAAGCAGAAAGCGCCAATACCATGGCGGCGATCAGGGAAAATCGGAGCATTACCTCGCGCCTCATCGTCTTAGTCCTTCCTGGCTATCCGGTTTTCTTCCGATTGGCGTTATTTTTACTCCGGACACGCTCCCGGAACAAGCCGTCGAAGACCAGAATCGCGACTCCCAGGAAGATCGTGCTATCGGCCAGGTTGAAGGCCGGCCAGTGCCACCCGGCCAGGTAGAAATCCAGGAAATCCACCACCCCGGGCTGGTGCGCCCGGTCCAGCGCGTTGCCCAGCGCGCCGCCGACGATCAGGCCGACCGCCAGGCCCAGCAGCCGCTCGGGCTGGCGCGCCAGCCAATACAGCAGGCCGGCGCTGACCGCAAGCGCCAGTCCGCCGAGCGCCCAGGGCTTCCAGGCCGCCGCCGCGCCGCCGAACAGGCCGAAGCTGACCCCGGTGTTGTAGGTCAGCACCAGGTTGAAAAAGCCGGTCACCTCGACCACCCGGGGCGGCGCCATGACCTGGGTCAGGACCACCCACTTGCTGGCCTGGTCGAGCACCAGGACGACGGCGGCCAGCGCGAGCGCCAATCCCAGCGCCCCACCGGGCCGTGGTTTGGTTGCGTCCATGTCCGTGTCGTCCGGCGCTCGCTAGTCGGCCGCGGCGCCCAGGTGCCGCACCGCGTCGGCGCAGCGACCGCAGATTTCCGGCGCCTGCTCGTCGCCGCCGACCTCGAGCAACACCTTCCAACAGCGCTGGCACTTGCCGCCCTCGGCGCGGCCGGCCTCGACGCCCACGCCGGCGACCTCCTCGATGGTGAAGGCGCCCGCAGGCGCCGCCGTGTCCGACAGCGTGAACCCGGAGGTGATGCAAACCTCCGCCAAGTCGACGCCGTCCAGGGCCGCCAGCAGCTCCGGCCGGTCGACGTAGACCTTGGGATGGGCCAGCAGGCTCGATCCGATGCGCTTCTCCGCGCGCTCGATCTCCAAGGCCCCGGTGACCACCCGGCGCACCTCGCGCACCCTGGCCCAGGTCGCGGCCAGCGCCGGATCGTGCCATGACGCCGGGACTTCGGGGAACCCGCGCAGGTGCACGCTCTCGGGCTCGAGTCCAGCGCCTTCGGCGCCGCGCGTCCACCAGGCCTCCTCGGCGGTGAAGCACAGGATCGGCGCGAGCCAGGCGGTCAGGCAGTCGAAGACCCGGTCGAGCACGGTCCGGCAGGCGTGCCGCTGGATCGAATCCGCCCGGTCGCAGTAGAGCACGTCCTTGCGCACGTCGAAGTAAAACGCCGAGAGGTCGACGGCGCAGAAGTTATGCAGCGCCTGGTAGATGCTGTGAAAGTCGAAGTCGACGCAGCCCTTGCGCACCACCCCGTCGATCTCGTGCAGCCGGTGCAGGACCCAGCGCTCGAGCCCGGGCATCTCCGCCTCGGCCAGGCGTTCGGCCTCGTCGAACCCGGCCAGGTTGCCGAGCAGGAAGCGCAGGGTGTTGCGCAGGCGGCGATAGGCGTCGGTCTGGTGGCGCAGGATCCCGGGACCGAAGCGCAGGTCGGTGGTGTAGTCCGAGGCCACGACCCAGAGCCGGATGACGTCGGCGCCGCTCTCCGAGACGATGTCCTGGGGCGACATGCCGATGCCCTGGGACTTGGACATGGTGCGGCCCTTCTCGTCGAGCATGAAGCCGTGGGTGAGCACCGCCTGGTAGGGCGCCCGCCCGCGGGTGCCGCAGGACTCCAGTAGCGAGGAATGGAACCAGCCGCGGTGCTGGTCCGAACCTTCGAGGTAGAGCGAGGCCGGCCAGGCCAACTCGGGCCGCGCCTCGAGCACGAAGGCGTGGGTCGAACCGGATTCGAACCAGACCTCGATGATGTCGCTGCCCTGCTGGTAGTCCTCGGCGCGGTAGTCGTCGCCCAGGAAGCGCTGCGGGTCGCTCAGGTACCAGGCATCGGCACCCTCGGCCTCGAAGGCCTCGGCGATGCGGTCGATGACCTTCTGGTCGCGCAGCGGCTCACCACTCTGCTTGTGTACGAAGACCGGGATCGGCACGCCCCAGGCGCGCTGGCGCGACACGCACCAGTCGGGCCGCTGCGCGATCATGGAGCGCAGCCGGACCTTACCGGAGGCGGGGAAGAAGCGGGTCGCCTCGATCGCCTCGAGCGCCTTCTTCCGCAGGCCGTTGGTCTCCATGGAAATGAACCACTGCGGCGTGTTGCGGAAGATCAGCGGCGCCTTGGAACGCCAGGAATGGGGATACTCGTGCCTGAGGCGGCCGCGGGCGAGCAGCGCGCCGCTGGCCTCCAGCGCCTCGATCACGGCGGGGTTGGCGTCGCCGTGTTTGCCCTCGCCGGTGTAGACCGTCTTGCCGGTGAAGCCCGGCGCCTCGGCGGTGAAGCGGCCGTCGCCGTCGACCGTCGCGGGCATGGGCAGGCCGTGCTCGAGACCGAGCTCGTAGTCGTCGGCGCCGTGGCCCGGTGCGATGTGCACGAAGCCGGTGCCCTGGTCCATGGTGACGAAGCCGGCGGCGAGCAGCGGCACCTCGAAGTCGTAGCCGCCCGCCGTGCCGCCCATTGCACCCGGGGCCCCGCGCAGGGGATGGGCGCAGACGGTGTCACCCAGGCCCGTCGCCTCGCCAACGAATTGCACGTGCTCAATTCCAGCGGCTTCCTTGACGGAGTCGATCAACGCCCCTGCGATAATTAGCCTTTCCCCTTTCTTGGCGCTGCTGTTATCCAGTACAGACTGAACCTCCCAAACCCCATAGTCCTTGTCGATATCGAAAGCCACCGCCCGGTTGCCGGGGATGGTCCAGGGCGTGGTGGTCCAGATCACTACGGCGGCGCCTTCAAGCAGCGGATGCCCGGCGGTGACCACCGGGAAGCGCACCCAGATCGTGGTCGAGGTGTGCATGTGGTACTCGACCTCGGCGTCGGCGAGCGCGGTCTTCTCGACCACCGACCACAGCACCGGCTTGGAGCCGCGGTAGAGCCCGCCATTCATCAGGAACTTGCCGACCTCGCGCGCGATCTGCGCCTCGGCGCCGAACGACATGGTGGTGTAGGGCCGTTTCCAGTCGCCCTCGACCCCCAGGCGCTTGAATTCCTCGGTCTGGATGGCGACCCACTTCGCGGCGAACTCGCGGCATTCGCGCCGGAATTCGACCACCGGCACCGAATCCTTGTCCTGGCCGCGCTCCCGGTAGCCCTCCTCGATCTTCCACTCGATCGGCAGGCCGTGGCAGTCCCAGCCGGGCACGTAGATGGCGTCCTTGCCCAGCATCTGCTGGGAGCGGTTGATCACGTCCTTGAGGATCTTGTTGAGCGCGTGGCCCATGTGCAGATGGCCGTTGGCGTAGGGCGGGCCATCGTGCAACAGGAACTTCTCGCGTCCCTTGGCGGTCTCGCGCAGGCGCGCGTAGAGGTCCATCTGGTCCCAGCGCGCCAGGATCTCCGGCTCGCGCTTGGCCAGCCCGGCGCGCATCGGAAACTCGGTGCGCGGCAGCAAGAGGGTGGACTTGTAATCGACGCTCATCGCTTCACGGGGTCCTGGGGCGAACGGGGATCAGGGGGCGAAAGTGCTTGAAATCGAACGCGGTCTTACGGGCGGGCGGATGTTATGGACCCGCCCTCGGAGCGTCAAGGAAGACCGGGGGGTTTGGTCGTGTCTCGGGTCGGAATATGACGTGACGAAAGCAAGAAGTGGACTCGTATGCGTCGGACAAGCGGTCGTGCTTCGGAGCGGCCCGGAACCACCGCATGGATTCTCGTTGCCATGTTCGTTAGTCTCCCGAGCGAGGGAAGTACGATCTGGAGCGCCGCCTCGCAGCCATACTCGCCGCCGACGTGGTCGGCTATTCGCGCCTCATGGCCGCCGACGAAGCCGGGACGCTCGCATCTCTCAAAGCACTTCGCAGAGAACTGATCGAGCCCAAGACTGTCGAATACCACGGTCGAGTGGTCAAACTCATGGGCGACGGCACCTTGATGGAGTTTGGCAGCGTCGTGGACGCCGTGAATTTCGCTGCCGATGTGCAGAGGGCC
>Ga0209980_10000697_pt1 | contig 18553 bp, 17 predicted proteins | sample CR02metaG_FD_183611 | JGI IMG/M metagenome (GOLD analysis project Ga0209980, IMG submission 183611) | Deep subsurface microbial communities from Mariana Trench to uncover new lineages of life (NeLLi) - CR02 metaG (SPAdes) (version 2) | ecosystem: Environmental > Aquatic > Marine > Ocean trench...
GCGCGGAAGACACCAGCGACACGGGCGAGTCGCTCAGCGCAGAGACCAAGCCGGCCAGAGTAAAGACGGTGACGCCCAACGAGGGCATCGACTGGCCTCACGAGGTGCCCGTGCTGCCCAAGTGGTTTGAGATGGCCGAAGGCGCTGTGGTTCCAGCGGTGAAGCGTAGCTTCGAGATCGGACCGAGGGGACAATCGAGAAATGCCATGTTCAAGCGCGGCACCACCAAGACTCAGCGACCTGCGATCAGGTTCGATCTCTGCACCAAGTGCACCCTCTGCTGGGTCGAGTGCCCGGACGAGTGCTTCGATCCGACCAGCGACGGGTTCTACGATGTCGAGTACCAGTATTGCGTCGGCTGCGGCAAATGCGCTGAGGTCTGTCCGGTGAAGGAGTGCATCGTGATGGTTGACGAGCTTCGATTCGAGGACGACTCGAGCCCGTGGGAACATTGGAAGAAAGATTCCAAAGACTACATCCAGTGGGTCGAAGAGAAAAAAGGCAAAGATCGGGTTACGTACCCTGTCATCACTGGAAAGGGCATTACCGTGACTCAGGGAGAAGTGATGCCCGAGGGAAAGATCGTACCCGCCAGAAAGACGCAGGAGGTTGAAACATGAGTGTTGCACTCGCACAAGCTAGATCAGATCAATCAGGTGTCTACGAACGGGAAGAACTTTTAAACGGCTGCCAGGCCGTCGCCCAAGGGGTATGCCTGGCCGACGTGGACGTTATCGCCGCTTACCCCATCCGCCCATACACGGAGGTCATGGATGCGCTCTCCAAGCTGATTGCGGACGGGAAATTTGATGCGGAGTATATCATCGCTGACAGCGAGCACTCCCAATTCGAGATCGCAAAGCATGCGAGCTCGGTGAATGCGCGCGCCTTTGCGGGCAGCAGCGGCACGGGCTGGATGTACGGCATGGAGGCGTTGGTCGTGACGGCCACGGATCGCCTGCCGCCTCTTTTCCTCGTGGGCAACCGCGCTCTGGACGATCCCGGCGCCTTCGGCGTCGAGCACAACGACGCAATGTCGATCCGGGACATGGGCTGGCTTCAGTGCTGGGTCACAACGCCGCAGGAGGCGCTGGAACATGTGCTTATCGGCTACCGCATCGCCGAGGACAAGACAGTCAGGATGCCCATGGCGCTGGCCATGGATGGAGCTTTTCTCACCCACTCCCAGCACATGGTGAAGGTTCCGTCGCTGGAGGCTGCGAAGAAATTTCTTCCACAGTATGATCTGGGGGAGCGGCGGCTCCATCCCGATAACCCGATCTCGGTCGCCCCGCAGGTCAACGAGGACTGGGTTATGGAGCTGAGACGCCAGAACTGGGAGGCGGCCAAACGGGCGCGCGGCGTGATCAAGGAAGCCTATAAAGAATTCAACGAAGTCTTCGGCGACCGCTACTCTGCGCCTTACTACTTTGAGGAATTCATGACCGAAGACGCGGAGGTGGTCCTGATCGGTATCGGAACCCTGGCGGCTCCGGGCCGCACGGCAGTGCGCCGGCTGCGCGAGAAGGGACAAAAAGTGGGTTACGTGAACCTGCGCTGGTTCCGGCCTTTCCCGACCATTGAGCTACGGGAGAGCTTGAGCCGCTTCAAGGCTGTCGGCGTGGTCGACCGCGACTTCGCGCACGGCTCGCCGGATGACAGCGGCATCCTGATGCACGAGATCCGCTCTTGTCTCTATCCGGCCAAGAATCGGCCGGTGGTGGTCAATTTCATGGGCGGGCTGGGCGGGCGCGATCTCTCTATCGCGGACGCGGAAAAGATGTTCCAGATCACGGAGCAGGCGGCTAAAAAGGATTCGATGGACGGATTCGTAACCTGGATCGGTCTAAGAGAATAGCATAGGAGGGAACAATTATGTCAACTGTACCCACAATCGATTACGAAAAGGTCAAAGGCGTTCACAATATCCCGCTGGAAGAGCTTTACACCTCCGGCCACCGCACCTGTCAGGGATGCGAGTCGGCGACGACGATGCGCGGCTTTATCAAGGTCGCGGGTTCGCGCACGGTGGTCACCGGATCGACCGGCTGCATGTATGTGGCCAACACATCTTACTTGACCACGCCCTGGATCGTGCCCTGGATGCACACGCAGCTCGGCGCCGGCGGGTCGTCCGCTGTGGGCATGGCCGCGGGCCTACGCGCGCTAAAGCGCAAGGGGAAGATCAAAGACGAGAAAATCAACGTCATCAATTTCTCCGGCGATCTCGGCGCCGGCGATATGGGGATCGGCGGCATCTCCGCCGCCCTGCAGAGCGATTACGACTTGCTGATTATCATGTACGACAACGAATCGGCGGCCAATACCGATATTCAGGCGACCGGACTTACCACCTACGGTGCCCAGACGACGTTTACGCCTCCGGGAACGAAGCATCCGATCACGCAGCGGCGTTGGAAGAAGAACGTCGCCGGCATGCTAGCTGTTGGGCATCCGACGTGCCGCTACGTCGCCACCGCCTGCGCCACCTATCCGCCGACGGATTATTATAACAAGGTGCGCAAGGCGCTAAGCATCGGCGGCCCGACGTTTATCCATACCTACGATCCCTGCCCCAAAGGCTGGGACTATCATCCCCGCTTCTCGAACGAGCTCGGCGAGTTGGGAATCAAATGTGGTATCTATCCGCTCTACGAAATCGTGGAAGGCAACATCATTTACACCTACGACGCGCGCAAGACGGGCAAGGGAAGAATTCCCGTAAAGGAATGGCTTACCAAGCAGGGCCGCTTTGACCATCTCCAAGAGGAGCATTTCACCTACATTCAGAAAATGGTCGACACGATGTGGGATGAATGGGTGTTGCCCGGCGTGGCACCCATCAAGGGTATCTTGAAGGCCAAGATTTAGGTCAGAAACCTCTATAGCAGACCGAATCACAGGTGATTGGGATGAAGAGAGGCCTCCAAGTGAGGCCTCTCTTTTTTTGGGCTTGCTAAGCCTTTCTTGCTTGCTTAAAATCCAGTTCCTTGTAAATAGTTCCATTGCACGATACCCAGAAAGGAAAGGAGAGACACCGTGGCAGACAAAGCGATTGAGGTCCTGTTGGAAGAGAAAAGGAGTTTTTCTCCACCAAAGCCGTTCAAAAAATCAGCCCATGTGACTAACAAGAAAGTGTTTGAGCAGGCAAGTAAGAACCCGCAAAAATTCTGGGCCACTGCGGCTAAAGAGCTGGATTGGTTTAAGCCCTGGAAGAAGGTACTGGAGTGGGATTGTCCCTGGGCCAAATGGTTTATCGGCGGCCAGATCAATGCATCTTATAACTGTCTGGACCGGCATGTAAATACGTGGCGTAAAAATAAAGCGGCCATTATCTGGGAAGGGGAGCCGGGTGATGAGCGGGTACTCACCTATAGGGAGGTTTGGCGCCAGGTCAACCAGTTTGCCAATGTCCTCAAAAAGCTAGGGGTCAAGCGGGGTGACCGAGTGGCTGTCTATATGGGGATGATTCCTGAGCTGGTGATTGCCATGCACGCATGCAATCGCATCGGCGCCATCCATAGTGTCGTATTTGGCGGATTCAGCGCCGAATCCCTTAGAGATCGAATCAATGATGCAAAGGCCAAGCTCCTCGTCACCGCAGATGGGGGCTACCGCCGCGGCAGTATTGTTCCCTTGAAAAGAAGTTGCGACGAGGCCCTGGAAGGATGTCCGTCCATTGAAAATGTGGTGGTGGTCAGGCGCGTGGGGGATGCTGCGGGGGCGGCCATGAAAAATGGCCGTGATCACTGGTGGCATGAATTGATGGAGGATGCCGCCCCGTGGTGCCCTCCGGAGGCCATGGACAGCGAGGATATGCTCTATACCCTTTACACCAGTGGGACGACCGGCAAGCCCAAAGGGATTGTCCACACCACAGGGGGCTACCTGGTGGGGGTCACCCTGGCCAATAAGTGGATCTTCGACATGAAAGATGAAGATGTCTTCTGGTGTGCAGCGGATATCGGCTGGGTCACGGGTCACACCCACATTGTTTACGGCCCAATGGCGAACGGTGTCACTCAGGTGATGTATGAGGGCGCGCCTGATTGGCCGGACAAGTACCGCTTCTGGCGCATCGTTGAGAAGTACGGGGTAACCATATTTCACACAGCCCCCACGGCCATCCGGACCTTCATGCGCTGGGGCGCGGAATACCCGCAGAAACACGACCTCAGCAGTCTAAGGTTGCTTGGAACCGTTGGTGAGCCCATCAATCCCGAGGCCTGGATGTGGTATCACCGTACTATTGGCCAGGGACGCTGCCCAATTATGGACACCTGGTGGCAGACGGAGACGGGACATCCTTTGATTACCCCACTGCCGGGGGTGACCACGTTGAAACCCGCTTCCGCCACCATGCCTTTCCCGGGCATTGAGGCGGACATTGTGGATGAGCAGGGGAAATCAGTCCCCAAGGGGGGTGGAGGTTATCTTGTCCTCACCAAACCCTGGCCTGCCATGCTGCGCACCATTTATGGAGACCCAGACCGCTATGTCGAGCAATATTGGAGTCGTTTCCCTGGCAAATACTTCACTGGAGACGGTGCCAAGCGGGATAAGAGCGGTTACTTTTGGCTCCTGGGCCGCGTGGATGATGTTATGAACGTGGCGGGTCATAGGATCAGCACCATGGAGGTGGAAAGCGCCCTGGTGGACAACTCGAAGGTGGCTGAGGCTGCGGTCATTGGAAAACAACATGAGATCAAGGGGCAGGCCATCTGTGCCTTTGTCTCACTCAAGGCTGGGATTGAGAACCGGCCCGAGCTGGTGGATGAGCTGAAGAAACATGTGGCGAAAAAGATTGGTCCAATCGCTCGGCCCGATGAGATCCTCTTTACAGCAGAGCTCCCCAAGACGCGGAGTGGGAAGATCATGCGACGGCTGCTGCGCGATATCGCCGATGGTCATGCCATGGGGGATACCACAACGCTTGCCGATCCGGCGGTGGTAGCCAAGCTCAAAGAGCAGTATGAGGAGGATTGAGAAAAATTGCGCGTTCTTTTCTTGATTCTTCTGCTCCTCCTTCAGACAGGCTGTACCAGTTATCTCGTGGTGAGTGGTGGGGAGGTGAAGCAGGACAAGGTGCAGGAGATCAAGCAGGGCCTTGCCGAGATGCGCGGCTTGGATTTCATTTCTGAAGTTCCCATCGAGGTTAAAAGTAAGGATGCGATCAGGAAGTACCTGGAGGCCAGCCTCATTAGGGATTATGGAGAGGAAAAGCTCAAGAATATTTCTCTTGCCTATGGCAAACTCGGTCTCCTTCCCGAGGGCCTCGACCTAAAGGAGGCCTTGCTGAATTTCTACACGAATCAAGTGGTTGCCTTCTATGATCCCAGGGCAAAGAAGCTCTTCTTGCCGGCGGAATGGGTGGGAGGCATGGCCGTCAACGCCGTTCAGTTTCTCGCCCAGAGGGATATCATGGGAGAGATGGTGTTGGCCCATGAGCTAACCCATGCCCTGCAGGAACAGCACTTCTCTATTGGGGAGAAGTTAGACATCTTGGGCAACGATGATAAGACCCTGGCTTTGCGCTGCGTGGTGGAGGGGGACGCCCTCTTGGCCGGATTCGGTTATCTCTTTGGCTTTTTAGATGAGGAAAACATAACTCAGGTGAACGATTCTGTCGTAAGGAACATTGATGAGACACGTTCAACCCTTGCCGACGAAATTCCCGTGGCTATTATGGAGCAGCTGCTGTTTCAATACTACGGAGGCGTGTCCTTTGTTTCCCGCTATCTCAACGAGAGGGGTTGGCTCGGGATCAATAGAATTTACTCTGATCCACCTCTCTCAACGGAACAAGTGCTCCATCCGGAAAAGTACATCGATAACCCGGATCCCCCGACCAGAATCAGCCTGGGTGCACTTTCCCTCTTATTTCCGATGGGGTGGACCGAGATCGAGGACAATATTCTAGGTGAGCTCATGGTCCGGGTCCTTTTCACGGAGTTCTTCTCTAAAAAAAAGGGCATATCGGTAGCAGACGGTTGGGACGGGGATCGGTTTATTGCCTTCCGTAACGGAGATAAAACCTCTTTTATTTGGGCCGCCGTGTGGGATTCGGTCGGGGATGCCAAGGAATTTGCGGAGAACTATCAAGAAATTCTGTCTGTTAAATACAGCGGGTCGAAGCCAAGAAATGCTCATTCCTACATCGAGCAGCGCGGTCTTCGGACCATTGTGGTCGAAGGGATAGAGAAAAGTCATATCCAAAAACATATCGATCGAATTTGGCAAGAAATGAAATTGGAAGAAGAGTCTTTCGAACGGCCGTTCCCACCCATTCCCGCCCTGCCGCTTTAGGTCTGATCGAGAGTATCAATCCCCCTTTTTCCTTGATAAGTGGGTGAAAGTTATGCTAGCCGTAATTATCCATTGCATTTCTCGACCGGAAGATGGAACAAGGAACAGGGTGAGGCCTGCTCAGGGCGGGAGATGGTCAGTGCGAGTGAAGATTATCCCAAAAGAAATGAAGAGGTAGATTTCTCCAATGATGAGATGGCTCCCAGAAAATGTGTCCACATTCGGGGATGAGATAGATGCGCTGTTTTATTTTATCTATTACCTTACCGGGGCAGTTTTTATTCTGGTTACAGTTCTCATGGTTCTTTTTCTTATCCTGTACCGCCAACGGGAGGGACGGCGGGCCGTATACTCCCACGGCAACACGGCCCTCGAAATTACGTGGACCGTTATTCCCGCTATTATTTTGCTCGCGTTGTCATTCGTGAGTGCAAGCACTTGGGCGAAGGTTAAAATCAATGCCCCGCCCGCCGATTTTCGGCTTCAAGTCGCTGGTAAACAGTTCAACTGGGAGATCATTTATCCAGGACGTGACGGAAAATTCGGCACAAAGGATGACTTCAAGATCGATAATGAGATACACGTTCCGGTCAATAAAGTCGTGCACATTAACCTTACATCAAGGGATGTCATCCACAGTTTTTTTCTACCCAACCTGCGACTCAAGCAGGATGCTGTGCCGGGCCGGGAAATTCTCGTGTGGTTCGAGGCAACCAAGCCCGGCAAGTACGAGCTTCCTTGCGCAGAGCTGTGTGGTTTTGGACATTCCGGCATGGTCGGATGGCTCTATGTGGATACCCCTGAGGACTATGAAAAGTGGGCGCAGGAGAATTTGTCCCAGGGATAATGTATGGGCGCCAAAAGGCCAGCTTGATTCCAACTTATAAGGACGGAGGAAATGAAGGATGAGTGATTCCGGAGCGGCCCAGGTTGCACATGCAGGGCATCACGAAGAGCTAGGGTTCTTGCGGACCTATGTGTTCTCCACCGACCATAAAATGATTGCCCGCCAGTTTCTCTTCCTGGGGCTGTCCATGTTGGTCATTGGTGGTTTCCTGGCCATGTTGATGCGTTGGCAGCTGGCCTGGCCGGAAACGGCAGTGCCCGGGATGGGTTGGGTACCGGAGCCGACGATGTACGAAGGCATCATCCCGCCCCAGACTTACAACATGCTGTTCACGATGCACGCCACCATCATGATTTTCTTTGTGATCATGCCGATTATGGTGGGCTGCTTTGGGAACTACTTGATCCCGCTCATGATCGGTACACGGGACATGGCATTTCCCTTTCTCAACATGCTCTCCTTCTGGATTGGTCTCGCGGGAGGAGCGGTTATGGTGGCTAGCTTTTTCGTCCCTGGCGGGGCCGCCGCTAGCGGTTGGACGGCCTATGCAACGCTCTCGGCCAAGGCGGTCTATACGGGAGTGGATTGGGGGCAGAATCTCTGGATCATCAGCCTCATCCTCTTCACCATCGGCTCCCTCATGGGCTCCATTAACTACATTACGACGGTGGTCAACATGCGTGCGCCGGGCATGAGCTACTTTCGCATGCCGCTGGTAATCTGGTCCCTCTTCATTACAGCCATCCTAGCCCTGCTGGCCCTCCCCATTTTGATGGCGGCCCTGGCCATGCTTCTCTTCGACAGGACACTCGGAACCAGTTTCTTTCTGCCGGAACGCGGAGGCGATCCTCTGCTCTGGCAACACCTTTTCTGGTTTTTTGGCCATCCAGAAGTTTACATTCTGGTCCTGCCGGCCATGGGGGTTACCTCCGAGATTCTGTCGGTGTTCTCCCGCAAACCGATCTTTGGCTACCGGGCCATGGCCTTCTCCATGATCTCGATTGCCTTCCTCTCCTGGGTCGTCTGGGGTCACCATATGTTTCTCAGCGGAATGAATCCAGTCCTGGGTACTGCCTTCATGATGACTACGATGGTCATCGCGGTTCCTTCTGCCATTAAGACCTTTAATTGGCTCGGTACCCTTTGGGGCGGCTCCATTCGGTTTACCACACCAATGATTTTCACGCTTGGATTTGTCTCCGCCTTTGTAATCGGAGGCCTGAGCGGCATCTTTATGGCTTCTACCCCGGTGGATATCTTTATCCACGACACTTACTATATTGTCGCACACTTTCACTACGTCGTTGCGGGTATCATCTTCTCGATGTTTGCCGCTATCTATTTTTGGTTTCCAAAAATGTTCGGTCGGATGATGAACGAGACCTGGGGAAAGGTTCATGCCATTCTGACCTTCATCTTCTTCAATTTAGTCTTCTTCCCTATGCACTTCCTAGGTGTTGGGGGCCACATGCGGCGGATCTATAATCCCATGCAGTATGAGTTCCTTTCGTCTTGGCAGCCGTGGAATGTATTTATTACAATGAGTGCTTTTCTGTTGTTGCTCTCTCAAGTCCCATTTGTAGTCAACTTTTTCTGGTCCCTGTTTGCTGGGAAGCAAGTGGACGAGAACCCCTGGCAGGCCAATACCCTTGAATGGAGTGCACCCTCCCCACCGCCCCATGGTAACTTTGGTGCGATACCGGAGGTGTACCGTGGCCCGTACGAGTATAGCTCACCTGAGGTCAGGGAAGACTTCTTACCCCAAGATCGTAGGCTTGCAACGGAACCCAGCGCAGCCCGAGGTCATTAGCGGAAAGGGGGCCGATGATCCCTGTTGAGGTTGGGACCTCTCCCACTCATCGTTCCAATCATTACAGGCCTATGAACAGAACAAGGAGTCACAAAACGCAATCACGGTCATCTAACTGGGTTCACCCCGTGAGATATGGGAGCTCATCAACTATCATTTCACTCTGTGAAGACCGATGAACCCTGTGAACGACACGTTGAACCATCCTCGGCTATCTAACTGGGTTCACCCCGTGAGATATGCTTCCTTAAATGGTCTAATCGTCTCATTTCGTGGAGCCTGTTCAGGATGAAGGATCGAAACATCTCCAACTCCAGGCTATCTCACACGGCTTATCGTCTTGCCGTTGCAACGGCGTGGGCAACCGGACTGTTGCTTGTCATCGGCGGGCTTGTCACCAGCAAAGGGGTAGGCCTAGCCGTGCCGGATTGGCCCACGACGTTTGGTTACAACATGTTCCTCTACCCCTGGTCCAAAATGGTTGGTGGAATTTTCTACGAGCATAGTCATCGGCTAGTGGCCTCAGGGGTAGGACTCCTGACATTGATACTGGCCGTTCTGCTCTGGTTGCGAGAACCACGGAAATGGGTCCGATGGCTAGGAACGATAGCGCTCGGTTTGGTGGTCATTCAGGGGGTCCTTGGGGGGCTTCGGGTGGTCCTGTTAGAGCAAATACTCGCTATCATTCACGGCTCCATGGCACAGGTCTTTTTTGCCCTCATAGTGAGTCTGGCTTTGTTTACCTCAAAGGAGTGGGAGGATAGGACCAAGGGAATCCAAATTCCGAAGGCTGGGCGTCTCCGTCGGCTTTGCCTTTTGACGACCGGTTTCATCTACCTCCAAGGGATGTTGGGTGCTGTGCTCAGGTTTACGGGTTCATTCCTGGAGTTTCACGTGTTGCTGGCATTTCTGGTGGCCGTTCATGTGCTCCTGGTAATCTTTAGGATCCAGAGGTTTGGCCCTGGCCAACGGAAATTGGTAGGCCCGGCACTCCTGCTGGGGGCACTCCTGATCTTGCAACTGGCGTTGGGGTTGGGATCCTACCTGGGTAAGTTTGCACCTCTGGGCCTGGTTTTAACCCCAGGCGCTGTCGTAGGACTGACAACGGCCCATATGGTGGTAGGAGCGCTCATGTTGGCTACTAGCCTCGTGTTGACACTTCGCTGCTACCGGCACCTGGCTTTGCCTGAACCGCAATCGAGTCAAGAAATTCTCCCTGCCCATGCGGCAGGCAGATCGGAACAGGTGTCTGCATGAGTTTCAGGACCGATACATTAGAAATCAGTCTGAGCGGCGGCCTCAGATGGGCGTCGGATCTGTTTGAGCTTACGAAACCTCGCTTGGTCCTCATGGTTCTCATCACCACCTGTGTAGGTTACTACCTGGGGTCCGGTGAGGTATTGGCTTATTTTCCCCTGGTTTATACGCTCATTGGGACGGCACTTGCCGCTGGCGGAACCCTTGCCCTCAATGAGTTCATTGAACGGGGAACAGACGCCTGCATGGAACGGACACGCCACCGCCCGCTTCCTGAAGGCAGGGTTCAACCCGTGGAGGCCCTCATCTTTGGTATTATTTGCACCATCGCTGGGCTCATGCTCCTCGTGGTGACAGCGAATTTTTTGAGCGCCTTCATTACCGCTCTGATTGTCGTGTCTTATCTCTTTCTCTATACTCCGCTCAAACAGAAGACGCCTCTTTGTGGTCTGGTAGGAGCGTTCCCGGGCGCGTTACCCCCGATGATCGGTTGGGCCGCGGCCCGTGGGGAATTGGGCTTGGAAGCCTGGATCCTCTTTGGGATAATGTTTTTCTGGCAAATGCCCCACAGCCTGGCCATTGCAAGGCTTTACCGCGACGATTTTGCCCGGGCTAAAATTCAGTTTCTTCCGGTCGTGGACCCAGACGGCAGGAGGACGGGCCGCCAGGTGGTAGAGTACACAGTGGCTTTGTTAGTGGTCAGTCTCCTGCCGTCCTTCTTTGGCCTTGCCGGGTGGTTGTACGGCACGGTGGCATTTTTGTTGGGAACGGCTTTTCTGGCCTGTGGAATCAGTCTTGCAAAATGCCAAACCCTGGTGACCGCGCGTCGACTTTTGTTTGCTTCTTTGATTTATCTACCGGTGATTCTTCTTGTCATGGCAATGGACCGGGTATTGATATAGATCGTGGTGACGATGGTGGTGAGAGAGGATCGAAAGCAGCGGAACCGCCGGGTCGGAACGGCTCTGGCGCTATTTATGTTGTTTTATATCGCTGCTGTCATCATTTTTATCGTAGCCTACTAGGGAAAAGAGGTTGGTAAGCATGGCGAAAGGAGCAACAGCTCGTCGGATCGATGAGGCCCCCACAGACCAGACATGGCTTCCGGGCTTTAGCGGTGGGCCACCGTCGCCTCCGCCTGCAGCGCCAACCGCACCGGCCGTTAGCAACGCGCGTCTTGGCCTTTTGGTCTTCCTGGGGGCTGAGGCCATGTTCTTTGTAGGTCTGATTGGGGCCTTCCTGGTATTCCGCCTTGGGAGCGAGGTCTGGCCGCCGCCCGCCCAGCCGCGTCTACCCGTAGGGGTAACAGGAATCAACACGGTAATTCTTCTGTTCAGCGGGCTTACCGGTCATCTGGCACTAAGGGCGGTACGGGACGGTAATTCTAGAGGGCTGGTCCGGTGGATTTTAACTACGGTAGTTCTCGGAACGCTTTTTCTAAGCATTCAGGGCTACGAATGGATTCGTCTGGTCCACTTTGGCCTCACGGTATCCAGTGGGATTTACGGTACCACCTTTTACACGTTGATAGGCTTTCATGGACTCCACGTATTTGTGGCCGTGATTTGGTTGATGGTTGTGCTGCTACAGTCGAAACGGGGACGATTCACGTCCCAGAGCCATGCCGGTGTGGAGACCTGTTCGATGTATTGGACGTTCGTGGTTGGTCTGTGGCCCCTTCTTTACGGATTGGTTTATCTGTATTAGGTAAGGACGTTGACAGTGTCACAGAAATGGGTGAGCTGCCGAGTTTACTGACGAGATTATGAACTTCGCTGCTGCCATGTTCGGTTATGGGTGGCTGGTGATTTTTTTTCAGGTCCCGAGGATCGCCGTTGCCGCTGAGGATCCACTGTTTCATTCCCTGCACTGGGCCATCCTGTTTCTGATGGCGATGCCCTATACCATTGGTGGTTCCATTGCAGGCTGGATCATTTACTCCCGCTGGCGCGGAAACAAAAAGCGGAATCGTCCCGGAAGGCGAGGTTATCGTTTACGTCTGGTTGAGAAACCAAAGGAGGGTGGAAGATGAGTGAAGCTGTGATGCATGCTTCGGCCGAACCGGCTGAAACTCCCCTGACCCCAGAGAGCTTGGGAAAGCTGGGAATGTGGTTGTTCCTGGTAGGGGATGCCATGAGTTTTGGGACCCTTATCGTGGGGTACGGTATTTTCCGTATTATGAGTCCCAATTGGCCCGTTTCTTCACAGGTGCTCGGTATTAACCTTACTGCGTTGATGACTTTCTTGCTCATCTGCAGCAGTGTTACGATGGTTCAGGCGTTGTCAGCAATCAAAGCGGGGGATAACCGTTGGCTTAGGAGATCTCTCCTGCTGACGGTTCTGGGAGGTCTCGTCTTCTTGGGTATTCAGGCCTACGAGTGGACCCATCTCATTACACACACCTTTCCTGAGCTCGGTATTTCCTTTACCAGTCATCTCTTTGCGACCACCTTTTTTGTACTAACCGGCTTTCACGGAATGCATGTGACCGGAGGGGTGATCTATAATTTCTCTGTTTATATTGCGTGCCTGCGCGGCCGCTGCGGACCCAGACAAGTGGAGATCGCAGGCCTCTATTGGCACTTTGTGGATCTGGTTTGGATACTGATCTTTACCTTTGTCTATTTGCTATGAGGTGGTGAACCATGGCTGACACTCACGCGGAACCCAACACTATTTCCATATTCTGGTGGCTCCTGGCACTGACGATTCTTGAGATCGCTGTCATTTATACGCCAATGGCGAGGCTTTTCATCAATATTGTTCTGGTAGGGTCCGCTTTGGCAAAGGCTGCACTGGTGGCCATGTATTTTATGCACCTCAGGTTTGAGAGAATCACGTTGGCGATGATTGCCGTAACTCCGTTAATCATCTGTCTCTTTTTAATCCTTATGCTGCTACCTGATATGTCCTGACCAATCTTTTGATTCCGCTCTCCTATCTGCCCAGCGTGAACGCGGGTTTCAATTCGGCCAGTTTGATATTCCTGCTCTGTGGGTATTTCTTTATCCGGCGCAAGCGGATCGTGGCGCACAGGTCCTGCATGTTGTCTGCCTGTTTCACCTCAGCCCTTTTCCTGGTCTCGTATCTCATCTATCACTATTACGTGGGTTCGGTCCCTTTTAAGGCGAGGGTTGGATCCGGCCTATTTACTTATCGGTCTTGATCTCCCATGTCATTCTCGCCGCCGCCATTGTTCCATTAGCACTGATAACGCTTGTCAGGGCACTCAAGGGAAACTTTGAACGCCATAAACGTATCGCCCGATGGTCGTTGCCCATCTGGCTTTACGTTTCAGTGACGGGCGTGATTGTTTACGGGATGCTTTACCGGCTTTAGAATGGTGGGTTTCGACAAGCGGACAGCCGGGTTTATTACGACTTGGCAAGTTTCTTTTGTATGAGCCACACCAACCATAGAAAGATCAGTGAACCTAGAAAGGCAGCCAGGAGGTCTTGGAAGCTGATGGCTAGATCGCCCAGGCCGAGATCAATGTTGAACCCCCTGAAGATAGACCCTCCAATCAGTGCGCCCACCAAGCCGATGCCCAGGTTGGTAAACGGTCCGAATCCCTTTTTCGTTCCCTTAACGACGACTCCCGTTAGCGAGCCGGCCAGGGCGCCCACAATCAGCCACACGATGATTTGACTTACCGGCACATTCATGACTCTTTCCTCCTGCAGTCAAGACTTGCAACCTAGTTCCCTCATCGTGACGGGGTTAGTTTGTGAGCGGCAAGTTGTTTGCCGATGATTCCTGACGAAACGATAAACTTGAAGGCCTCTTCCACGTTATAGTTCAATTCAATGACGTCCGCTGGGGAGACCAGGGCCAAAAACCCCGAGGTGGGATTGGGAGTGGTCGGGATAAAAACAGAGATCATCTTTTTTGACCGGAATAGATTGAGATGATCCGTTCGCTCCGATGCCACCAGACCCATCATCCAACAACCCTCAACTGGGAATTGCAGCAGCACGACCCGTTGAAAATTCTTTCCCGGACCTTGGAAGGTCTCTACCACCTGTTTCACCGCACCGTAGATGGTGTTCACGATGGGCACTCGCATGAGCAGTGCGTTCATGGCCGCTATGATTCGGCGTCCGACAATGTTGGCTCCAATCAATCCGAGGATGAAAATGACAGTTAGAACCAAAACGATGTTCACAACCGGCTCCCAAGACTCGATCAGACCAGAAGGATCAACGCTGAGGATCCCAAAAAGCGCCTTCAGAAAGGGAGCACCTGCGCCGCTGAACAGGTTGAACAGGAAGGAAACAAGTATATAGGTAACAAACAGTGGGATAAGGATGAGTAACCCGGTCAGGAAGGTGTTTCGAAAGAAATGACGTTTGGCCTTGCGTTGCATGGGCTCGGTCCTCCGAATGACTGCCTTGGTATCTTAAATTTTATTTCAATTGGTAGGTTGCTTGCAAGTGCAAAGGCATTCATCCAGGCTAGGTTCTAGGGCGTTGGTCATACGGGATATGCTAATTTCTCGCAGGCGGGTAGGCGCTACCGTTTGCCTCAACGGTTCGGCTTTTGTGATCTGCGTTTCTTGGCTGCTACCTTTTTCTCAGTTAGCTTTTCTACAAGAGAATAGGCCACGTAGTATTTGTATATATCGGCCACGTATTTCACAGTCTCGCGACCCACGATCCTGCCTGCGGCGAGTTCCACGTGATGGAACCATTTATTCGGATCCAGTCCCATCTTGGCTGCCATTTGACGCATTTTTCGGACCTTGGCAGGCCCGGCGTTGTAGGCGGCCCACGTAAATGCAATCCGGTTATCCGGAGTCAGTGCTGGATCTGAAAAATAGCGGTCTCTCAGAAAGGCCAGGTATTTCACCCCAGCGTGAATGTTGTTTTCCACTTCTTCGATATTGGGAACACCAACGTTTGGATCCGCCGCGGTGCTGGGTAACAGCTGCATGATGCCCACCGCTCCCCGTGAACTTTTCTTGCTGTGGTCCAGACCCGACTCAAGATAGGCCTGCGCGGCTACGGCTAGATAATCGAAGCCATGCTGTTGACCGTATTTCCTGAACAATTCGATATACCGCTCAAGTTTTTTCCGTTCTTTTTCACTGATAGGATTCTTGATCCAGTGGACGTTTTCATAATAGCGTTTAAAGAGGACGTTACCCAACAGGGTCCCTTTTTTGACCTTGTCCAGGAACTTTTCCAAATCCTTTTTCAATTCTGGATTGTCCTTGCGAATTGCCAGCCCGATTAAATTGTCTTCTTTGATCTTCAAATTTTCGTGGACAGTGATTTCAGGCAGTATCTTAGCCCAAAGCCGGGCCTTGAAGTCATCTGCCACCGTAAGCTTGATGACCCCAGCGTTAACCAACTCAAGGATGTCCTCTGTTAGTAATTGACTATCCGCTTCTTCGATGAGAATCGGCTTGATGTTCTGTGTGGCGAAGCGCTTGTTCAAGTCCCTGAGATGTTCTGCATAACTGCTGCCCCGCAGCACGAAGATTTTCTTTCCGGAGAGATCCTTCAATTCCTTTATTTCGCCCACGGATTTATGGCTCACCACCAGTTCGTTCACGATCAGAGTTCGTTTGGTGGCAAAGGCCACTAATTTCTCCCGCTCTGGGGTGAGGGTGAGCAGGGCAGCAGCCAGGTCGCCTCTGCCCTCAAGAAGCTCAGGTATCAATTGATCGAAGGGTACCGGAACAAAAACGATACGAGTTTTTTGGGTTTCTCTCCTAATGCCCTTGTTCAGGTGCTTCTCGTACTCCCGCAGCATTTCGTACATCAAGCCACGGGGCCTTTTATTCAACAGGAAAAAGTCGGTTCTGCTATGGGTGACCAGGGCCTTTAAGACCTTTCTCTGCCGAATCTTGGGGAGATCACCGGTGTGCTTTTCCCGAACGAATCCAGGGACCGGCACATCAGCCAGCTCAGCCGCGCTCACCGGGCCGGAGAAAGCCAGCGCTGCCATAAGGGGTAGAAGAATTAGCGCGGCCAAGAGGTGTCTTGTGGAAATGGATTGCCCCATTTGTGCCTCAGTAGATCAGTCTTTTATGAACCTCTTCCCTCCACAGCTCCTTCATAATCAAAATATAGAGCATATACCAGTGGTAATTTCCAACGGGGGACTCTCTATGAAACCGTTATATTGCTGGTCTTTAGCAGAATTTACCAGCACATGGCCGCGAGGGAGAATCGCAAAAATCCGACAAATTCTGCAGGATTCACAGCAAAATTCCTTTGATCACTCCAAGGATTTGCTCCGGTGTGAAGGCGAGCAAGAGCAGTGGTGACATTGGGAGGAGGGCCGCTCCCAGGAAGTACAGCACGGTATTCAAGTCGATGGGGGCGGCTTTCATCCCTCTGAGCTTAGCGAAGGTAGCCCCCAGGTCGGCATGAGCCGAAAAGTCTGCATTTCCCAACAGTGATTCCTGCTTCCGATGTAAGGCGTAGGATTGAAGTAGGGGGGAAGCGTCACGCCGCTTCCCGGTTTGCCACCATATGGATTTTTTGCTGCCATACTAATCTCCCTTCTTTTATTGTGGACTCAGTGCTAGATGCCTCATTCAGGCGTTGCAAACATCTGATAGAGTGCGTCGAATATGGGCGGCCTCCTTTCGGAGTACCTGCCAAACCATTTGTGGTATATTTGTAATATGAGTCCTGAGCGGTAAAGATGTGATAGGGTCCGATCCGCTACTAGGCGAAAATCAGCGTCGTTGCGCCTTACTGGAAGTGCGAAGGGTTCGTAGGAAAACACATCAGAGGCAATGGCAAATTTATCAGGGTCCGGTGCGGTGATGATCAGGCCGATCAGGACCACCTGGTCAGAGGAAAAAGCCGAGATCTTTCCACTTTGCAACGCCTCAATTCCTTCCGCAGTCGAATTCAAAGTGACAATTTTTGCATCCGTTAGTGTTTCTCGAAGCAATTTCTTCAAAACCTGAACTGTTGTTGTGTCCCGAATAACCCCAATGTTCTTTCCATTCAGATCAGAGAGTTCACGAACCATCTTCGCCTTCAGGGTCAACAGTGAAGCACCGGTGACAAATGTGAGTTGCGTGAAGTCCACACGTTCAGCACGGGAAAGGGTTTTTGTCGTCGATCCGCACAGTATGTCAATCTTGTTGTTGACTAAGGCGTCAAATCGATCATTGGCAGTCACGGGAACAAATTCAATGGCTATTTCTTTGCCAGTTTTGTTTTTTATACCGATAACAATTCGATTGCAGAGGTCGATGGAATAACCGATTGGTCTGCCATCAATGTCCAGAAATGACATGGGCGGCTGTGACTTACGGTACCCAATTCTAATCTTTCCTGTCTTTGCAATCTGCTCGAGCGTCCCGGCTGTTACATGACTGTCGAGAGGCGCAGCGAACCATGCGACAAGGGCTAAAGATGCTAATATCCTTTTCATAATATTTCTCCTCTTTATGATGAACCTTCCTAAATATTGCTAGTTTCTACAAAATTTATTGCCGGACCGCAAGATGCCCTTCGAGAGCAACTAGGAATACTGGCTAGGGCCCTTTAATGTTCAGCCTGAACTAAAATCAACCCTACATCAGGGCTACGAAGCAGAGGGAAAGCCGGCTTATGATTTCCATCTTGCCATCCTACCTCGTGATTTCGTACTCTAAACGCTGTCCCTTGGATCATCTTCTGATTGCCCCGTGGGCAATCCCAAGACCTTAACATTAATACGAGTAAGACTCGTTATAGTGTGCTGGGGACCCCTCTGGCTACTAGTAAAATTACTGGTTTTTACCAAAAAATTTACTAGGTCGAATTTGAGGGGGAGGTCATTAACCTTTTACGCGGGGCGGTGGATTATCTAGCAGTCAAGGGCGCTTCAAAGAATTCCGAAGCAGACCAGTTGAATATTCTATTCACAATGGATTATCACACCGCACTGTTCGCACCTGTAGTTGGCACCTTCGGTTCCTGATGCCTTGACCTCTTCAAACTCGTAACGCTTCTCACCCCGTGTCTCAAAGCACTCAGGGCAATAGCTATCGTCTAGTTCATTTTTTTCGATGGTCAAATGGCAGTGACGGCAACGGACCCGATTTTTCTGCCCAGTCAGTAATACGAGACTCGTATGTTTACATGAATTCATATGAACCTGGCGATTCTATTAACTTCTCAAGTAGTTAGCAAGAAAGCAGAGAGGACGGTTCCCGACTAGACGCTTTCATTGACATATAGGGCTGCTCAGGGGTACAAACCATGGAAGGGGTATTATCAGTGAAATTCATCGGAATTGTAGGGTGCGGGGCCATTGGCAAGACGTTGCTCAAAGCAGCAGACGCGGGAAAGCTTTCGCTGGAGATCGCTGGGGTAACGAGC
>Ga0209980_10000698_pt1 | contig 18544 bp, 17 predicted proteins | sample CR02metaG_FD_183611 | JGI IMG/M metagenome (GOLD analysis project Ga0209980, IMG submission 183611) | Deep subsurface microbial communities from Mariana Trench to uncover new lineages of life (NeLLi) - CR02 metaG (SPAdes) (version 2) | ecosystem: Environmental > Aquatic > Marine > Ocean trench...
TTGTCCAGCGCCTCGATGCCCGGCCACAGGCGGGAGGCCGGCACGCCCGGGAAAATGCCCTCATGGGCGAGGGCCTCGACCAAGGGGGCGGCGGGGACCGGAAGGCGCAAGGTGAATTCGTTGAAGAAGGCCGCGTTCAGGAGCTCGACCCCCTCAAGCGCCACGAGGCGGTCGGCCAGGGCGCAGGCGCGGGCATGGTTGATGCGCGCCAGGCGCTTGAGGCCGTGTTCGCCCAGCAGCGCCAGATGGATGGTGAAGGCGAGCGCGCAAAGGCCCGAGTTGGTGCAGATGTTCGAGGTCGCCTTCTCGCGGCGGATGTGTTGTTCGCGGGTCGCCAGGGTCAGCACGTAGCCCCGGCGCCCCTCGGAATCCACGGTCTCCCCGACGATGCGCCCGGGCATCTGGCGCACCAGGCTCTCCCGGGTCGCCAACAGGCCGAGATAAGGCCCGCCGAAATTGAGCCCGTTGCCGATGGCCTGGCCCTCGCCGGCGACGATATCCGCGCCCATGGCGCCGGGCGCCGTCACCAGGCCGAGCGAGACCGGCTCGGCGACGCAGACTATGAGAAGCGCGCCCGCCTCGTGGCAACGCTTGGCCAACGGGGCGAGATCGCGCAGATGGCCAAAGGCGCAAGGGTTCTGGACGACCACGGCCGCGGTCTCGCCATCGATGCGGGCGGCAAGGTCTTCGGCGCCTTCGGCGTCGGCGGGCGCGGTATCGAGCTCGGCGTCGGACCAGCGCGCCATGGTGGCGATACAATCGCGCCAATGGGGATGCAGCCCGCCGGCCAGCACCACGCCGCGCCGCCGCGTCACCCGCCGCGCCATCTCCACCGCCTCGGCGGCGGCCGATGCCCCGTCATAGAGCGAGGCATTGGCGATCTCCATGCCGGTCAACAGCGCCACCTGGGTCTGGAACTCGAACAGGACCTGCAGGGTGCCCTGGCTGATCTCCGGCTGGTAGGGCGTGTAGGAGGTGAGGAATTCGCCCCGCTGGATCAGGTGATCCACCGCCGCCGGCACGTGGTGGCGGTAGGCGCCGGCGCCGAGGAACGAGACCGCTTGGCCGGCCGCCAGGTTCTTCGCGGCAAGCGCCTCAAGCGCCCGGTTGACCTCGATCTCGCCCGCATGATCGGGCAGATCCAAAGGCGCGGTCAGGCGAGCCGATGCGGGCACGTCGGCGAACAGGGCGTCGACGCTTGGGGCCCCGATGACGTCCAGCATCTGGGCCCGGTCGCCATCGGTCAGCGGCAGGTAGCGCATCACTCCAAGCCTTCGACATAGGCGCGGTAGGCATCCCCGTCCATCAGGGCGGCGACGGCGTCCCCATCGACACCGCTGAGGCGCACGAACCAGGCCGCGCCCTCGGCGTCTTGGTTGATCTTCTCCGGCGCGTCGGCGAGGGCGGCGTTGACCTCGACGATCTCACCGGCGACCGGGGCGTAGACCTCGCTCGCCGCCTTGACCGATTCAACCACCGCCATGTCGTCGCCCGGCGCGACCTTGCGGCCGGTTTCCGGCAGTTCCACATAGACCACGTCGCCCAATTGCTCCTGGGCGTACTGGCTGATGCCGACGGTGGCGATGTCGCCGTCCATCCGGACCCACTCGTGTTCTTCGGTGTAGCGCAATTCCGCCATTGGCTTTTCCTTCTATGGCTTGCCCCTGAAATAGCGATGTTCGACGAAAGGCAGTCGCTGGACCCGCGCCGGCAGCTCGCGCCCGCGGACCTTCAAGACGATCTCGGTGCCGGGCGCGGCGAAAGCGGAGACCACGTAGCCCATGGCCACCGGTCCGCCGACGGTGGGCCCGAAGCCGCCCGAGGTGATGGCGCCGATGGGCCGGCCGCCTGGTGCCAGGATCTCCGTTCCATCACGCGCCGGCGCGCGGCCCAAGGGCCGGATGCCGACCCGCTTGCGCGCTGCGCCTTGGGCGAGCTCGGCGCAAATGCGCGCCGCGCCCGGAAAGCCGCCATCGGCGCGCCGGCGCTTGGCGATGGCCCAGGCCAAACCCGCCTCCACCGGGCTGGTGTCCTCGTCGATATCGTGGCCGTAAAGGCAGAGTCCGGCTTCGAGCCTCAGGGTATCGCGCGCACCCAAACCCGCGGGCGCCACCTCGGCCTCGGCCAGAAGGGTCCGGGCCAGGGCGGTAGCTAAGCCGTCCTCCACGGCGATTTCGAACCCGTCCTCGCCGGTATAGCCCGAACGCGTGACCAGGCAATCGGCGCCGCCGATCGCCACACGGGCCGCGGACATAAACCGCATGCCGGCGGTCGCCGGCGCGAAGCGGGCGAGAACCTCCGCCGCCAAGGGCCCCTGGAGGGCCAGAAGGGCCTGCCCGTCCTCGGCCTCGAAAGCCGTACCAGGGCCCAGCCGGGCGGAAATATGGGCGCCGTCTATGGCCTTGCGGGATGCGTTCATGACCAGCGCCAAACCGTCATCCAGCGCCGTGACCATGATGTCGTCGAGGATGCCGCCGGCCTCGGTGGTCAGAACAGTGTAGCGCATGCGCCCCGCCTCGAGCCCCCGGATGTCGCCCGGCACGAGGGCCTCCAGGGCACCGGCGGCATCGCCACCGCGGATCCGCGCCTGGCCCATATGGGAGACGTCGAAGAGCGCGGCGGCAGCCCGCGCATGGGTGTGTTCCCTGATGATGCCCATTGGGTATTGCACCGGCATGTCATAGCCCGCGAACGGCACCATCTTCGCGCCCAGCTCTAAGTGCAAGCCGTGAAGCGCAGTCCGGGCAAGGGGCGCACCGGCGCCGGCCATCGGACGATCTGGGACGGGTTTGGGCACTCGGGTCCTCCCGCGAAATAGGGGGGCGTCAACCGCGCCCCGGCACTTTTCCTCACCGATCAGTAGGGGTCGCCCGGAACGCGGCCACCGCTACCGCGCTGGGGCGGCGGGTAATCGTCCTCGGTCGGGCGGGAAACTACCGGCGGAGAGATGGGAATGTCCCGCAAGTCGCCCGGCGACTTGATCTTCCCGCGATCACGGTTGAATTTGAGCTGCCCCGGCGTCAGCTGCAGGCCGGCGATGATCCGATAGTCGGCGCCACGGCCACCGGGGCCAAGGGGAATTCTCTGGACCAGGTTGTCGGTGAGCCCGCCGACATCCACATTGACCGGGAAGGTCAAGGTCACCTGGAAGACCCGCTTGGCGACGATCTTCCGGCCGGGGCCCATGATCGCCACGAAGTATGTGGCCGGGGCCTTGCGCGACCTGTCCGCCGGGCCGCGCCGGGCGGCAATGGTCACCGCCATGTCCACCTTGACCTCGTCCTTGGCCGTGCTGCACTTGGCCGAAACGCCGACCAGGCGGACTTCGTTGACCATCGCCGAAAGGTCGGTGCCGCCGCCGGGCGCGAACGTCACCGCCCGCTTGGCGTCCTTGAGGACCGAGATTCGAGGGCAAGGGGGCTGGCGCTTTTTCTTGAGCAAGCCGCACGCGCCAAGCACCAGCACCGCGGCAAGGAGAACGGCGAAGGATTTAAAGACCGGCATTGGACCCCTCGATTTACGGCGCATCGCTGGTGCGTTGACATCCCGGGAGATAAAGACCCATGGCTTCCCCACCCTTGATGGGCCTCGGGCGGAATTCGGTCCCCTCATGGGAATATTCGCAGATGCGCCTGCGGGCAATCTTTGGCTCGGCCATTGCGCCCTTCCTTTGCGGGAGCCGGGTGCCTATGTTTAGCTTGCGGCGTCCCAAGGGGCAGGATACCAGTCCCCATGGGGGGCGGACAATAGACCCATTGCCGTCACCGGGGAAAATCAAAGTCGGGAAGCGGAACCAGGCAAGATGCCCGATAAGGCCCAGAGGAGCGACAAACCGGAGCTGAGGGTGCTGCTCGCCCGCCCTAGGGGGTTCTGTGCCGGCGTGGTGCGCGCCATCGAGGTGGTGGAAGCGGCCCTTAAGCACGGCCCGGGCCCGGTCTACGTGCGCCACGAGATCGTCCATAACCGCCACGTGGTGGAGGCGCTCGAGGCCAAGGGCGCGGTGTTCGTCGAGCAGGTGGCCGACATCCCCGATGGCGCCGTCGCCATTTTCTCCGCCCACGGGGTCGCCAAGTCGGTGACCGACGAGGCGGCGGGGCGCGGCCTGGAAACCTTCGACGCCACCTGCCCCTTGGTGAGCAAGGTGCACCAGGAGACCCAGAACCATCATCGCGCGGGCCGCCATGTGTTGCTGATCGGCCATGGCGGTCACCCCGAGGTGATCGGAACCATGGGCCAGGTGCCCGACGGCGCCGTCACCTTGGTGGAGGACTGCGCCCAGGCCGAGCGCGTCGAGGTCCCGGACCCGGATTTGCTCGCCTATACCACCCAGACGACGCTTTCGGTCGGCGACACGGCGGCGATCGTCGAAATCCTCGTCCGCCGCTTCCCATCGATCCGGGGGCCCAACAAGGCCGATATCTGCTATGCCACCACCAACCGCCAGGAGGCGGTGCAGGCTCTCGCCCCCGAGGTCGACGCTTTGATCGTGGTGGGGGCCGCCAATTCGTCCAATTCCAGGCGGCTGGTGGAAGTGGCGCGGGTGGCGGGCTGCGAAAAGGCGTTTTTAGTGGCCGACTCAGGGGATATCGACTGGCCGGCATTGGACGGCGTGGCGACCCTCGGCCTCACCGCCGGGGCCTCGGCCCCGGAAGTCCTCGTCCAAGGGCTCCTCGAGGCGCTATCGGCGCGCTTCCGGACCCATGTGGAGGAGGTGAGTGTCCGGGAAGAAGACGTGCGTTTTTCCATTCCCAAGGCGCTCATGGGCTGAAGGCAAGGGGTCCGCGACCGCTTCACCATGGCCGTCTATACCGAAATCAACGACGAAGAGCTCGAGGACTTCCTGGCCGACTACGACATCGGGGGGGTGTTGTCCTACAAGGGCATCGCCGAGGGGGTGGAAAACTCCAACTACCTTCTGCAGACCGACAAGGGCAGCTTCATCCTGACCCTGTACGAAAAGCGCACCAAGGCCGAAGACCTGCCGTTTTTCCTGGCCCTGATGGATCATCTGGCCGCCGCCGGGTTCGCCTGCCCGACGCCGATCCATGGCCGGGACGGGGTCGCCTTGCGCACCGTCGCAGGAAGGCCCGCCGCCATCGTCAGTTTCCTTAACGGAATCTGGCCGAGGCGCATCCAACCCCATCACACCGCCGGCCTCGGCCAAGCCGTGGCGCGCATGCACCGGGCCGGGGATTCCTTTGCCCAAACGCGGCCCAACGACCTGGGCCTGGCCCAATGGCGGCCGCTCTACGACCAAGTGGCGGGGCGTGCCGATGAAATCGCCGCCGGCCTAACCGCGGAGATCGGCGCCGAGTTGGACGCGCTCGAGGCCAATTGGCCCGAGGGCCTGCCCACCGGGATCATCCACGCGGACCTGTTTCCCGACAACGTCTTTTTCATCGGCGGCGAATTTTCCGGCATCATCGATTTCTATTTCGCCTGCACCGATGCCTATGCCTATGAGCTGGCGATCTGCCTCAACGCCTGGTGTTTCGAAGCCGACAACTCTTTCAACATCACCAAGGCGCGGCAGATGCTGGCGGGCTACCAGAAAGTGCGCCAACTGGAGTCTGGCGAACTGGCGGCGATCACCTGGCTGGCGCGCGGGGCGGCCATGCGCTTCCTGCTGACCCGGCTCTATGACTGGTTCAACCATCCCGCCGGCGCGTTGGTCGCCCGCAAGGACCCCCGGGAATATCTCGCCAAGCTGCGCTTCCATCAGGGACTTAGCGGCCCCGGCGCCTACGGTCTCGATCATTGAGGCGGCCGGTGAATTCCAACGACGGCATCATCGATATTTTCACCGACGGGGCGTGTTCGGGGAATCCGGGCCCCGGCGGCTGGGGCGTGATCCTGCGCTGGCGCGGCACCGAAAAGGAACTGTCGGGCGGCGCGCCCGAGACCACCAACAACCGCATGGAGCTGATGGCCGCGATTGCCGGCCTGGAAAGCCTCACCCGGCCGGTCAAGGCCCGGGTCCATACCGACAGCCGCTACGTCAAGGACGGGATCACCCTCTGGATCGCCAAGTGGAAACAAAACGGCTGGAAGACCGCCGCGAAAAAGCCCGTCAAGAACGCCGATCTGTGGCAGCGGCTGGAGTTGGCCGCAGGCGCCCATGACGTGGAATGGCACTGGATCCGGGGCCACACCGGGCATCCGGAGAACGAGCGCGCCGATGCCCTGGCGCGCGGCGCCATCCCGGGGTAAACCGCCCCCCGGCGCGCACCTAAAGTGCTGCGAGGATGGTTTCCGCGCTGGAGGCCTCGAACTGGCCGGACTCTTCGACGTTGAGCAGCGTCACGGTGCCGTCTTCCACGACCATGGCGTAGCGCTGGGAACGGTTCCCGAGGCCGCGTTCCACCAGGTCGAGGTCGAGGCCGAGCGCCTGGGTCAACTTGGCCGAACCGTCGGCCAACATGGTGACCTTGCCCGCCGCCCCCTGGTCGGCGCCCCAGGCATCCATGACGAAAGCGTCGTTCACCGCTAGGCAGGCGATCTCATCGACGCCCTTGGCCAAAATAGCATCGGCGTTGGCGATGAAGCCGGGCAGGTGTTTTAAGGAACAGGTGGGCGTAAAGGCGCCGGGCACGGCGAACAGCACCACCTTGCGCCCGGCGAAAAACTCGTCGGTGGAAACCTGGTCGATTCCGTCGGCGGTCTTGTGCTGAATGGTCACCGAAGGAACTTTGTCACCTACACCTATGGTCATTGCTCGTCTCCCGTTTTGCGCCCGCGCCGACTCGTTGATAAGAGAGGCACCTTGAACATTGGCCGCATCTTCGGGCAAAGAGGCGGCAAAATCCAGCGCAGGTTATGTAGGGTTATTGGCCGCGTGCGAGACCCGGCGCCCGGGCGGCTTCCAGGGCCGCCAACACCTCGCCCTTGGTGAGCAGCTCGCCCAAGACGATGCCCGCCGGCGCCGCCGGTCCATAGACGGCGTTGAACGGGATGCCGAAGCGTCCGAAGCTCCTAAGATAGGCGGAGATCTTGGCATCGGGCCGGGTCCAGTCGGCCCGCATGGCGACCACCCCGGCGCCGCGAAGGCGGGCGGCAACGGCGCCCCGGTCGATCACCAGCGCCTTGTTGGCCGCACAGGTGAGGCACCAATCCGCCGTCACGTCGACGAACACCACGCGGCCCTCGGCCACGTGGTTGAGAATCTTGACCTTGTCGAACGGCTGCCAGGTGATGCCCGCATCCTCCATGGCCCGCGCCGCGGCTCTGGGCGCGGGCGCCCCGGTCAACGCCGGCACCGCCAAAAGTGCTGCCAAGCAGGCGGCCGCCAGGCCCATAGCCGCGGGTTTGAGGCGGGGGGCGGCGCGGCGCAGGATCAAGGCGGCGAATAGGCCGGTAAGCAGCGCCCCTGCCGCCGCCATGGCCGCCGTGCCCGCGACCACCCAAAGCACCGATACCAGCCACCCCGCGGTCAGCAACAAGACGCCCCCCAATACCCGGCGCAGCACCACCATCCAGGCGCCGGGCCGGGGCAGGCCGGTGGCCATGGCCGGCCAGGCCGCCACCGCGAGATAGGGTGCCGCCAGGCCCAGGCCCAGCATGGCGAAGACCACGAGGATTTCTCCCGGCCCACGGCTGAGGGCGAAGCCCATGGCGGTGCCCAGGAACGGCGCCGAGCAAGGGGTCGCCAGCAGGGTCGCGAAAGCGCCGGTGGCGAAGGCCCCGCCGATGGAATTGCCGGCGCCGGCGCGGGCCGCCTGGTTGGCGAAGCCGGGCAAGGGAATCTCGAACAGGCCGAACAGGTTGGCGGCGAACAGCACCACGATCGCGGCCATGGCGATCAGGAACAGCGGCGCCTGGAACTGGATGCCCCAACCGACGGAAGCGCCCGCCGATTTGAGGGCGATGGCGCCCCCCGCCAAGACCAGGAAGGAAAACACGATCCCCGCGGCGGTGGCGAGGAAGCCACGGCGGACCGCCGCCGCCTCGGCCCCGCCATGCCCCACCACCGAGAGCACCTTGATGGACAAAACCGGCAGCACGCAGGGCATCAGGTTGAGGATCAAGCCGCCGAGAAAGGCCAGGCCCAGAATCACCACCAACCCCAGGCCCGGCCCAACGCCGGGCCCGATTCCCGACACCCGCACCACCTGTTCCAGGGCGCGTGCGCCATCGGCGAGGGTCAAGGTGAGCAGCGGATTATCCGGCGGCACCGCGCCCTTGCCGGCGAGGCCCACGGCGATCCGAAACAACGCCACCCGCTTGTCTCCGGACAGTTCCAGGCGCGCCGGCCCGAAGCGCAGCACCCGCGGCCCCTCGACCAGAAGGTCGGGCGCCCCGAAGCCGTCTCGCGACCGGGCCAATACTTCAAGGGTGAGCCCGCCCGGGGCCTTTTCGAACCGCGCCTGGGCGACCGAGACCGGCGCGCCGGCCACCGCGTCCCCCGAAATCCGGGGTGGCACCCGCCGGGCGTAGCGTTCGATGACGGCGGCATGGCGCGGGGAGGCGGTGCCTTTACCGGGCGGGAGATCGAGGACCAATCGCGCCTCATAGGGGATACAGATCTTTTCACAGGTGAGGTAGGTGACACGGGCACGCAGGGCCAGCGCCCGGCCCGGCGTCTTGAGTCGGATATCGAGGGGCAGCACCACCTCGTTGCCGTAGACCATGGTGGTGAGCCCGAAGATGGTGAAGCGCTCGGGCAGGGGCCAGCGAATGGCGGCACTTTCGAGATTGCGCGAGCCCTTCCAGTCGATCGCCGGCGGCACGCCCGCGTCCCCCGGAGAGCGCCAATAGATCTTCCAACCGGGCTTGAGCCGGAAATGCAGGCCGAGACGGACGGTGTCAGCCTTTCCGGCCCCGCTTGCCGGGCTGATCAGCCGGACCGCCGATTGGTCGGTCCGGGCCCAGGGGGAGGCCGCCGCGGACGCCGCTTGAATTCCGCCCAACAGCGCCCAGACGGCACCCAGGACGGCCAAACCCGCGGCCCAAGGAGACCCCTGGTAGATTTTATACCGGCCAACCGGACTTTTCGAAAACATCATCATTTCAATAGTTTAAGTAAAACCTCATGGCCCTCGCCCCGGCGCACCCCTGTTTTAGCCCAACCGGGGTTTACCATCCATCAATTACCATCACCTTATTGTTATGGCGAATTCACTTGCTTCTTTCTCAAAGGCCAAGAGAATAGTCGCATGGTTGAACACGCCAGTTCATCGGTCGAGGATGGCTACCTGACCGGGCAATTTCTTATCGCCATGCCGCAGATGGCCGATCCCCGGTTCGCCCAGACGGTGATCTATTTGTGCGCCCATACCGCCGACGGCGCCATGGGCCTGGTCATCAACCGCGAAATCGACAGCATCACCTTTCCCGGCCTCTTGAAGCAGCTGGAGATCGAGGTGGCCGATGCCGACGACCAGATCAGGATCATGTTCGGCGGGCCGGTGGAAATGGGCCGCGGTTTCGTTCTTCATTCCCAGGACTACCTCCAGGACTCCACCCTGCTCATCGGCGAGCGGGTGGGCCTGACCGCGACCATGGATATTCTCAAGGACATGGCCACGGGGGCGGGGCCGAAGCGGTACCTTCTGGCGCTCGGTTATTCGGGTTGGGCGCCGGGTCAACTGGACCATGAGATTCAGGCCAATGGCTGGCTCAACGCGCCGGCCGACGAGAACCTTATTTTCGGCGACGATGCCGGCTCCAAATGGGACCGGGCGCTGGGCATCCTCGGCATCAGCGCGGCGCTCCTGTCGGGCGATGCCGGACACGCCTGAGGGCGCCAATCCCTTGATTTAAAGAACCGTCACCGGAGCGCGCGCACCGTGGCATCGGGCGTCTCGGCGCCGGCCCGGCGGTGCCCCGGGCGTTTCGTCGCCTCCTCGGCGAGAAGGGCGAACAACAGGTGATCCTCCCAGGCGCCGTTGATGCGCAGGTACTTGGGCGCGAATCCTTCCTCGCGGAAGCCGCATTTGCAGAGCACCCTCCGGCTCGCCTCATTGCGGGGCAGGCAGGCGGCTTGCAGCCGATGCAGGCCCAAGCGCTCGAAGGCGTAATCGATGACGCAGCCGAGCCCTTCGGTCATGATCCCCTGGCGGGCAAAGGGCGCCCCGACCCAATAGCCGAGCGTCCCGGTCTGGGCAACGCCGCGCCGCACGTTGGTGAGGGTCACCCCACCGCGTAACGCCTCCTCGGCGCGGGAAAAAACGAGAAAGGCATAACCCGTCCCGGACTGCCATTCCTCGGCGTAATGGCGCAGGCGACGGCGATAGGAATGGCGGGTCAGGCTATCGACGGGCCAGCTGGGCTCCCAGGGCACCAGGAAGACGCGGGAGCGCTCCCTGAGGTCGGCCCAGGCCCGCCAATCGTTGTCCTGGGGTGGGCGAATATAGACGTTCCGCCCGTCGATCCGTTCCTCGGCGGGAAGCCTTTGTGATGATTTGAAGAGGTCCAGCATCCCCTACTCCGCCGCGTTGGTCCAGCCGGCAAGGCGATCCACCGGCCCTACCGGTCCGAGGGCGGCAAGGGTCGGCGCACCGCCGAACACCCGGCTGGCCAGGCGGCCGATGGCGGCGGCGTCCACCGCGTCGATGCGCTCCACGATCTCCTCTACCGGTATCGGCCGCCCGAATATCAGCAGGTGCTGGCCCAGGCGCTCGGCGCGCGCGCTGGTATTCTCCATGGCCATCAGCAGCCCCGCCTTGAGCTGCGCCTTGACCCGGGCGATTTCCTCCGAACTCACGGTGTCGCCGATGGTGGAAAGTTGGTCCATGACCACGGGCATCAGTTCCCCCACCTCTTCCTTGCCGGTCCCCGCATAGAGCCCGAACAGGCCGCCGTCCTGGTAAGCGGTGTTGAAGGTATAGATGGAATAGACCAGGCCCCGCCTTTCCCGCACCTCCTGGAACAGACGCGACGACATGCCGCCGCCCAGCACCGAGGACAGCACGCTCATGGTGTAGAAATCGGGGTCTCCGTAGGCCAGCCCGTCGAAGCCCAGCACCAGGTGGAGTTGCTCTAGCTCGCGTTGTTCGGCGTGATGGCCGCCCCGGTAGGTGGCCTCCTCGGGCTCGGCCACGCCCGGCGCCGCCATGGCGCCGAAGTAATCCTCGGCGAGGCGCAAAATCGCTGCGTGGTCGACCTTGCCCGAGGCCGCGAGAACCATGCGATCCGCGCCGTAGCAACGCTCCATGTAGCCGTCGAGCGCCGCCCGGTCCAGCGCCCGGACGTTATCACTGGTGCCCAGGATCGACCGGCCGATGGCCTGGTCCGGATAGGCCGTCTCCTGGAACTGGTCGAAGACGAGATCGTCGGGGGTGTCGGTGCACTGGCCGATCTCCTGGAGGATCACCGCCCGTTCGCGCTCCAACTCCTCGGCCTCGAAGGTGGAGTTCTGGAGGATATCGGCGAGGATGTCGACCGCCAGGCCAACGTCTCCGGCCAGCACCCGCAGGTAATAGGCGGTGTTCTCGCGCGAGGTATAGGCGTTGATCTGCCCGCCCACGGATTCCACCTGGTTGACGATATCCTCGGCGCTGCGCCGCGCCGTGCCCTTGAAGGCCATGTGTTCGAGCATGTGCGAGACGCCGTTGAGTTCCGGCGACTCGTGGCGCGCGCCGATGCCGACCCAGACGCCGATGGCCACCGTTTCCACATGGTCCATGCGGTCGGTGGCGACGGCGAAACCGTTGCTCAATCTGGACACCTCGACGCTCATGCCACCTCCTTTTCGGCCAGGCGGTCGCGTACGAAACCCTGGACCGCCGCCAGGTCGTTGGCGAGCACGTCGAAGCGCTCGGTGCGCTCCATCAGGTCGGCCATATGAGCGGGCAAGGGCGGCCTGATCCCGGTGGCCTGCTCCACGGCATCGGGAAACTTCGCCGGGTGCGCGGTGGCCAGCGAGACCATGGGCACGGACGCCTCAAAGCGCTTGGCCGCGCCGGCGGCGACGCCGATGGCGCTGTGGGGGTCCAACAGTTGGCCGCTCGCCTCATAGCGCCGGCCGATCTCTTCCAAGGTGCCGGCGTCGTCCATGCGGAAGCCCGCGAACACGTCCCGCGCGGCGCCCAGCGCGTCTTGGGAAAGTGCCAACTCGCCGTCCTGGAAGGCCGTCATCTGCTGGGCGACGGCCGCGCCGTCGCGGTCCAGGAGGTCGAACAGGTAGCGCTCGAAGTTGGACGCCACTAAGATATCCATGGAGGGCGACAGGCTGGCATGGACCGGGCCCTGCGTCATGGTGCCGGTGGCCAGCAGGTTCGAGAGGATATCGTTGGCGTTGGTCGCCAGCACCAGGTGCGAAATGGGCAGGCCCATCTCCCGGGCGGCGTAGCCGGCATAGATATTGCCGAAATTCCCGGTCGGCACGGCGAAGGCGATCTTCCGTTCCCAGCAGCCCAGCGCCGCGGCGGCCACGAAGTAATAGACGATCTGGCCGAGGATGCGCGCCCAGTTGATGGAATTGACCCCGGACATGGCGACCTCGTCGCGGAAGTTTGGGTCGTTGAACATGTCCTTCAAGAGCGCCTGGCAATCGTCGAATGTGCCATCGATGGCGATGGCATGGACGTTGGAATCATCGACGGTCGTCATCTGCCGGCGCTGCACGTCGGACACCCGGCCATGGGGGAAGAGGATGAAGATATCGATGGCCTCGCGCCCGCGGCAGGCCTCGATGGCCGCCGATCCGGTATCGCCCGAGGTGGCGCCGATGATGGTCACCCGGCGCCCGCGCGCACCAAGGATGTGGTTGAACAGGTTGCCCAAGAGCTGCATGGCGTAGTCCTTGAACGCCAGCGTCGGCCCGTGGAACAGCTCCATCAGCCAGTGATTGGGGGCAAGCTCGACCAACGGCGCGACGGCCCCATGGGTGAAGACCCGGTAGGTTTGCTCGACCATGGCGCGGTAGGTGCCGGCATCCAGGGCCGCGCCGATGAACGGGCGGGTCACCCGGTAGGCCACCTCGGCATAGTCGAGTCCGGCCAGGGCGGCGATCTCGTCGGCGGAGAACCGGGGCCAGGATTCGGGCACGTACAGCCCGCCGTCCCGGGCCAGTCCGGTCAGCATGGCATCGGCGAAATCAAGCGCCGGGGCCGCGCCCCTGGTGGAAATGTAACGCACGTCTTACCCTTTCCCCGCGCCCATCCCGGCGCGAACGACCCTAGAGACTACCCGCGCCGCCACCCTCAGGCAAGGTAGCGGGCGCGGACGTGGGCCTTGAAGGGCTCGGTGGTGAGCGGCCTGCCGGTGGCCTCGGCCAGCAGCTCATCGGTGCTCATGAGCGAGGCCTTTTGGTGCACGTTTTCCCTGAGCCAGCCGACCAAAGGCGTGAAATCCCCCGCCGCCAGGCCGTCGGCGATGCCGGGCCGGGCTTCCGTGGCGGCGGCGAACAGCTGGGCCGCGGCCAGGGCGCCCAGGGTATAGGTCGGGAAATAGCCCCAGGCCCCGTCATACCAGTGGATGTCCTGGAGGCAGCCCTCGGCGTCATCGGCGGGGGTCAGGCCCAACAGCGCCCGCGTTTCCTCGGCCCAGGCGCCGGGCAGTTCCTTGACGGCGAGATCGCCGGCCAGCATGGCGCGCTCGAGGCGGAAGCGCATGATGACGTGCATCGGATAGGTCACCTCGTCTGCATCGACCCGGATGAAGCCCCTTGCGACCCGGGTGTAATGGCGGTGGATGTTGTCAACCTCCCAGGCCGGGCCGGACGCGCCGAAGGCCTCGCGCATGCGCGGTGCCGCAAAGGCGATGAATTCCGCCGAGCGGCAGGCCTGCATCTCGATGATCAGGGACTGGCTTTCGTGCAGCGCCATGCCGCGCGCCGCGCCCACCGGCTGGTGGCGCCAGTCCACCGGCAGGCCCTGTTCATAGAGCGCGTGGCCGGTTTCGTGCAACACCCCCATCAGCCCCGGCATGAAATCGTCGCCGGAATAGCGCGTGGTGATGCGGATGTCTTCGGGCACGCCGCCGCAAAACGGGTGGTGGCTTTCGTCGAGCCGCCCGTGGGTGAAGTCGAAGCCAACCACCTCCATCATCGAACGGCAGAGCTTGCGCTGGGCGTCGATGGCAAAGGGGCCGGGCAGGTCCAAGGGTGGCCCCGCCGCCGCCTGGCGGGCCAGCACGTCGTCGGTGAAACCGGGCAGGAAAAGGGCTAGATCGTCGAACACCGGGGCGATGGCGGCCGCCCTTCCGCCCGGCTCGAAGCCGTCGAGCAAGGCGTCATAGGGATCGAGGCCCAGCGCGTCACCCAGCGCCACCGCGCGCTCGGCCACCAGGTCGCGCACTTCCGTCAAGGCCGGGGTGATCATCGCGAAGTCGGCCTTGTCCTTGGCCGCGCGCCACAGCAATTCGCAGGCCGAGCCCGCTTCCGACAGGCGGCGGACCAGATCCGCGTCCACCGCCACGGCGCGCGCCCGGCGCCGCCCCATGCCGGCGAGATTGGCCTGCTGCCAGGGATCGAGGCCGCGGTCGGCCTCCGCCGCGTCGAGGAAATCGGCGAGCGCCGGATCGCACAAAATCTCGTGGCCCAGCACCTTGAGAACCGAAAGCTGGCCGGCCCGGGCAACGCCGCCGCCCATGGGCATGTTGGTGGCCATGTCCCATTGCAGGATGCCGGCGGCATCGCCGATCTTGGACAGGCGCTCGAAGCGGGATTCCAGTTCTTGGATGGGTGTCCTAGCCGTGGTCATGTCGGCTCCTCATGGGCCGGGCGCGCGCCGGTCGGCAGCCCCTTGGACCGGCCCGTGTCCTAAGAGCCCCACCAATAGATGGAGAAAAACAGGAACAGCCAGACCACGTCGACAAAATGCCAGTACCAGGCGGCGGCCTCGAAACCGACATGTTGGTCGGGCTTGAAATGCCCCTTGACCGCGCGGACCAGGCAGACCGTCAGGAAGATGGTGCCGATGATCACATGGAAGCCATGGAATCCGGTGGCCATGTAGAAGGTGGTGGGATAGATGCCCTCGGTGAAGCCGAAGGCGGCATGGGAATATTCATAGGCCTGGATCAAGGTGAAGGTGATCCCGAGCGCGATGGTGGCGGCCAGCCCCCGCACCAGGTCCCGGCGGTAATCCTCGATCAGCCCATGATGGGCCCAGGTCAGGGTGGCCCCCGAGGACAACAGAATAAAGGTGTTGAGCAGCGGCCAATCGAAGGGATCTAGCACCTCGACCCCCTTGGGCGGCCAAGTCCCGCCGGCGGGGAACAGGGAAGAGGCGAAGAAGGCCCAAAAGAAGCCGAAGAAGAACATCACCTCGGTGAGGATGAACAGCGCCATGCCGTAGCGCAGGCCGATCCGGACGATGGCGTTGTGGCTGTGGCCGTCCTGGGCCTCGCGGACCACGTCGGACCACCAGCGGAACATCACGTAAAGCAGGGCGGCAAGCCCCGCCAACATGATCCACGGGCCCCCGTCATGGAAGAAGACGATGGCGCCCCCCGCCAAAACCATTACCGCGGCCGCGCCCAACACCGGCCACGGGCTGGGTGCGACCATATGATAGGGATGGTTCTGATCGGGCTGCGTGTCGGCCATTATTCCCTACCTCTGAGGCTCGGGCGCGCGGAAAAAGGTGTAGGACAGCGCGATGTCGGTGACATCATCGAGCTTGCGGTCCTTGGTGAGGCGAGGGTCGACAAAGAAGCTGACCGGCATGTCGACGCTTTCGCCGGGTTTCAGGGTCTGGCGCGAGAAACAGAAACATTCCACCTTGACGAAGTAGGGCCCCGCCTTATGGGGCGTGACGTTGAAGGTGGCGATTCCGGTGACGGTCTGGTCGCTGAAGTTGGTGGCCCGGTAGGTGACCAGGGCATTTTCACCGACCCGGAGGGTGATCTTCGGCTTGACCGGCGCGAACGACCACGGCAACGAGGAATTAACATTGCCCAGCATGGAGACGGTGATCAATCGCGTGCCCTTGGCGAGAACGGCGGCGTCCCTGGCCGCGGCCTGGGCCGCGGCCTGGCCCGCGACCTGGGTGGTGCCGCCGAAGCCGGTCACCTGGCAGAAAATGCGGTAAAGGGGCACCGCGGCGAAGCTCGCCCCCACCATGGCGGCGACCGCCAGCGCGGCGGCCAAGGCGGTCATCCGGTTGGCCCGGGCCGCGGCCATCAGCCCGCTCCGCCCATCTTGACGATGGTGATCACGTAGAACAGCAACGCCAGGGCGCCCAGCACCGCCAGCACCGCCAGATTGCGGCTGCGCAGCTGGCGTTGGCGCGGGTCCAAGGCGGGGTCCCGATCCCGGTCCCGGCCCGCCATCACGCGGTTCCCCCCACGCCCAGCACCAGCGCGTCGGCCATGAGCAGCGCGAACAGAAGGAACAGATAGAGGATCGAATAGGCGAACAACCCCTTGGCGGCACGGTCGCTTTTCTCGCGCCAGACCTTGTAAGCGCCGGCCAGGAACAGGGTGCCCAGCACCACCGACGCACCGCCGTAGATGGCCCCGGCATAGCCCAAGGCCCAAGGTGCCATGGTCAGGGGAACCAGCATCCAGGAATAGAGCACGATCTGGCGCCGGGTTTCCCTCAGGCCCGCCACCACCGGCAGCATGGGCACGTTGACGGCGGCGTATTCATCGGCCTTGGTGAGCGCCAGGGCCCAGAAATGAGGCGGCGTCCACAGGAAGATGATGCCGAACAGAATCATCGGCATCAGGGTCACGTCGCCGGTCACCGCGGCCCAGCCGATCATCGGCGGGAAGGCGCCGGCGGCGCCGCCGATGACGATGTTCTGGGGCGTGCGGCGCTTGAGCCAGATGGTGTAGACGAACACGTAGAAGCAGATGGTCAGCGCCAGCAGGGCCGCCGCCGGCCAATTGACCGCAAGCCCCATCACCGTCACCGCGCCGACCGCCAGGGTCGACCCGAAGCCGAGCGCCACGCCCGGCTCCATCCGGCCGGCCGGGATCGGCCGGTTGCGGGTGCGTTTCATGCCGGCATCGATATCGCGGTCGTACCACATGTTGATGGCGCCCGAAGCGCCGGCGCCGACGGCGATGCAGAGCAGCGCCACCCCGGCCAGGACGGGATGAATGCCGCCCGGCGCCAGCACCAGCCCCGCCAGGCCGGTGAAAACCACCAGCGACATCACCCGCGGCTTGAGAAGGGCGATGAAATCTTCGACCGCGGGCGGCGTATGGGCCGCCGCCGCGGGATCGGTAGCCGGGTTCCGGGCTATGGTGACATTGGACACATTTTATCCTTTCCCAAAGCTCTTAAGTCCTTGGCGGCGTTTCATGGGTATGGAAGGGCGCCGGCGACGGCACCGTCCATTCCAGGGTCGTCGCCCCCTCGCCCCAGGGGTTGGCGCCGACCCGCTCCTTGGTTCTGAACATCTTGTAGAGCAGCACCAGGAACACCGCCGTGCCGGCCACCGAGACATAGCTGCCCAGGGTCGAGACCATGTTCCAGCCGGCGAAGGCATCGGGGTAATCGGGGATGCGGCGCGGCATGCCGGCCAGCCCCAGGAAATGCATGGGGAAGAAGGTCAGGTTGACGCCGATGAACAGCAGCCAAAAATGGAGCTTGCCGAGGAGCTCCGAATAGGGCCGCCCGGTCATCTTGGGAATCCAGTAATAGAACCCCGTGAAAATGCCGAACAGCGCGCCCATGGACATGGTGTAGTGGAAATGGCCGACCACGTAATAGGTGTCGTGCACGGCGACGGCGATGCCGGCATTGGCGAGAACCACGCCGGTCACCCCGCCCACGGTGAACAGGAATATCATCCCCATGGCGAAGATCATGGGTGTCGCCAAGCGGATCGAGCCGCCCCACATGGTGGCGATCCAAGAGAAGATCTTCACCCCCGTGGGCACCGCGATCACCATGGTCCCGGCCACGAAATAGGCGCGCGTGTCCACGTCCAGGCCCGAGGCGTACATGTGGTGCGCCCAGACGATGAAACCGATGAAGCCGATCGCCACCATGGCGTAGGCCATGCCGAGATAACCGAACACCGGCTTGCGCGAGAAGGTGGAGACCACCTGGGAGATGATGCCGAAGCCGGGCAGGATCAGGACGTAGACCTCGGGGTGCCCGAAGAACCAGAACAGGTGCTGGTAGAGCACCGGGTCGCCGCCTCCGGCGGCGTCGAAGAACGCGGTGCCGAAATTGCGGTCGGTCAGCAGCATGGTAATGGCGCCCGCCAGCACCGGCAGCGCCAGCAGAAGCAGGAAGGCGGTCACCAGGATCGACCACACAAAGAGCGGCATCTTATGGAGCGTCATGCCGGGCGCGCGCATGTTGAAGATGGTGGTGATGAAATTGATGGCGCCGAGGATCGACGACGCACCGGCCAGATGGAGGGCGAGGATCGCCATGTCCACCGCGGCGCCCGGGGCGCCCACGGTGGAAAGCGGCGCATAAATGGTCCAGCCGACCCCGGGGCCGCCGTCGACGAAGATCGAGCCCATCAGCAGCAGCGCCGAGGGGATCAGCAACCAGAAGCTGATGTTGTTCATGCGCGGGAAGGCCATGTCCGGCGCCCCGATCATCAGCGGCACGAACCAGTTGCCGAAGCCGCCGATCAACGCCGGCATGACCATGAAAAACACCATGATCAGGCCGTGACCGGTGATCAGCACA
>Ga0209980_10000699_pt1 | contig 18542 bp, 16 predicted proteins | sample CR02metaG_FD_183611 | JGI IMG/M metagenome (GOLD analysis project Ga0209980, IMG submission 183611) | Deep subsurface microbial communities from Mariana Trench to uncover new lineages of life (NeLLi) - CR02 metaG (SPAdes) (version 2) | ecosystem: Environmental > Aquatic > Marine > Ocean trench...
TGCTTCTCGGCTTTGCCATCACCGAGGGGATCGTCCCGGGACCCGAGGCGGTGTCCGGCGTGCGATCACTCGGCGAAGGACGCTGGAGCCTCGATCTGGTGGAGGGATTCTCGGTCGACCCCGACCAGTTCAAGCGCAACTTCTATGCGACATCGTCATGTGGGGTTTGTGGGAAGGCTTCGATAGACGCCATCCGAGTGGCGGGCTCTCGACCTCCCCAAGGCCCGGTGGTCGACGCCGAAACGATCCTCACGCTGCCGCCGCTTCTTCTCGAACGCCAGACTGCTTTTCACTCCACCGGCGGTCTTCACGCGGCTGGCGCTTTTGACTCCTCAGGTGTGATCATGACTGTGCGCGAGGACGTGGGCCGTCACAACGCGGTCGACAAAGTGGTCGGCCATCTTGCCCGTCAGAGCTGGCCTCTCCCTTCACTTGGGCTGATGGTGTCGGGACGTGTTTCGTTTGAGATCGTGCAGAAGGCGGCCGTGGCCGGCATTTCGCTGATATGTGGTGTTTCGGCAGCGTCGAGTCTTGCGGTGGAGTTGGGCGAGGAGTTCGGGATGACTGTGGTCGGGTTTCTCCGCGATGAAGGGTTCACGGTCTACTGCGGTGAGGAGCGGATCAAGGGCTTAGGGGAGCGGCTCGGCCTCGAATAGGAACTCGCGTCGGAGCTACTACGAAGGTTCTGATCATCTCCAAGCCCAGCAGGTCGATCTCAGGACAATCCGACGACGTTTCCCTCTTCGTCGATGTCCACCTGCATGTATGCAGGCTTGGTACCGAGACCGGGCATGGTCCTTATCTCCCCGAGAAGGGGGTAGATGAACCCGGCGCCGATGGCGGCTCTCACCTCACGCACCGGAATCGTGAAGTCCTTGGGGGCCCCTTTCAGCGTCGGATCGTGGCTGATGGATAGATGTGTCTTCGCCATGCTGATCGGGAGGTGACCGAATCCGGCCTTTTCAAAGTCGGCGATCTGCCGTTCAGCCCTGAGCGAATACTCGACATCAGCAGCCCCGTAGACTTCTTTGGCAATCGTGTCGATCTTGGTCTTGATGGGTTGTTCCAGCGGATACAGGTAGTTGAAATTGCTGGGCTGATCACATGCTTCGACTACGGCTTCAGCCAAGTCCCGGGCACCCTCGCCACCCTGGGCATGGTGGTTGGCGGTCACGGCGGCCATCGCTCCAGCCGCCAGAGCTATTTCTTTGATGAGATCGAGCTCATGCTGGGAATCGGTGGGAAACCGGTTGATGGCGACTACGACAGGTACACCGAAGCTCAGGGCAGTCGCAATATGGGACTTCAAGTTGACCATGCCCGCCCTCAGGAGAGGAAGATTCTCCTTGGTGTAGACCGGGTCGAGTGGCCGGCCGGCAACAACCTTGGGACCGCCGCCGTGGGTCTTCAGCGCTCTGACGGTCGCCACCATGACGACGCAGTCGGGTTTCAGGCCCGATACCCGGCATTTGATATCGAAGAACTTCTCCATCCCCATGTCGGCGCCGAAACCGGACTCGGTGACGACATAATCGCCGAGATGAAGGGCCATCCGATCGGCAAGGATTGAAGAGTTGCCGTGAGCGATATTGGCGAAAGGGCCTGCGTGGACAAAGACGGCCTGACCTTCGAGGGTCTGCATCAGATTCGGGTGCAAGGTCTCTCGCATCAGTACAGCCACTGCGCCTGCCACGTCAAGGTCCTCCAGCGTTATCGGCGTCCCGTCCTTGGCTGAGGCAACGACAACCCGACCGCACCGATCGCGGAGATTCTTCAAGGCGGAGGCATGGTCGGCACCGTCCACCAGAGCGAGGATCGCCATTAGCTCGCTTGTCGCAGTGATGTCGTAGCCACTCTCTCGTGGCCGCCCATCTGCCGATCCTCCCAAGCCGACCACGATGTTCCGCAGTGCCCGATCATTCACGTCCACCACCCGTCGCCAGTTGATCTTGTATGGATCGATCGACAGGCGTTTCAGCCCCAGTTCTGCCAGGCTTGCGTCGGTGAGCCGACCCTCGTGGTACCACCGAGCGTCAATGGCCGCTGCCACCAGGTTGTGCGCCACCGTAATGGCGTGGATGTCACCAGTGAGGTGGAGATTGAACTCGTCCATGGGCACGACTTGGCTGTAGCCGCCCCCGGCGGCCCCGCCCTTGATTCCGAACGTTGGGCCCATGCTGGGTTGCCGGACGCACGCAATGGAGCGATGCCCCAAGGCACCGAGCCCCTGAACCAGACCGATGGTCGTGGTGGTCTTCCCTTCGCCGAGCGGTGTTGGCGTGACTGCGGTCACGTCGACGTACTTGCCCTTTGGGTTGGACCCGATCCTCTTCAGGGCGTCGAGATGGATCTTCGCCTTGGTGTCCCCATAGGGAATGACTTCGCTCTCTTCGAGCCCGACGTCGAGGGCGATCTCCATGATGGGTTTTACCTTGGCTGTGCCAGCGATCTCCAGGTCGCTGGGGAATGACGGGTCAAGACTCAAGTTCTCTTTTCTCCTCACCGACATCTGATACAACGTTGTTTGGTGTTGTCAGATGTTATACAAGTGCCACTCTCCAGCGCCGGAAGTTTGGTGACGCACAGTGAGTTGAGCGGGAATGCCGAGGTCCGCGGGGTACTGCCACCCGGTAGTCTGTTTGTCTTCAACATGTGGGATCGGCGTGGTCTTATGGAGGTTTTTCGCCGGTTAGGTAAGTGTGCCCTAATCGGCTGATCCATTGGTGGTCGCCGTTGGGGAGACGGGCGAGCGTCCAACCGCTGTGCTTGACGATGTGGTCGTGGCGACATAGCGGGGCGAGGTTGTCCTCGGTGGTGGGTCCTCCGTCTACCCATTGCTTTCTATGGTCGAGGTCGCAGTCGGCGGAGGGCATGCGGCATCCAGGGAAGACGCATGTGGGATGCGTCGCCTCAACTTTGCGCTGCCGGGCTGTCGTGGGTCTTCTCCGGGTGGTGCCCGTAGTGATCGCCTGGCCGTTGCCATCGATGATCGTGTAGCGCCATTCGGCATCTTGTTGCTCTTGAACGACTTTGCGAGCGATGTCAGCGATCACAGGACCGAACCCGGGGATCTCGGCTGCTTTGTCGTCAACCCCCATGAGGGTGCCCATGGCGACCCGAATGTCGACGGTGGCTCTGGATCCGGTGTCGCTCAACTCGACACCGGCTAGGGGATCTAGGAACACGTCGGCCCGGATCTGGTCGGCGGTACGGGCATCATCAGAGTGCTTCAGGCCTCTGGCGATCTTGTTGATCCGTCGGGTGACCGCAATGATTCGGTGCGGTGGAAGGTTCAACCCGAACAGACTGGCGGTCCCATCGACGTCAGCTTGCGTCACGATCCGACGCTCTTCAACGGCCTCCTCATACCTCGATTTGGCTTCGCCAGGGTCGGCTTCGACACAGAGGCGTCTGATCCGGGCGGACAGTTGACCGGTGGTCAGATTCGGAGCACGGTCAACAATCCGGACTACCACATCACGGGCGGTCTGATCTGAAAGATGAGAGGTGCCGTAGACAATCGTCTTGGCCCGAGCCAAGTCGATCAGTCCCGCCCCTAGGAGGCCTGCGGGTCAGGCACAACGCTGCGCGAATGTCATCGGAAGCGAATTCCTCCGGTTCGGAGTTTCGCTCCGCAGGAGAGTCGGCATCGCCGGGTGGACAGTGCGCCACTTCGACCATGTCCGCCAACGAGGCAGCCTCATAGTGGGCAGCCAGACGCTTGTGGGATTGCATCATCCGCACCACGTCGTGGCCGTTCAGTCTGGTCCGGTCTACGCCAGCGAGGATCACCGCTAGATACGGGCCAGGGGGAATCGTCTCCAGTTCATCAGGCAACACCTGTCGAAACGGTTCAACAAACGTTTCCGCCTCAGCCATCATCCCCTCGAGATCAGAGGTTGGCGGATCTAATTCGATCTCGGTACCGAACATATGTTCGATAGTACCGACCCGGTCTGACAACTTCTAGAGCCTTGTGCCAGCCAGCCAGAGCTTCCTGTTCGGACGACACACCACTAGGCCAGCCCGAACTCCCCACCAGCATCGAGGATGACGTCGTACATGTACAGGCCAAACGACCGTGAGGGCAGGATCAGATAGGACCGCACACCGTCCTCGTCGTCTCTAACCAGTTCGGTGGCGACGCCGGCGACAAGGGTGCGGGCCGCCGCCTCTTCGGGGAAGATGTCATCGCCGAGATCCAATGCGCAGATCTTGGCCAGAGTCCTCGAAGCGTTCACACCGGTCAGCCGGAACATGGCTCGGACGTGGGTGAGGTCGACCACGTCATCCTCGCCCGGTCGGGAGCCGAGGACTGTCCACTCATCGGGGCTGACCGACCAGACCAGTTGATCGTTCAAGCGCATCGAGGCGCCCGGCCGGACATCTTCGAATCCGGAGAAGACACGCCACTTCGGAGCGAGGCTGACGTCAGAGAGCGTCAGGTCGCCATCCTCCGACGACACGACTTTGGCCACGATGCCCCTGGGAACGGGATTCCAGTCAGACACGGAGCCTGGTCCCTTCCGGATCGAAATGGGCCTGATCGGCCATGACTGTTGCCGCGACCGTTGTCCCATCGGGCAGACGAATGTTGAGACGCTGCCCTCCTTGGGCAAGGCCCTCCTCAACCTGGGCCAGGCAGATCGACCGTTCGAGGGTGGGTGAATGCCGGCTGGAGGTGATCCGTCCCTTGATCTTCTCGCTGGCGTCGATGATCTGGCTTGCCTCCGGTGGGACGACTGTCGGGTCATCGGTCTGGACGGCGACAAGCCGGGGGTAGCCACCCCTCTCTTTCTGCCACGCCAGTTCGGGTTTCCCGGCGAAGTCGGGCTTGTCCATCTTGATCGCCCAGTCGATGCCGACGCCGAAGCCCTGTGTCAGACCGTCGGTGTCCTGGCCGACGATGAAGTGACCCTTTTCGAGACGCATGATTCTCTGAGCTTCCACACCAAACGCTGTCACCCCGAGGTCGTCCCCAAACTCGATGAGGTTCTCCCACAGCCAAAGCCCATAGCCGGCCGGCACATGGATCTCGTAGGAGAGCTCTCCGGTGAATCCGATCCTCCACAGGAAACAGTCGGTGACTCCGGCAACCGTGCCGGTCCTCACCTCCATGTACCCGAATCGATCAGCGTCGAGGTCGATTTCGGTGAGACGGCCGACCAGCTCACGTGAGTTGGGGCCGGCGACGTTGATGCTGGCGTAGCCGTCAGTGACCGCGGTCATCTTCACGTCCCATTCCGGGAAGCTGGTCTGCAGCCAGTCGTCGAGCCAGTTCCAGACGCCTCCGGCACCTCCCGACGTTGTCGACATCATGTATCGGTCGTGGCCGAGACGACCGGTGACACCGTCATCCATGATGACCCCGTCCTCGGCGCACATGACCCCGTAACGGACCTTGCCGACCTGCAGTTTCGACCACTTGTTGACATAGACGAACTCCAACAGCCTGGGTACGTCCGTTCCTCGCAGATCGATTTTTCCCAGGGGGCTGACGTCGATGATCCCGACACCGCTTCGCACCGCTCGGACCTCGGCTTCGGGGTCGCCGTAGTGATCCGGGCGGATCCACTGCCCGGCTACCAACGGTTTGGCGTTGTGCCTCTCATGCCAGGGCTGGATTGGGGAGTGGCGCAACGGCTCGCGGTTTCTGCCGGCAAGTGTTCCCAATCGTATGGGTGCGTAGGGTGGCCGCCAGGTGGTGGTTGAAGTTTCCAGAAGACTGGCTCCGATGGCCTCACCGTGAACGGCGAGGGCATTGACCGCTTCCACCTTGCCCTGAACCGGCCCCATGCCTGCGGTGGTGTACCGCTTGGCCAACTCCATCGAGTCGTAACCTTCTTCCGCCGCGGCCAGGAGATCCTTCGAGGTCACATCCTCGGAATAGTCGACGAACCCGTGGGTGGTCGATCGGAATAGCTCGGGGTGGTCGTCGACGTCGAGGGTTGGGATCTCCCCTGGTGCGGCGTGAGAGGTCGCCCCCTGCCATGTGGCTTTGACGGTTTTGGCGCGGCGTGCAGCCGCTCTCCCTACCGCCGATCCGTGCTCTATCAACTGGTCTGTGGTGCCGTCTCCGACCAATCCGCCCGTCGCCAGGACGTTGAGGGGCAGGGAGGAGGGAAGAAACCGCGCGGCCCTTGATTCATAGACAGGCCGGTCCCCGGCCATGTTGAGCAGCGCCGTGGAGGTGGTCCATCCGATTGCGGTCACCAACAGATCAGCGTCAGTTCGCTTTCCACTCGAGTCGACGACCGTCTGCACGCCTTTTCTGCCGGATGCCTCGACAACTGTCTCTCCGTTGCGCGCATCGAGGACGGCAGCGATTTCGACGCCCGCTCTCTCCAGATCGGCGACGGCCGCATCACCTGACTGATTGGCCGTGAGTACCACGGCCTTGTCACCGGGCTTGACCGCATAGAGATTGGTCAGCCGACGCGCGGCCGTGGAAAGCATTACACCTGGGAGATCGTTGCCCTTGAACACATAGGGGCGCTCCAGGGTTCCGGCGGCGACGACAAGGTGCTTGGCCCGAGCCAGCACCAACCGCTCCTCGACGTGAGCCATGTCACGTTGCACCACCGACACCCAGTTGTGGTCATAGCGACCGGCCACCACTGCATCAGTCATCACCTCGATGGCGGTCTGAGCCTCGATGGCTGCTCTCAGATTGGCCAGAGCCTGGAGATCGCCGTCATCACCGAAACGGAGATGGCCGCCAAGGGCGGGCTCCTCCTCGACGAGTATCACCGATGCTCCCGACTCGGCTGCTGCAATGGCCGCAGCCATCCCTGCGGGACCGCCACCGGCAACCAGGACGTCCGGGTGTGCGTAGCGGTGGTCGTATTCAGCCGAATGGTGCTCGGGGTTGACCACTCCACCAGCGGCGAATCGGCCCAGAACTCGTTGGTACCAGGGCCACAAGGCGCGGGGTGCCATGAACGTCTTGTAATAGAAGCCCGGGGAGAGGAAGGGTGACACCAACTGGTTGACTGCTTTGAGGTCGAGGGAGAGAGATGGCCAGACGTTCTGGGCCGAGACTTCCATACCCTCGTTCAAAACCTGGTGAGCCGCCCGCACGTTTGGCTCATCCCCAACCTGGACCATGGCGTTGGGATCGTGATAGGTGGCGGTGAGGAGACCGCGACGTCTGTGATATTTGAAGCTCCTCGACAAGACCCGCACTCCGTTGGCGGCCAATGCCGAGGCGATGGTGTCGCCCTCGAAACCTTCATACCGCCTCCCATTCCAAGTGAAGGAGACGGTTTTCGAGCGGTCGATGACCTCACCCGGCTGAGGGTCGAGTCGATAGCGACACAAGTCGTGTCTCCTCCGACCTCAGCGACCATCCTGATCTCGTTGGTGACGTTGTTGCGCTCGATGTTCAGGAATCGGCGACAGCCGGAGACGTGGAACCAGCGTTCCCTCTGCCAGCCCGACGTATTGCCCCTCATGTAGAGGTATCTGCGCCAGGTGGCCGGGTCGGTGTCCACCGATGGACGTGGGATGACCTCACCCCGGAAACTGAATTCGTTGTCGTTGCGTGGCCCGCAGTTGGGGCAAATGATCACCAGCATGACTAGTGCCCCACCGCCGCTGCGCCCTTCTCGGCCGTCAGCGTTCCCCGCTCGAATCGGTCCAGGCCAAATGGCCCAATCAAATCACCTGGTTTCCCGTCGGCGATCATCGCGGCCACCGATTCCCCGGCCACCGGCCCGGCCTTGAACCCGTAGGTGCCCCATCCGACATCGACGTAGAAACCGTCTACCGCTGTCGGTCCGATGATCGGGCCATAGTCGGGGGTCATGTCACACAACCCGGCCCACTGTCTCAGAAGCCGCATGTTTCCGATCGCGGGCATCAGTTCGAGTATGTGGCCGGCCAAGTCTGTGGTGAATTCGAGCGTCCCCCTCGTGGCGTATGAGGTGAATGGGTCGACGGTGGCCCCGAACACGAGCTCGCCGCGAACCGTCTGGCTTACGTAGGTATGCAGGCTTCCCGAGACGATCACCGGGTGGAGGAAGAGCTTGACCGGTTCGGTGACCGCAGCCTGAAGTGGGCGTGTTGTGATGGGAAGGCTGACACCTGCCATGGCCGCAATCAGTGAAGACCAACCGGCCGTGCAGTTGATGACCGTTGACGTGGAAATAGGACCGCGGCTTGTCTGGACTCCGACGACCCGGTCCGACTTGACGTCGATCCCGACCAACTCCGTCTCCTGATGGATGTGGACGCCCAGGGCGGCCGCGGCTCGTGCGTAACCCCAGACCACGGCGTCGTGGCGGACGATTCCCCCGGGGGGATGCCAGAGAGCGCCGAGGATCGGATAGCGGGGGTGGTCTGACGTGTCGAGAAAGGGAGCAAGCTCCTTGATCTCGGCGGGGCTGATCACCGCCGAGTCGATGCCCTGGAGCTTGTTGACCTCCGCACGCCATCTCATCGTTCGAAGCGATGAGTCGCTGTGAGCCAGCGTCATGTGACCACGTTGTTCGAACATCACATTGAAGTTGAGGTCAGAGGCGAGCCGTTCGTAGAGCTTGACCGAGCGGTCATAGAAGCGAGACCCTTCGACGGTGAGATAGTTGGACCGCACGATCGCGGTGTTGCGTCCCGACCCTCCGCTCCCTATGTAGCTCTTCTCCACGACCGCCACATTGGTGATGCCGTGGTTCCGGGCGAGGTAGTAGGCGGTGGCGAGACCGTGGACACCACCACCCACGATGACCACGTCGTAGGTCGATGCCAGTTCGTGCTGTTCCCAGACCTTTGGCCATGGGGACCGGCTCAGACCGTGAGTGATCAACTTCCAAGCGGAGAAGTGTTGTCGGCGAGTCATTTTCGGTGCTCCCAGTGTGACTGCGAGACCCTAGACAGACCCGCTGGTCTCGCGGCGCGGCCTGACGAATCAGCCGATAACCTGACACCCATGAGTGATAGGCAAAGTTACGACGCGATCATCATCGGCGCTGGGATCATCGGCGCCAACCTCGGCTTCGAGATGTCGAAGGCGGGCTACAAGACCCTCAACATCGACAAACTCCCCGCAGCCGGATATGGCTCCACCGCCAACTCATGTGCCATTGTCCGCACTCACTACTCAACCTGGGCCGGAGTGGCCATGGCCTACGAAGGCTTCCACTACTGGAAGGACTGGGAGAACTACCTCGAAGTCGAAGACGAGAGGGGAGTGGCTGGATTCGTCCAATGTGGTGGGGTGTTCGTCGGGAATGACGAGCGTTACTCGAAGACGGTCCTGCCCCTGTTCGACGAGATCGGAATCCCCTACGAAGTCTGGGACACCGAGCAGTTGACCGAGCGTCTCCCCGGCATCGACACTGGCGATCACTCACCACCGAAGCGCCCCGACGACGATGCCTTCTGGGACGAGCCTGCGAAACAGATCACGAGCGCTGTCCACACACCGATAGCCGGCTACATCACCGACCCCCAGCTGGCCACCCACAACCTTCAGCGGGCGGCGGAGGCCAAGGGTGGAGAGTTCGTATTCAATGCCGAGGTCGCCGGAATTCGAATTGAGGGAGGCCGGGTTGCCGGTGTGGACCTGGTCGACGGCACCTCCATCGAGGCTCCCATCGTGATCAACGTCGCCGGGCCACACTCCTTCGTCATCAACGAGATGGCCGGTGTCGCCGATTCGATGCGCATCAAGACGAGGGCACTTCGTCATGAGGTTCATCATGTTCCGTCGCCTCGAGGCATGGACTTTGAGAAAGACGGGATGCTGGTGGGGGATGACGACCTCGGAACCTACTTCCGGCCCGAGGTGGGGAACAACATCCTCCTCGGTAGCCAGGATCCCGAGTGCGACCCGCAGGTTTGGGTACAGAATCCCGACGAATTCGACCGCAACATCACGGAAGAGCAGTGGCGCACCCAGGTTCTGCGTCTTGCCAGACGTCTCCCCTCACTCGGCATTCCGAGCGAGAGGAAGGGAGTCGTCGATCTCTACGACGTCAGCGACGATTGGATTCCGATCTACGACAAGACAGACCTGGACGGCTTCTACGTCGCCATCGGCACCAGCGGAAACCAGTTCAAGAACTCCCATATCGCGGCATATTGCATGGTCCGGTTGATCGATGCGGTCGAGGCCGGTCACGACCATGACTCCGACCCTGTGAAAGTGAAGATGCTCTACACCGGGCTCGAACTGGACATGGGTGTCTTCAGCAGGAACCGGGAGATCAACGAGGCGTCCTCTTTCAGTGTCCTCGGGTGAGCAAGCGGAGTCCACACCACTTGGCTCTAGGCCTGAGGTTTGGTGACGTCGTTCACATTTGCGGCGAGCATTGCGACGAGGGCCTCACCGTCGATCGTGATCGACACTCCGGGTGCCCCGCCTCCGATGGAGACCTCACCGGAGGCGACCCGCTCGTCGGTCACCACCGATAAGGGTCGCTTGGCGCCGAGAGGGGTGATGGTCCCTCGGACGTATCCGGTCACTTCGAGAGCCGCTTCGGCGTCGGGCATGGACAGACGTCTTTCTCCAAGGACCGAGCGAAGCTTGGCCCAATCGATCACTCGATCGCCGGGAACCAGCACGAACACATAGTCATCTTCACTTCTGCGCACGACCATCGTTTTGATCACTGCCGACGCTGGTACCCCTCTCTGGCGGGCAGCCTCCTCGAGAGAATCGACCGGACCGTGGGTGACGACCCGGTGGGGGACTCCGCTCAGCCTCGGATCGGCCGTTGCTCTGGTCTCGTCCGGGGCCATCCTCAACTCAGCGGGTCCTGGTCACTGGTTTGCTCGAAAACTCGCTTGGCCTTTCCAACCTCGCTGCGTGGGATGCTGCCCGGTGGTCCGACGGTGACGCTGACTCGCAACCGGATGGTCTCCATCAATTGATCCTGGAGACGTCGGGCAATCTCGTCAGCTTTGTCGTTGAATGAGGCGTCCATCACCTCTACCCGCGCCTCCAGTTCTACAAGCTCGGACCTTCTGTCGACCACGATTGCGTAATTGGCGCCCAGGGCCGGGTCGGCCATGAGGATCGTCTCGATCGTCCTCGGATAGACGTTGATCCCCCGGATGACCAACATGTCATCCGCACGTCCTTGCAAACGCTCGATTCTTCTGCTGGTTCGGCCGCACGGACACGCTCCTTCGAGAAATCTCGTGATATCCCGTGTCCGATAGCGAAGAACCGGTTGGGCCTGCTTGGTGAGCGTGGTGATCACAAGCTCGCCGAGCTCGCCGTCGGGGGTCGGCTCACCGGTTTCTGGATCTACGATCTCAGGGTAGAAGTGATCCTCGATGACATGCATCCCGCTCTTGTGCTCACGGCATTCGATCGCCACGCCGGGACCGATCACCTCTGACAACCCGTAGATGTCGCAGGCGTCGTACTCACCCTCCCAGGCTGCTTCGAGCTTGTCTCTCAAACCCTCCGACCACGGTTCGGCCCCGTGGACGCCCCACCGAAGCCGAATGTTCGACTTGAGCCCCATCTCCTCCGCACGCTCGGCGAGTATCAGGGCGAATGATGGGGTGGCGGCCAAACCGGTGGCACCGGTGTCGGCCATCAACGAGACCTGGAACCCCGGGTTGCCACCGGAGGCGGGCACCGCGGTGGCTCCCAGTTCCTCGACCCCGTAGTGGAGACCGAGCCCACCGGTGAAGAGACCGTATCCGTAGGCGACGTGGACCACGTCATCGCGGGTTGCTCCCGCCGCAGCCAGAGACCTCGCATTGACCTCGGCGAAGACCGCGATGTCGTCCCTGGTGTAGGCGACGATCGTGGGCTTGCCCGATGTGCCGGATGAGGCGTGAAGACGGACAACATCGCTCATGGGGACCGTGAGCATCCCGTATGGGTATGCGTCGCGAAACTCCTGCTTCGCTGTGAAGGGGAGCGAGCCGAGGTCGTCGAGGGAGTCGACTTCGCCGACACCCGACATCTTCCCGGCCCAGTACTCCGAGTCGACTGCTTTCAGACGGGCGACCAACTCCGACAACCGCGTCGACTGGAGGCGTCGCAGCGACACGTGGTCGAGTGTCTCCAACTCGTGCAGGTACATCTTTCCTCCGGTTGGCGATGTTAGGAGTCTGCTGCCGGCGGATTGGTGTGGCGGGTTTGGTGGTGTGTCGCACAGATAATCACTGCATCTCACGGGCGCTACTTCCAGGACACCCCACTAGCGTTCCCGACATGGCCACCATTGAAAGACTCACCGACTCTTGCCTGCTCGTCACCACCGATTCTGATGCCACCCTGTTCGACCCCGGTTTTCACCCCTTCACGAGTGGTGACTTGGACCTCGGGTCGATTGGAGATGTGAGCAGGGTGTTCATCACCCACGAACATGGTGACCATGTCAGCCCGGACTTCGTCCGTTGGCTGATCGATCGTCGATCAGACCTGACCATCTACTCCAACGATGCGGTGATGAGCTTTCTTCGAAAACATGACATCGAAGTGACGACCTCGGTCCCGTCGGGAGTCTCTGTCGAGGATGTGCTCCATGGTCGGATACCGAACGGCGCCACCCCTCCCAATCGGGCGTTCACGATCGACGGGGTGTTCACCCACCCCGGGGACAGCCGCGAACCGACCTCGACCGCACCTGTGCTGGCCCTCCCGTTGCTGGTTCCCTGGGACTCCGCAACCGGTGCGGTGGAGTTCGCCCGACGGCTCCGACCGTCCCAGGTGGTTGCCATCCACGACTTCTATCTCTCGGAGAGTGGCCGGGGTTGGATCAGAGGCATGGTGGGCGACGTTCTTTCCGCCGATGGCATAGAGCTGGTCGACATCGACTGGGGTGCCAGCTTCACCGTTTGAAACGGTCGATCCGATGTACCGTGAGCCCAGGAGAGGCGGAGAATGAGATGACGGATACTGATTATCGGCGAGTCGACGATGTGGTGGATGAGCTGTTTGCCCGACACCCGCCTCAGAGCACCGAGCCGGAGGAGTTCTGGGGAGCCCAATACGACCTCGGGCTGGCGTGGGTCTGGCACGAAGAGGGCTTCGGTGGGCTTGGTCTGTCCCGCAAGGACCAACCCCATATCAATTGGCGGATAGAAGAGGCGGGTGGATCAACCGAAAACCGCCTTCGCAACCTTCTCGGGATCGCCATGGGCGCCGGTGTTCTGACCACCCACGGCACCGATGCCCAGAAGCAGCGCTGGTTGCGGCCCATGTTCACCAATCAGGAGATTTGGTGTCAGATGTTCAGCGAGCCGGGAGCCGGGTCCGACCTTGCCGGTCTCTCGATGAGGGCGGAGCCCGACGGTGACGAATGGGTGGTGAACGGACAGAAGGTCTGGACCACTTTGGCCCACGTCTCCAAGTGGGGCATGTTGGTCACCCGCACCGATCCCGAATCTCCCAAACATCGCGGGCTGACTTACTTCGTTGTTGATATGGAGGCAGACGGGATCGACGTTCGACCGCTGTATCAGATAACCGGGGAGGCCGAGTTCAGCGAGGTGTTCTTCAATGACGTTCGGATACCCGATGAGAACAGAATCGACTCAGTCGGGTCCGGGTGGAGGGTTTCGCTCACCACTCTCATGAACGAACGGGTGGCGATCGGAGGTAACACAGTGCCGAGAGGTTCGGGAAGGATCGCCGAGGCTGTGGACGTCTGGAAGCGGTCCGGATCTGCTGATCCTTTGCTCCGTGACGAACTGATCCACTTGTGGGCCGAGGTCGAGGCCGCCCGGCTCACAAGCGCACGAGCCAATGAGTTGGCCAGTGCCGGTGTCCCCGGACCGGAAGGCTCGATTGGCAAACTGGCTTGGGCCGATCTGAATAAGAAGATCACCTCTTTCACGCTCGATGTGATGGGTCTCGAGGGCACTCTCTACCCGGGTGGCTACCAGTTGACCAGACCCACGAGTTTCGACACGTCGATGCCGCAGAAGGCGTTTCTGCGGACCCGGGCCAACTCGATCGAAGGGGGGACCTCGGAGATCATGATGAACATCCTCGGTGAGCGTGTCCTCGGCCTTCCTGGCGAGCCCCGCGTTGACAAGGAGTTGCCGTGGAAGGACGTTCCTCGTGGGTGAGAGCGACCCGATGTCAGTCTCCTACGCTCCGACCGAGGATCTGGAGCTCATCCGGACGACAGCGCGTCAGTTCCTGGAGGATCGCATCGGTCTGGAAACTGTTCGGGACCTGATGATGTCCGAAGAGGGATTCGACAGAGGTCTCTGGAAGGAGATCGCTGACCTGGGTTGGACCGGTCTCGCTATCGGGGAAGAGCACGGAGGTGCCGGGTACGGGCTGACCGAGTTGAGCGTTCTGCTCGAGGAGATGGGCCGTCTGGTCACACCCGGTCCGTTCTTCGCCAGCGCGGTTCTGGCGACCGCGGCGATCGATACTGCGGGTGACGACGTTCAGAAAGCCAATCTGTTGCCACGACTGGCGTCGGGGGAGATCATCGCCACGCTGGCAGTGTTCGAGGAGCCTCGCGGTTGGGATCTCTCCAGCCTGGCGACAACGGCGACAGCCGACGGCACAGGATGGGTTCTCGACGGCGCAAAGCCCTTCGTTCTTGCTGGCCATCAGGCCGACGTCATCATTGTGGCCGCGGGTTTTGACGACGGCATAGGCATGTTCGTCATACCTGCGGATGCACCAGGTCTCGATGTCACGGAGACACCGGTGCTCGACCCCACCCGTCGTCAGGCCGACGTCTTGCTGAAAGGCGTTCGGGTCGACGGGAGCGCGTTGCTGGGTGGCGGTGAGTCCACGATCTCGCTGCGCAAGACGCTGGGAATCGGGACTGCCTGTCTGGCAGCGGAGCAGGTCGGTGGGTCACAGAGGTGTCTGGAGATGTCGGTTGAGTACGCAAAGACCCGCTACCAGTTCGGACGTCCAATCGGTTCGTTCCAGTCGATCAAACACCGTTGTGCCGACATGCTCATGAAGACCGAGCACGCCAAGTCGACCGCCTATCACGCAGTACGGGTTGTCGATGACGATGACGAGTTTGCCATCGCGGCACCGCTTGCAGGATCGGTCTGCTCGGAGGCCTACAACTGGATCGCCGGCGAGACGATTCAGGTCCACGGCGGAATCGGGTTCACCTGGGAGCACGACGCCCACCTCTACCTCAAGCGGGCAAAGGCGTCGTCGTTGTTACTCGGGGATGCTCGCTACCAGCGTCAGCTACTGGGTCAGGCCATAGGTCTGTAGTGGTGTGTCGCCCGTCGACCGTCACTCTTTGTGAAGATCGGATTGAGAAGACTCCGTGTGAATGATCCGGTCACGGTGCACATGGCGACCTCCGACCGGGCGGTGCGCTGCGTCGTCGAGAAACACTCGGCCGTCTTCGACATGAAGGAGGGCTGCCCCGTATGCGTCCTTCAGGTGCTCGGTGGTGAGGACGTCCGTTGGCGAGCCGTGAGCCACCACTCGGCCCGATAGAAGGAGCACATTGTCTGCCACTTGAGCTTCGGAAAGGTCGTGTGTGGTCATGACAACAGTGCACCCCCGAGCGAGCTCGTCGTGAATCACGAAGTCGATCGCCTGTGCTGTTGTGAAGTCGATTCCCGTGAGAGGCTCGTCCAGAAGAAGTAAGTCGTGCTCCTGGGCAAGACCTTGGGCGACGAATACCCGTTGACGTTGTCCGCCCGACAGGTCGTTGAGATGACGGCCGGCGAGCTCGGTGATTCCCGTGCGTTCCATGGCCTCAGCCACCGCGTCGCGGTCATCTTGGCTGAGCCATCTGTAAGCGCCTGTACTGGCGTACCTGCCCATCATGACCACCTCCCGGACCGAGATCGGGAGGGCGTCATTGACCTTCGTGGTCTGAAGCACATAGGAGATACGATGGGAAGAACTGGTTCCGGCGAGGACTTCGATCGAGCCGCTGATCGGGTCGATAAGCCCCGCAACGGCATTGAGAAGAGTGGACTTCCCGGAACCGTTTGGGCCGATGACTGTGGTGACTTTCCCAGTGGGGATAGCAAAGGATGACTTGCTCAACGCTACGGTTGATCCGTAGCCGAGGACGAGGTCCTTCGCCTGGACTGCACTGCTCCTCATGCACACCTCGAGCAGATGCCCTCGATCTCGAAGGCGTGATTCACCGGTGTAAAAGAGACAGTCGAGCCAATTTCCTCGACGAGTTCACGAACCCTCTCTTCGTAGGACTGGGGGAGGGCGAGGTCCTCGACCGCGCCACAGTGGAGGCACACGAGATGGTGGTGATGTCCCTGTAGCCACTCGGCGAGTTCGTATCGGGCGACTCCCAACTTGGTGAAATGGGGAACGAGCACACCGGACTCTTCGAGGACCGCCAACGATCGGTATAGGGAGGAAAGGGGAATGGTGGAGCCGATATCGGCATGCAACTCTCCCGCAGACTTTGGACCGTCCGATCCAGCGAGAGTCGTGACGACGAGACGACGTCCCCGGGTGTATCGGGCATCGTGCTCTTTGAGCCGGGTGTCTATCTTGCGGTCGAGGCTTGTGGTTGTCATTGACATCCGATCTCGGGTATCTTTCCAAGAGATGTTGAGAACGATTCTCATTATAGGGGTTATCTCCCTTCTCCTGATCACCGCATGCGAAAATGATGAAGTGGAGGCGGACCCGGGATTATCGGTCGTGGTCACTACGACGATCATCGGAGATATCGTCAGAAACATCGTCGGAGCCGATGCCACGGTCGAGGTGCTTGTGCCCACAGGAGCCGATCCGCACGACTATCAACCCTCCTCGCGTCAGGTGGCCAGCATCAACAAGGCCAACCTCGTCGTTGCCATCGGACTCGGGCTCGAGGAGGCTTTGGTTGATGTCCTGGCAGCCGCAGAAAAGGATGGGGCCAACATCCTCGAGATAGCTCCGTTGCTCGATCCGATTCCGCTGGGGAACAACCTTGACCCACACGTCTGGCTCGACCCGAGTCGAATGGCGGAGGCGGCGCGGTTCATCGCTGTGGAGATGGCCAGAATCGATGCATCGATCGATTGGTCGTCCCGAGCCGAGGTATATGCCATCGAACTCGACATCACCCACAGGGAGATCGAGTCGATTCTCGAAGCCGTTCCCCGAGACTCGAGGAATCTTGTTACCGACCATGACGCCTTGGGTTACTTTGCAGCGGTTTATGGGTTTGAGATCGTTGGGACTGTCATCCCTGGCGGCTCGACCCTCGGAGCCCCAAGCTCAGATGATTTGGCGAAGTTGGTGCGAATGATCGAATCGGAGGGGGTTGTGGCGATCTTTGCCGAAATGACCGGGTCTTCTGCACTTGCCTCTGCCGTGGCTGCCGAAGTGGGCCACGAGGTCGAGGTCGTCGAGCTTTACACCGGCTCACTCGGTGAGCCGGGTTCCGGAGCCGACACCTTGGTCCGGATGATGCTGACCAACGCGGAGTTGATCGCCGAGGCACTCGGATGAGGGGCGTAGTTAGCGTGGAGACATCGTGGATTGGTTGACTGAGCCCTTCGAGTTGGCTTTCCAGCAGCGGGCTCTGATTGCCGGTTCGCTGGCCGCGATCGCCCTTGCTCTTGTTGGCACGTGGGTGGTCATCCGGGGAATGAGCTTTCTCGGTGACGCCCTCGTCCACGGTGTCGTCCCCGGGATTGCCCTGGCGATCCTCCTCGACTTCAACGTGATGGTTGGTGCGGTCCTGGCAGCATTGGTGATGCTCGCCGGCATCAACCTGGTCCATCGCCAGACCACCTTCTCCGAGGACACGGGCATCGGGCTTCTCTTTGTGGGGATGCTCGGCGTGGGAGTGATCCTGATCTCGAGAACCCCCTCGTACTCAGGCAACCTCACCGCGATCCTCTTCGGTGACGTGTTGGGTGTGACGATCGGCGACATCTGGATTCTCGTCGTCGTGGTGGCCATCATCCTGATCGTCTCAGCCCTGCTCTATCGACACTTCCTCGTCCTGGCTTTCAATGAGCAGAAGGCGGAGCTGTTCGGCTTTCAACCACGTTTCGCCCAGGCGGCCCTCCTGGGACTGATCACCCTCGGCATCGTGGGGTCGTTCCAAACGGTCGGTACCCTTCTCGTGCTGGGTCTGCTGGTGGGACCACCGGCGACGGCCGCCCTGATAGTGCATCGGGTGCCGATCATGATGATTACCGCCGCAGTCATCGGTGTGATGTCGGTGGCCGCGGGTCTCATCATCAGCTACCACTTCGACACAGCGGGATCGGCGACGATGGCCGTGGTACCGATAGTGCTGTTCTTCGTGGTGTTGACTGTCAAGAACGTGGCCGAGCGGAGCAGAAGGACGGCCGCTGCAGCGGGATAGCTAGCCGGTGTTGATCTGGCAGCCCTGATCCTGCATCGTATTGACAGCGTGTTGGGCAAAGGCCTCCGCCTCGGCACGGCGGGCATCGCCGGCAGCTCGAGCGGTTTCGGTAGCCCATTCGTCGAGAAGACCTTGTAATTCGTCACATGACCCGGCCTCGTCGATCTCATAGACCGGAGTGGGGACTTCAGGGGAGACATCCATGTTCCACTCGAAGCTCTCACCGACACTGCGGGCAAGCATGAAGTCGTCTTTCCAGGTCTCGGTGGGGAAGCCCAACGGGGTGTCCCCCTT
>Ga0209980_10000700_pt1 | contig 18532 bp, 14 predicted proteins | sample CR02metaG_FD_183611 | JGI IMG/M metagenome (GOLD analysis project Ga0209980, IMG submission 183611) | Deep subsurface microbial communities from Mariana Trench to uncover new lineages of life (NeLLi) - CR02 metaG (SPAdes) (version 2) | ecosystem: Environmental > Aquatic > Marine > Ocean trench...
ATCAGGTTGGCTGCATTTCCAGGGCGTGACCACGGGCATTGCGCGAGGCAGATTGCGCAGCCCAGCGTCTCACCGAAATAGGGTATGCATTTGTCAAAATCGACGTACCATTTTTCGACACCACGCACGAGCTGCTTTTCGTCGGAGATCGCATCCGGCGGGCAGGCATTCGAACATGCCTGGCAACGCAGGCAAAAATCGTCGGCGCCGAATTTATCGGGTGAATCTGCGCGCAGCGGCATGTCCGTTGTGACCGCCGACAGCCTGAAGCTCGAACCGTACTGCCGGTTGATGAGCGACCCGTGCTTGCCGAGTTCGCCCAGGCCGGCCGCGATTGCCGCCGGAAGAAAATTGAGCGCGGTCGCATACGGTCCCTGGTAAGCCTTTGCGTAGTAACCCTGGGACAGGATGAAGTTTCTGAGCTTACGGCATGCTCTTGCCGCGCGATTATATTCTTTGGCCACGACGACTGCCGCGCGGGGGTTTTCGAAACTCGGCGGCGCTTCTGCGAGTTCCGCGTAGTCCATCTCGACACCGATAATGATGACCCGTGGTTCGTCCAGGTCGTAACCTTCGTAGATCCAGTCTGGATCGATCTCGGCAATGCCGACGAGATCGCTTTCATTGGCAAGCGTGAATTCCTTGACGATTCCTGACCACTCGGCGGCGGTCTTGCTGACTCTTTCGTCGCTCTGCGCAACGGCATCCGGACCGCGGCCGCCGGGCGGGTTTGGTGAGAACCACTTCCTCACGGCAGCGGACCGGCGGTGGTAGTCGGTGACCTCCTTTTGCAACGCTCCGTGCGTCTGACGGTCGGGTGGGTGCCAGAAAAATGGCGATGGACGCCGAACCGTTTTTTCGCCGAGCCCGTTGATGGCATTCCCCGACGTTTCGGGAAACTTGTCGATGAATCGCTTCATTGGCCGGTAATCTGAATGTCGAGCCACTGCCGCGCCTCACGAGATGCAATAACGGGACCTGCGAGTGTACTATGCTTGGAATCTGCTTCGGCAAAAAAACAACGAAAGGGGGAGACGATGCGATTCGGAATCTACGCCGAAATGCAATGTCCGGACGACAAACCGTTTGCGGTGCTGTATGACGAAATCTTTCGGCAAATGGTGCACGCCGACGAGCTTGGCTTCGATGCGTATTCGATTATCGAGCACCATTTGTTTCGGAACTTCGGTATCTCGGCGAATCCGCTGGCCCTGATCAGCGCGGTCGCCCAGAAAACCGAGAGGATTCGATTTCGGACGCTCCTGCACACGCTGCCATTCCACAATCCGCTCAGGTTGGCGGCCGAGATTGCAGTCGCAGACATAGTGACCGGGGGGCGGATCGATTGCGGCGTTGGCAGGGGTCACGCGTGGTTGTACGGACCGCTCAATGTGCCACTCGAAGAAAGCCGGCCGCGCTTCGACGAGGCGCTGGATATTCTGATCAAGGCCTGGACCGAGGAACGCTTCTCGCACAAGGGAACATTCTGGCAGTTTGAAGACGTATCGGTCGTACCGAAGCCGATCCAGAAGCCGCACCCCAAACTTTATACTGGCGGCACGAGCGACATCACTTATCAGATGGCTGGCGAGCGCGACTGGGGAATCTGTGTGCCACCGCTATTGCCCTGGGCCGTGCTCGAGGGTCCTCTCGATATCTACAAGGAAGCCTGTGCCAAGGCAGGCAACACACCGGACATTCTCTACCTGCGGCCAGTTTATCTCGGCGATAACGAAGCACAGATCCGTCACGAGGTTGAAGCAGCCGTGCATAATTTCCTGAAGTTCAACGCCAGCCCGATATTCTCGAAGCCACCGTTGCCGCCCAAAGAAGAACTGATCGCCAAAGGCTATGGATTTTACGCCAGCGGCGCACTCGAGAGCCTTACCGATCTCAGCTATGACGACATAGTCGAGCAGGAAATCGGATTCATCGGAACGCCAAATAAAGTCATCGATCAGATTGGCGCGCTGCGCGAGAAAGGCGGCATCGGCGAGCTGACGATACTTACAAACTTCGGCGGCATCGAACACTGGAAGGTCATCAAGACGCAGGAGCTGTTCGCCGACAAGGTGATGCCCGCGTTTCGCCAGGAGTGCTGACAGGAAAACATGGGTATTACATCAAATGCAGCTTCATTCGATCACTGGATTCGCACCAGCTTTGTCGAAATAAACACCGAGCTCGAGGGTGTGTACTGGGCTCAGGAGAACAAGGCGGACGTGCAGTCCGGCGGCGCCAGCATGAAACAGCAGTTGCTGGAGGAGGGCCGCAGTCATATCGCACCCTTACTCGACGAGGGCAACACGAACGAGGGCTTCGACTCAGGCTTTGATTTGCTGGGCAATGTGGGCCTCTATATGGCGGCATGCCGCCGGCACGACCTGACTGAGCCATCCCGCGAACAGACATCTCCGCTGCGCGAGGCGTCCGGGCTCGCCCTGCAATTAGGGGCAACGCTGGGTGTCACGCCACGCTTCGCCACGAGCCACCTTTCGACCCACAACATGGCGCTGAACGGGGTCTACAAGAGCTTTACGTCGCTGGCTGCGGAACACGTTTTTCTCGACTTCAATACGCGATCGATATTGGCTTATAAGCGGGCGGCAGATGCGTTGCTGCGAACTCTGCCACTCGGCATTTCGCATCCGGTCACTATTGACCTGCTGGTTGCGGCGAACGATGCCCTGAAAGACGTGATCACCTATAACGACCAGCTTTTCGATAAGCTGGACGGTGATCGTTTTTTTTATTGTGTCCGGCCCTATTACAAACCGTATCGCGTCGGCCTGCATGAATACCGGGGCGCAAACGCGGGAGATTTCGCCGGCATCAACGTGATCGATCTGCTTCTCGGCCTGTGTCAGGCGGACAATCTTTCGTATGGGCAATTGCTGGTCGACAAATTCCTGTACATGCTGCCTGAGGATCAGTTACGCCTGCGAGATGTCATGCGGCGTCAAAGCCTGTTAGACAGTTTTCTTGAATGTCTGAAAGCCGATGCCGGTGCGAAGTGGTTTCAGCAGAATGCCAGGATGTTCCTCGAGGTCTGCGAGACGCACGGCAAGACCGCGGCACAGCATCATGACCTCCTGGTCAACCGGTTTATCGAGAAGCAGGCGAAGGCGCTTCCGGAGGAATTTCAGAAAGACATCACTGCAAGCGGCCCGCCATTGGAGGTTGTGCTGCGTGCATTGAAAAAATTACGTGACCTCAGGGTCGCCGCGGACCGGGACGATATTCCGAGCCGCTACGCCGATCTCGAAAAGCTCAAAGCGAGCCTTCAGTAATTGATGGCTGGCGACATGGATGGATAAAACAGGCCGAGCAAACGCATGCCGTCGGGCGATGTGCATTCAAGCGAGTGGGCCTGTTTCAGTGGCAGGAAAATAGTATCGCCCGGCTGCACGGGCGTTTTGGTCTCATCCGTCCACATGAATCCTTCACCCGACAGAATCGTGACCGATACCGGTCGTCCGGCCTCGAACGCAGCGGTCACGGGCGTGGCGGCATCACTTTCGGCGACAATGATGCGCGTGTCCGGCTTGACTGCGCGAATTGCAGAGGCAATCCTGCACGCGACACCGCCACCACCAAAAGGAACGATAACCGTATCGACGTCAGGCAGATCCGCAACGATTTCGAGGCCGATGGTTGCATTTTCCGCTAACGCCGCCGGGTTTCGTACCGCGTCAACGTACAAGCCGGGGTCACTCGGATGACCGCCCTTTTCAATAATCTGCCACCACTCATCGTCGCCAAGCGATTGCACGGTCGCGCCGAAATTCCGCACCGCATCGAGTTTCGCCGCCGGCGCACTCTGCGGCGCATAGATCGTCGCGGTCAGACCGAGTTGTTGTGCGATCCAGGCCAGCCCGAGACCGGCATTGCCCGAGCTCGCGGTGTAAACACCGTTCTGCATCGCATCTTCGTCAGCGGTCAATACAGCGTTGCCCATCGGCCGCACCTTGAACGCGCCGATGGGCTGAAGGTTCTCGAGTTTGAGGAAGATCTCGTTCGGACCGTCAACTGCATTGAAGCGCAGCAACGGAGTTCGAACGATGTAGGGAGCCAGCGCGCTTGCTGCGGAACGAATTTCAGTCAGTGTCGGGACTTCTGGAGCGGCAGCGAGCATTTGCAAATCCTGATCGAACGTGACCGACAAGTTAGACCTATTACAAGATTGGATCAATACGGGGAGTTGTCATGAAATGGCCAGCAGACAGAATTGCACAAGCCTCACCGAAGAGCTTTGGAATGTACGAAAAGGCCATGGTGCTCATGGCGGAGGGGAAGGACGTAATTCACCTGGAAGTGGGGCGGCCGAGTTTCGACACGCCGAAACACATCAAGGAAGCCGCCAAAAAATCGCTGGATGACGGCAACGTCCACTACGGGGAATTTCCGGGCGACCTCAAACTCCGTGAGGCAATCTGCAACAAGCTGGCGACATACAATAATTTGCAGCCGGGTCCGGACGAAGTGCTGGTAACCAACGGCCTTACACACGCCGCTTACGCAGTGTTCACGGCCGCGCTGGATGAGGGTGATGAAGTCATTCTTCTCGAACCCTATTATCCGCAGCATATCAACAAGATCGAGCTGGCGGGCGGCAAGATCGTTACGGTGCCACTCGATAAATCCAACGGTTACACGATAGACGGCGACGCAATCGAAGCCCGAATCACCGGACGCACGCGCATGATCGCGATGGTCAACCCGGCAAATCCGACAGGACGCGTGTTCAGCCGGGAAGAGTTGCAAATCGTTGCAGATCTGGCGATAAAACACGATTTGCTGGTGCTGAGCGACGAGGTCTATGATCAAATCGTATACGACGACAACCAACACGTCAGCATCGCTTCGTTGCCGGGCATGTGGGAACGAACGTTCAGTTGTTTCGCGTATACGAAGGCATTTGCGATGGACGGCTGGCGTCTGGGCTATGTCGCCTGTGACAGGAAATACATGCAGGCATTGATGATGATCACCGTCAACGACGTCGCCCATGTCAACGTTTTCATTCAGGCGGGCGCCCTCGCCGCGCTTACCGGTCCGCAGGATTGCCGCACGGAAATGCTCGCCGAGGACGACCGTCGCCGGCAACTGGTCAGCCGCCGCCTGGGCGAGATCGACGGTATTGACTGTCCGTTGCCGCAGGGAACCATATACTCGTTTCCGGATGTCAGCGCATTCGGCAAGCCGTCGCAGCAGCTTGCAGAAGAAATTCTCGCCGAGACCAGGGTTGTCGCGGAAGCCGGCTCATTCTACGGAGCGGCCGGCGAAGGTCATTTGCGCATCTGTTTTGGCGCCGAGACATACGAAAGGATTGACGAGGCGATGAACCGGCTGCAGGAATATTTCCGATCGCAGAAAGCCACTCGCGTCGCCTGCTGAGCGGTATCGACGACAACAATCAGACCAGGCTAACGCGATGAGCAATTCGTCCGACGCAGATTTCAAGCACGAGAAGTGGTCTTCGCAAAGCGGGTTTATTCTCGCGACGGTGGGAGCCGCAGTCGGGCTTGGCAACTTGTGGAGGTTTCCATTCGTTGCCGGCGAAAATGGTGGTGCGGCATTCGTCCTTATCTACGTCGGCTTCGTAATTCTGCTTGGCCTGCCTCTGATGATGGCCGAACTGGCGATGGGGCGCCGGGGACGGGGCAGCCCGATAGCGTCGATGCGCAAACTCGCGCGCGACGCATGCGTATCGCCACTTTGGCAGAGCATCGGGTGGATCAGTATTTTAATACCGCTGGTCGGCATGAGTTACTACAGCGTTGTGGCCGGCTGGTCGATTGACTATGTCGTGAAAGCCGCAACGAATTCCTTTGCGCATTTCAGCGCGCAGGATTCGCAAAGCGCTTTCAACCTGTTGCTGGCGTCACCGTGGCGGCTCTTGTTTTTCCATGGTCTTTTCGTAGCCTCCGCAGTCTTTGTGGTGGCCAGGGGTGTCGGCAAAGGGATTGAGGCTGTCAGCAAGTACATGATGCCGGCGCTGTTCGCGATCCTGATCATCCTGGTTCTCAATTCGATATTCAACGCCGATATCGGCCGGGGTCTCGATTTTCTGTTTAATCCACAGTTCGACAAAATCACGCCGAAGGTCGTCTTCATGGCCATGGGCCAGGCCTTTTTCTCGCTCGCGATCGGGGTCGGAGTGATGTTGACCTACGGCGCCTATGTGCCGAAATCCGTCTCGCTGCCGAAGGCCGCATTCATGATCGCACTGGCCGACACGGCCGTCGCAATACTTGCCGGGATTGCAATTTTCCCGGTCGTATTTGCGAACGGGCTGGATCCGGCCGAGGGGCCGGGGTTGATATTCGTGACGTTGCCGGTAGCGTTCGGCAACATGCAGGCCGGTTACATCGTTGGCGTGCTGTTCTTCGTTCTGCTGTTTTTTGCGGCGTACTCGTCTGTCCTTGGAATGCTCGAACCCGTGGTGTCGTTTCTCGAGGAAAAGCGCGGGTTTTCCCGGCCGAAGATGGCGGTGCTGGCCGGTTTCTGTGCATGGACGCTCGGCATTGCGGCGGCGCTGTCACTCAATGTCTGGTCGGACGTACGGTTGATGAGCGGTGTGCCGTTCCTTGCAGACAAGAATATCTTCGATCTGGTCGATTTCCTGATCGCAAACTTCCTGCTGCCCCTGAACGCAATGCTGATTGCAGTATTCGCGGGCTGGATGATGACGCGAACGATGTTGTTCGAAGAACTGGGTGTGCGAAACCCGGTATTTTCCGTGTTCATGCGTGTCGTGCTTCGGTATATCGCACCCGTATTGATTTTTGCAATCTTCTACACGAATCTGGCCTAGGCATCGATCGCTGAAACGATCTTGCCGCCGGCGCACTTCGCTTTCAGGCCTGCTTCAAAACTGAGGGCAACGTATCGAACACGAAGTCCGCACCGAGGGACCGGGCGGGAGTACGGGCGTAACCATAACTGGCGACGCCAACGGGAATATTCATCGCTCGCGCTGTCGCAACATCGACCGCCGAGTCGCCGATCATCATGCTGTCTTGCGGCGCCGCGTTCAGCGCCTCAAGACATGATCGCAGCGGCAGCGGGTCCGGTTTCTTCGCAGCCGTCGTATCGCCGCCGACCACAACGTCAAAGTAGTGGGCAATCGACAGGCTCGAAAGAATCTTCTTCGTGATGCCTTCAGGTTTATTGGTGCAAATGCCCTGGTGCACACCGGCATCGGAAAACGCTTGCAATACCGATCGGGCGCCAGGATAGAGACGGGTCTTGTCCGTTGCGCAAGCCGAGTAGATCAGCATGAATCGCGCCGTCACGTCCTGCATCCGAATGCCGCCCATCGCGACGCCCGCAGCTCTGAAACCGCGTTCGATCAGTTTCTGAACGCCGTCGCCAATCATGGTCCGGACCTGATCATCGGCCAGCGCCGCGCAACCATGTTCGCGCAACAGCGTATTCAGCGCCTGCGCCAGGTCCGCTGCCGAGTCAATCAGCGTTCCGTCCAGGTCCCATATGATTGCTGCCGGGTAGCCGTTCATGGCGCCGGGCCGTTACGCGGCGTGCCCCAGCCGCTGACGCCAGTTCGGGAATAGCTGATCCGCGTCGCCCGGGAAACTCTCGAAAGCGCGGGCGAATTCGTGATGGTCTGTGGCGAAGGCGACAGGATCGGCGCCTTCCTTCCAGCACAATTCCGCCTGGCGCAGCGAACGGGCGCCGGCCGCGGGACCATCGATATGGCCATAGCAGCCACCGCCGGCAGTCAGTATGAGATTCGAATGACCGATATTGGTGAAGAATCCCGGCATGCGCAGCGCATTCATGCCCCCGGAGATGATCGGCGTCGTCGGGTTCATGCCCAGCCACTCCTGGTGATAGTAAGGGCCATCCGCGCTGTCTCGCTGAATCATGTAGGCCATGTCGGTATCGCCGGCTTCGCCTTCCATCTTGCCGAAGCTCATGGTGCCGGTATGAATACCGGAAGCACCCTGAAGCCGAGCCATCTTCGACAGCACGAATGCCGTGTATCCACGCATCGACTGTGGCGACGTTACCGCGCCGTGGCCGGCGCGATGATAGTGCAGGTATTGCTTCGGGAAGCGGCGCCTTGCGGTGGTAATGGCTGCAGGGCCTGTGACGTAGCCGTCGACCAGGAACGCCACATGGTCGGCGTTTTCCGCAAACGTTTCGAGGATGTACTCGCCGCGCGCTACCATCTCATAGGGATCATCAGCCGTGATGTTTGCCGAGAAAAGTTTCGCCTCTCCAGTCTCGTCCTGCGCCCGGCGCATCGCGTCGGCGACCAGCGAAATCGTCTCTTTCAACGGTGCAAAGACCTGGTTGCCTTGTGGCTCGTCGTTCTTGATAAAGTCGCCGCCCAGCCAGAACTGGTACGCGGCCTCGGCGAACGGCTTCGGCCGCAACCCGAGTTTGGGCTTGACGATGGTTCCGACGATGAAACCACCGTCAACCACGGGACGGCCCAGTACACGCCACAGATCGGATATCGTCGTCGACGGTCCGTCAAAAAGACGCAGAAAGTCATGCGGTATGTAGAAGTCGTGCATCTTCGCGTATTCGACATCTCCCATGCCCTGGTTGTTACCAATGGTCAGGGTGAGGAACGAGGCGATCATGGCCCTTCCGTCAGTGATGTTGCGGTCGAACAACGCCACCGGGTAGGCGATCTTCGTCACTTCGTTCGCCTCATCGATTTCATAAACGAGCGCATCGACGCCGCGCGTAAAGTCATCGGTCGTACACACCGACACATTCGTGCCGGTCGAAGATTCCGCGGCAAAGTGAGCGGCGGTTGCGAGATATTCGTAGCCCGCCTTCGGTTTCATTATGTAGGCGCACAACACATGTTGTCCGTCTGCGATCAGATCCTCTTCACGTAACGAGAGGTCCGCATATCGATCGGATTGATCCATTGTCTTGTCTCCTTAGAGCGCGCGTCGTTTTCGTTCGACGAGCTGCATTATCATCGGCGTCAGAATCAGCTGCAGCGCCAGATCCAGCTTGTTACCGGGAATCACGATGGAATTGGCACGCGACATGAAGCTGTCGTGAATCATCGTCAGCAGGTACGGAAAATCGATGCCGTACGGATTGCGAAAGCGAATGACAACCATCGATTCGTCGGGTGTCGGAATCCAGCGCGCAATCTCGGGGTTTGACGTATCGACGGTCGGAATGCGCTGAAAATTGATGTCGGTCCGGCTGAACTGCGGGGTTATGTAGTGAACGTAGTCGGGCATGCGGCGCAATATGGTGTCCATTACGGCCTCGGACGAATAGCCGCGTTCCGTTTTGTCCCGGTGCAGTTTCTGAATCCACTCGAGATTGATGACCGGCACTATGCCGATCTTGACATCCGGATGCTGGGCGACATCGACGCCGTCGGTCACCACGGCACCGTGCAAGCCCTCGTAGAAGAGCAGATCAGCGCCGTCCGGCGTATCCTCCCAGTCCGTGAACGTTCCAGCATCGGCGCCATACAGGGCGGCCTCTTCGGCATCGTGGACGTAATGCCGTGTCTTGCCGCTGCCGGTCTCGCCGAAGTCGCGAAATACCGCCTCGAGTTTGTCAAACAAATTTGCCTCGGGACCGAAGTGGCTGAAGTGATTGTTGCCTTTGGCGGCCTCGTCGGACATAAGCTGCTTCATCCCGGCACGGTCGTAGCGGTGGAACGCATCGCCCTCGATGAAAGCGGCGCTTACGCCCTCGCGCCGGAATATCTGGTCGAACGTGTGCTTGACCGATGTGGTGCCGGCACCCGATGAGCCCGTGACTGAAATGATCGGATGAGTCAGTGACATGTTCTTCGTCCCGGTGCGTTCGCGTTCAGACGCGAAACAATCCGCGCTTGTTGAATAATGGCGATCTCTCGGCCGTCATGCCACGTTCGGCGTAATAGCGCTCAATGCGTCGAATCTCGCGGCTAGCACCGAAGATCATCGGCACCCGTTGATGAATCTTGGTGGGTTTGAGACCCATAATGCGCTGCTGCCCGGTCGTCGCGCCGCCACCCGCCTGCTCGATCAGGAACGCTACCGGATTGCATTGGTACAGGAGTCGCAGTCGGCCCTGAGCGCCGCCTTTGCGGGCGTCGCCCGGATACAGGTAGATGCCACCTCGCGACAGAATTCGATGACACTCTGCAACGAGCGATGCAACCCAGCGCATGTCGTAGTTGCTCTTTCGCAGGCCGTCCTCGCCATCCAGGCAATCATCGATGTAGGCGCGAATGTGCTGATCCCAATGACGAAAATTCGCCACATTGATCGCAAACTCCCGGGTCGTCTCGGCGATCCGAACACTGGCGGTGGTCAGGTAAAACTCATCGTCGTCCGGGTCCAGTGTAAAGATGTGTGTCCCGGCACCGACCGTCAGCACGAGTGAAGTTTGCGGTCCGTAGATGCAGTAACCAGCGGCGAGTTGGTTGTCACCGGCTTGTAGCACGTCATCATCACCCGGCGTGTGCCGGGCACGGCTTGCGGGAAAGATCGAGAAGATCGTGCCGGCCGTGGAATTGATGCGGACATTCGACGACCCGTCAAGCGGGTCAATCGCCAGTGACAACGGTGCAGCTTCGTGCAGTAGCATCGGTTGCGCCAGCTCTTCCGAAACCAGGGTTGCGACCGGTGCGTTCCGCAGGGCTTCGACGATGCGCTCGTTTGCGATACGCCCCAGCTCTTCCTGGACGTCACCGTGCGTGTTGTCGCCGCGGGCCGCATCCAGCTGACTTCGAGCCACAAGTTTTTTGATTTTTACGGTTGCGACAGCGATGCGGAGGATGGTTGTGGCAACGGCCGAACGAATGTCATCGTCCGCTATTTGTTGCTGCAGGTAGGTTTCGAGCGTTTGGATTTGCTTCATTTCGCCCCGCCTGTTGCTGGCTCGTCTGGCTGCTTTGGCTTGGTTCAACGCGATACCGGGTCTATGGAAAGCATGTTATTGAGACTCGAAGAGCGCGGGCACATCCTTATGGAGGGTAGTATCATGGCATTTGGGTAGGTAAAAAACCACCCATAAGCACGCGGTGGCACTGTTACGACTTCAGATACAGTGCAATGGCCTGGCCGCGATTGGTCACGTCCAGTTTTTCAAACAGGTTCTTGATGTGAAATTTAACGGTGTTGGGCGATACGCCGTGCGCGGCAGCGATCTGCTTGTTCGTCTGGCCGGCGGCCAGTGCCGAAAGTACTTCCAGCTCCCGTTTCGTCAGCGACGTCAAAGGAGTCTGGTGGATTTTTCGAACATCGAGAAACGGAAACACCATGCGGCCCTGTGCAACCGCAGCGACGGTATCGAGCAGGTATTCCGGCTGCTCGCGCTTGGACACAAACGCTGCGCCACCGTGCGCCATGACCTGCGATGGCACCGACTCGCCTTCTGCGCCGGTGTAAACGACGATCCGCGGTGCGTTCGCATGCGCCCGCAACTGATCAAGTATGAATTTGCCGTTTCCAGGGCTGATGACCCAGCCCGTTACCACGACGTTCAGATCGCACCGTTCAATCGATTTCAGAAACGACGCACCATCGGCCCACACATCGACCAGTTCGAATCGGTGATCTTCTGCGAACAGGTGTGTCAGAGCTGCCTGCACCAGCGGGCTCTTGTCGGCGACGCCGACACGAATGACTGGATTGGAGGAAGACTTGCGTTCGCTCATCGGTTTCCGCGCCGCATTTGTTATGGGTATGAGTGGAGGCGATATGCTCAGACTAAATCAATGGGCGCCGTTGCGCATGGATTTTCGGGACGGGTGGTCATCCTGGCGCAAAAGTCCGCGCCTCAGCTGCTTCGAAGCGTTTTCCTCGGCACCGTGATAACGTCGGCGAGCTGATCCGGAGAAAAATAATGAGACGAATACATCTTGGCGTTCTGCTGGCACTTTTTGTTTCCCCGGCGCTCTCGGGGCCAGTTCCCGGCCACCGCCTGCCGACAGGCATGGAACAGGCCGTTCGCGAGCGGCAGGTGGACATCAAGCGGCTCACCGCGGATCTCACGGTGGACATGAAGCGGCAGACCGTTGCTGGTTCGGTGACGGTTGCGTTTACGCTGTTGCAGGCCGACCTGCAGGCGCTGATTTTCGATGCAGCGGATCTCGATATTGATGAAGTCGACCTGGTCACGGCGGAAGCGGCGATAGCACTGGATTTTTCACAGGATGATCGAAAACTGCGGATCGTCATGCCGGCGGGGATCGACTCCGGCGACGATCTTGCGGTTCGCATCAAATACAAAGCCAGGCCAAAGACCGGCCTGTATTTTTTTGCGAAATCGAAAACCCGGCCCGCGGAAGCGTGGAATTACGGCGAGGGTGGGCGGCATTACAACTGGCTGCCGTTGTATAACGATACCAACGACCGGTTTGCCGTGGATTTCCGGATTACTGTCGACGCACCGTTCGTCGTGCTCGGAAACGGATCGCAACAGGAAACGAAGAAGAATCGCGACGGCAGCCGAACGTTTCACTGGCTGCAGAACGAACCGATCGCGAACTACCTGCTGGCCCTGAATATCGGTGAGTTCGTTGAAGTGCCGCTGGCGGATGCCGCAGTGGGGCAGCGCATGATACCGCTCAGCGTCTGGACGCATGCGGGCGACGAAGAGTCAGCGGCTTTCAGCTTCGGCAAGACGCCGGAGATGGTCGAGTATTTCTCGGAGTTGCTCGGCTATGAATACGCCTGGCCGAAGTACGATCAGATGATCTTGAGAAATTTCTTTTTCGCGATGGAAACGACCAGCATGGTCGGTTTCGGCGAGGCCGCGCTGCATTATGAGGGCGGCCTGACTGACGACGGGCCGCAATTCCACGACGCATACCCCACGTGGACGACCGAAGACACGATTGCCCATGAGCTGGCGCATCACTGGTTCGGCGACCTGGTCACCTGCCGTTCACTCGCTTCCATCTGGCTGAACGAGTCGTTCGCGTCCTACATGCACACAGTCTGGAACGGCCATGCTTACGGTGAGGACGATCTCACGTACCAGCGATGGCGTTATCTGCAACGCTACCTGGGATATATCAGGACAACCGGCGAAGTCCGCCCGCTGGAATATTTCAACTATGACGTGTCCGACGACATGTACACGACCGAAATCACGTATTTGAAAGGCGCACTGCTACTGCACTTCCTGCGGCACGTACTCGGTGATCAGCATTTCTACAGCGGCGTCAGGAGTTATCTCGACACGCACGCATTCTCCGAGGTAGATTCTTTCGACTTCCAGCGCTCGCTGGAAAAAGAGTCGGGCGGCAATCTCAACTGGTTCTTCGAGGACTGGATTCGCGGCGGCGGCGGGTACCCGGCATTGAGCGTGTCGTATCTGTGGATGCCGGAGCGCAACGAACTCGATCTGACCATCGAGCAGGTGCAGGCGGTGCAGCCGTTCGAATCGTACTTCGATGTGCCGATCGACATCGAGATCGTCACGGCCGGCGGCTCCCGCGTGCACACGGTTCGTCTGCATGAAAATGCTTTGAATATTGCACTGCCTGCCGACAGCGAACCGCTGATGGTCGTCATCGACAAGGGCAATTGGCTGGTCGCCGAGATTCACCAGGATCAGTCGGTGAATGAGCTCGTCTACCAGCTGCAACACGGTGACCTGGCCGCCGCGCTCAGGGCCGCGCGGCAGCTTGCCGGGGACTACGACCGTGATCCGGCAGCCATCATGGCGCTCGCCGAAGTCCTGGGCGATGACGATGCGCACTGGGGTCTCAGGCAGGAGGCCGCACTGGATCTCGGTACGATGGGTGGAACCCACGCGACTGCAGCGCTGGTATCCGGTCTCGATGATCCGAACAGCAGAATTCGTCGCGCGGTCGCAATCGGGCTGGGGCGTGCCGGCGGTGACGTCAGTGCGAAGGCGCTCGAGAAGGCCATTACCTCCGACTCGGCCGAAGAGGTCATCGGAGCAGCAGCACTCGCGCTGGGTAAAATGCGCGCGCCGTCTGCGCATGCGGTTCTGGTGGCGCAACTGGATCGGGAATCACGTTACTACGATGTCATTCGCTACAGCGCGTTAAAAGGGCTTGCCGAGCTTGAAGATCAATCTCTGGCGCCGCTGTTCGAACGCCATGTCGATGCGACCTTCAACCACGACGTTCGTGCGGCGGCGATCGAAGGCTGGGTGCGCGCGGCGCCCCATGATGCGGCGCTGCAGCGCGCCTTGAGGCGACTTGCCAACGATCCGGATTTTGGCATCCGCGCTATCGCACTGGAAAAAATGGGCGAACTGCACCATGCGGGCGATCTGGAATTCCTCGGAGACTATGGTGCGACATCCGTTGACCTGAACCTGCAGAAAAAAGCGCGCGCGGCAGCGCAGACGATCGCTGGATTCGTCGTGGGGAAGTAGCCAGGCTCGGACCAGGCGGTCGGGCGTTCGCACCGGTGAATCAATCTCTCCGCTCGCCCGAAAGGTTCAAAGTGATATCAAGCGATTAATACGACAAGCGCGGGGTTATACGAGCCCATACCAGCTGCCCCGGCCTGCGCCGTGCCGCTCGATGTGTCCGGCGCGGGCGAGCGCTTTCAGGTGGTCTTTGATCGTGCTCCGGTTCGCCCCGGTTGATGTCACAGCTTCGGCAACGGTAACGCGCCCGCGCTCACGGCATAATTCGAGGATCTGTACCGACAAATTGGGCAGATCACCAAGAATCAGGCGCTCGCGCTCAATCTTTTTTTCAAGCCGCGCTTTTTGTTGCTGAAGCGATTTCAGGAAGAAGGTCAACCAGGGCTGCCAGTTCGGTGATTTCGACCGGATCATCGTTTGCGTCTGGCGCAGATTGAGATAGTAGGCATCCTTGCTCTGCTCGATAACGCTTTCGAGAGAACTGTAAGGTACATAGGCATAGCCGGCGCGCAGCAGCAGGAGTGTTGTCAGAATGCGTGAGAGCCGCCCGTTCCCATCCTGCATCGGGTGAATCGCAAGAAACTCGACGATGAAAAGCGCGATGGTTATGAGCGGATGCAAATCCTCCCTTTCGAGATTCGTGTGCGTCCATGCAACCAGTTCCGTCATCAGGCGCGGCGTGTCGAACGGTTTTGCCGTCGCGAAAACGATACCGAGACTTTTTCCGTCCGGGCCGAAGGCTTCAACATGATTGTCGCGTGTCTTGTACTCGCCGCGATGTCGCTCGTCTTTCGATGAGTATTGCAGCAGGTCACGATGCAGTTGCCTGATGTGATTCTCCGTCAGCGGAATGTTCTCGGAATTCGCAAAGACGGTCTCCATTACGGCGGCGTAGCCAGCGACTTCCTCTTCGTCCCGCGAGGCAAATGATTTCACCTCCAGGGCGGATAGCAAGCGCTCGACCCCCTTGTCGGTCAGTTTCGCACCTTCGATCCGCGTTGAGGAACCGATGCTCTCGATGGTGGCGACGCGGCGCAGCGCGTTCAGCCGGTCGGGCGAAATGCGCCCAAGCGCAGTCCACGCGCCCTTGAATTCGTCGATCTCAGCGATTAGCTTGAGAATCTCGGGCGTGATCGCTAACGCGTCTCTGCGGATGCCACCATCCATTTTTACCTCCAATTCCATCCATTTGAAGAGTGGCACAATCGCATCCAATTGTCCATCCATTTCCAACCGATTTTGGTGTGAGCGGCTGTATTAGCGCGGCTACTATTCAAGCTCGCCGGGCAGTCGCGATGAGGTAACCGGCGCCGCCACTCGCAATGAACGCTTCGAGGTCAGTGAGCACCCGGGCAGGGTCGCCCCAATCGGCAGGCAGTATCGCGGTGGCCGCGGCCGGAGTCGTTGCGAGGACGTTCAATCGGCGGCGGACGCGCTGAATCATGTCGGTCAGCGTCCAGTTCACGCTGCGAATTCGAACATACTCGAAACGAGCCCGCACAAACGCGTCGCGGTAACCGGCCATGGATGGTGCACCTGCAACACAAAGGACTCGCCCGAGCAGGCCGTCAAGACTCTCCGGGACCGGAGCATCGAGAAAGAAGTCCGAAATGCCGATGCGCCCGCCCGGCTTCAATACGCGATGAACCTGTTCGAGCACGCTGTCCATGTTGTCGAACAGACACAAGCTGCACTCACAAAGAGAGACGTCGAAGGTCCCGGACGCAAACGGCAATCTCCCAGCGTCGCTTCGAACGAACTGTGTCTTTGTTTCCAGCCGGGCCGTGCGCGAGGCTGCCACGGCGCGCTCGAGGTTGATGGCCGAGTAGTCGCATCCCGTCACCATGGCGCCGAAGTCGGCGGCGATAATTCGTGCCGAAGCGCCGTTCCCGCATGCGACGTCCAGAACGCTGGAGTTCGGAGAGACAAGTGATGTGCTCGCCAGCTGTCGCGTCAGTTTCGGGCCACCCGGATGAAAGCTCTGTCCCAACAGATATTCAACGACGGGCAGCTCGTAAAACCCGGCGCAACAGCGGCTAAGGACCTGGCTCGAAGCACTCATGGCAACGCGCTTGGTGGGTTCGCGTAGCGAGCCAGCGAAATCGGCCCGTTCAGCGGCACGAAGTCACGCTTTCGGAGTGGCTCGAGAACCTGCGACTCCAGCCCGTCGCGATACAGCAGGTTATAGGTGTCGAATGGGATGACCCTCTTGCCATCCGGGTGAACGATGTGCACACAGGTCTTGCGTATTGAACGCAGATCAAAACCGTGCGCGTCGATGAACTCGACAATCAACACACGAAAAATATTCTCGTAGCCGATTTTCTGCGCAGGGGAACGGCCGAGTTTGGCGAGAAAGTCGCTCATCGCATCCGTCTGTGACGTCACCGAGTGGTGTGTGGAAAAAAGATTGAGGAAGTACTCTCGGATGGCTGGCTCTCTTTCATAGGTGATCGTTGCCCGGCCGGCCTCGATCAGAAATTCGGGATCGACGAGGCCGGTGAGCGGCACGAGTCCCGAATCGAGTTTGAGTGCGTACGCCATCGCGAGATGATCCGGGTGGCACGGGACCGGGATGAGATCCTCTGGCGCAAAGACCGGGCACTGCTCGAGTATCCTGCGGCGAATTTCTGTCAGCGTCAGGCGGTCACGCCCGACGTCGTAGCCGGACTCGTAGCCCTCGAGACGGCCGGCTGCCTGCACCGGCTGAAACGAAACGCCGCGCACGCAGGGCTGTTTTGTGCCGTACTCGATAATCTCACCCATCTCGTCGTCGTTAAGGCCGCGCCGGATGGTTGCGACCAGTGTCGTGTGGATGCCCAGCTCGTTGAGCCGGTCAATGGCGCGCTTGTGGGCATTTCTGAGATCGGTGCCTCTGAGCGACTTCAGTACGTCGGCGCGAAAGGAGTCGAACTGGAGATAGATCTCGAGGCCAGGGGTGAACTCCGCGAGGCGTTTCGCGAAGTCCGGCTCATTCGCGATGCGTATGCCATTGGTGTTCACCATGAGATGTCCCATTGGCCGCTCTCGCGCCAATTCCAGAATCTCGAAGAACTGCGGGTGCACAGTAGGCTCGCCCCCCGAAATCTGGATGATGGACGGCTCGCCTTCGTTCGCAACGGCCCGGTCCAGCATGCGCTCGATCTGCTCCAGGCTGCGGTGCGTCTGCCGCTCGGGCCCGCTGCCCGCGTAGCACGTAGGGCAGCGCAAGTTGCAGTTGTCCGTTATCTCGATGAGCAGCGTACAGCCGTGCTGCTCGTGGTCCGGGCAGATGCCACAGTCGTACGGGCAGCCGTAGCGCACCGGTGTATTCGGTGCGATGACCTGCTCGGGCGTCTTGATGAAGGTCTCTCTGGCCAGTTTGTAGTAGGCGATGTCATCGGCCATCAGGACCCGTTCGGGGCCGTGCGCAGGACACCGTTTCAGCATCCACACACAGCCATCCTGGAACACGATTTTCGCGTCAACGCGCGCAAGACAGGTACTGCAAATCGAGATCGTGGAATCGTAGTACTGGTACGGTCGCTGCTTCGCTGCCATTCGGTGGCCCCCCGGTTGTGTCGCACTCGCGTGGCCATGACATTGCCATGTCGCGCACGACCTGTTATCAGGTAGACCCTGGACGAGCCGGATAAATTACCGAAGTAGCGGCGTATGCCACTAATGGCGCACAGGCTATCACCACCCGCACACGATAGAGCCGGATTTCAGCGATTCAAATGGCTGGCGGGCAATGGATCGCCAGCCTCAGCCGCAGGCAGTACTGCGATATCGTACTACCTTTAGAATTTGTATCCGAATCGCACGCCGGCAGTCAGCGGTCGTGATGGACCAAATACATGTTCGGTGTACGGAGTTCCATCATCCCGGAGGCCGTCGACATCCGTACTGGTGTTTCGCGGATCCTCGGCTGGGTAATTGCCGTCATACCAGAGTTGATCGAAAACATTCTCGACGTACACACTGATACGCCAGTTGTCCTGCCGGTATCCGACCACGATGTCGGTCTGATTGATGGCCTCAATTCTCTGGAAAATTACACTCGGGTCAGGCCAGTCACCGCGATAGTCGTCTTCCCAGGTCCAGGCCAGGTTGCCAAAGATTTCGCCGTTGCCGGTCGGAAAACTCGCATTCAGAACGGCGAATGCCGTCCATTCAGGCGCCCACGGAATGGAGT
>Ga0209980_10000701_pt1 | contig 18525 bp, 23 predicted proteins | sample CR02metaG_FD_183611 | JGI IMG/M metagenome (GOLD analysis project Ga0209980, IMG submission 183611) | Deep subsurface microbial communities from Mariana Trench to uncover new lineages of life (NeLLi) - CR02 metaG (SPAdes) (version 2) | ecosystem: Environmental > Aquatic > Marine > Ocean trench...
CTCTCTAATCTTTCTATCATTGATTTCAATAGAAATTTCTGAAAGTCTTTTCTGGATATCCTCAGAAGGGGTTGCTGCGTATTCAGTCTGAAGTTTTTGATACATCTGCTCCAAGTCCTCAGATGATATTTTTTCTAGAGGATTCTCTGATTCTGGCTGTTCTGTTGAAGCTTGTTCCAAATTTTGTTTATCTTTATCTTGTGATTCTTCTTCCAATTTTACCTAACGTCCGAATGTGGCTACAGAAAAAACGAACTGGATTATAAACCCAATAGTCCCTACACCAGCTATTCCTAACAATACCAACCTAAGGTGCTGTTGATAGTCCTCCTTATCGGATTTTTTCGTAAGCTTTAATGTATTAATCATATTTCTTATGGTAGTCTTTGGGCTCATTGCCTGCAATTAATAAAGTATCCTTATATCTTTTATCTCATGCAATTACTCGTTGCCTTCAAAGAAGACCCAGCAGGGCATACCATGGCAAAATTCATTGCACAAGATTTGGAAAAAGAGGGCGAAATTTATCATGGAAAATCTTTTGATCTAGTAATAATTCCAACTCCTGCAATTTCTGCAGATTGGCTTGAAGAAAAATATCACTATGACGGTTTTGTTTTCCTATCAAAACACGCTGCCGAATCAGGAGTTTTAGCTCTAACCTGTCATAATACTGGAAATTTTTCTGAAGCTAAATTTGGGGGAAATAACAGACAGGTATCCATTCCACACCCACATCTCCAAAAAACCTACATTCAAAATCTTTGGGAATCAAGGAATAATTTTTCTGATTTTCAAATAACAATAGAGGCAACCCATCATGGCCCAACGGCGCTATCAAAGCCTTCATTATTTATTGAAATTGGAACAACTGAAAAACAATGGAATGATGTGAATCTTTGCAATTCTATTGCAAAAATTGTGACTGGTGTGATGAATGAAGAACAAAAAACCTTTCCTGTTGCTGTCTGCTTTGGGGGAACACACTATCCAGACAAATTCACAAAAGAAATCATTGAAGGAAAGTTTGCTTTGGGAACCGTTGTTCCTCGACACGTACTTGATTTTTTAGATGAAGAATTATTTTCTCATATAATGAAAAGAAATGATACTGCAAAAACTGCATTATTAGACTGGGCAGGCTTGGGACAAAATAAACAAAAAGTTTTGAATCTAGTAGAGACTACTAATCTAGAGGTAATCAAACTTTGAATATTGAAGAACAAGTCTACAAAAAACTTCTTGAAGTTCCAGAAGGAAAAATTACAACATATGGTGATCTGGCAAAAGCTGTTGGATTAAAAAACGGGCAAAGAATCATTGGAAGAATTATGAACAAAAATCCATACCCTGGAATAGTTCCATGTCATAGGGTTGTAAAATCAGACAAGAGTGTTGGTGGATATGCTTATGGTGTTAAGATTAAAACCAACATGCTAACAATGGAAGGAATTAAAATTAAAAATGGAAAAGTTTTGGACTGGGAAAAAAGTTTTTACTGTTTTTAGGATTTTCGTTTAGATACTTTTTCATCAATTAAACTTCTCAAGTGAGCAACATTTCTAATAGTATTTCCGCTCACCATTTTGTAAAGTTCCCAAAATTCCTTGTTGGTAATTTCTTTCCTGTCTTTAGATACTTTTAGTCTCCAGCGTAGTGCGCGAACCTTTGTGATGTGAACTCGTTTTTTTCCTACACGGGCACCTTTACTTCCTTTTTTAGAACCTTGTTTGGTGCCGCGTTTTCTTCTTTGAATTTTTTTTAATGTTGCCCGCCCATGGGATGTACCAACAATTCGCTTAATTTTGATAGTATTTGCAGTAAGTAGACTTCTAATGTTGGCTCTAGTAATTGCATCAGTAATGTCATCTAAATGATCATTGTCAAACTTTACTCGATGTACACCGACTCCCACAACTCTGGAGACTAGTCTTTTTTTTGCTCTAAGATTTACTACCACTTGGTGACACCCTTCCGTTAAAAATTTTGAATTTTTTATCTAATGCTTTGATAATGATTTCAGTTCTTTTTTTTGTTCCTACACCATGTGCAAGTCTTACACCATCAGTTTTTGGATTTAATTTATTCAAATCAGTTAGATTGTTTACCAGATTATCAGTAAAACCAGATGGATGCAGTCCGCGGGACACTTTTGGACCGCCATAACCTACTTTGACGAGTCCAGGTCTTCCTCTGCTTTTTTGTTTTCGCTGATGGTTATCAACTCCTTTTGGCTTTCTCCAACTAGTCTCTAACCTTTTGTAACGCCAACTTTCAGGTCTAATGAAACTTGGTCTTTTATCAGAAATTTTTTTTCTTAGCTCTAATTTTTCTTTGTTGATCGGCATGAAAAATAATTTCAAAATTTTCAATAAATAGGTTCCTGAATGAACCTAAATAATCTGCGAAGAAAAATATAATAAAGAAAATCTACCCAGTGTCATACCTTATGAATCAATTAGCAGTCTTTAATTTGTCGTTATTCAGGTATTACATAATTGAGTGAAAAATCTAGCTCATCAATTACAAGTAAATTCACCAGCCAGTTGGTAGAATTTGGAATTAATCCATCGACTGTTTACAGAAATCTTCCTGGAATGAAACTTGTAGAAATCTCCGTACAAAAAAATGAGGGCATTGTTACTACTACTGGTTCTATTTCTGTAAAAACTGGCAAGTATACTGGCAGGTCACCAGATGACCGCTATATCATATATGATGATGAAACTCATGAAAATGTTGACTGGGGAAAAATAAATCATCAATTTCCTACAGGTAAATTTGATAAGATTTTTGAAAAAATGAAAAATTTTGTTAATGGAAAAGAGATCTATGTTTTTGATGGATTTGCAGGAGCAGACAAGGAAAATCGTCTCCCAATTAGAATACTCACAGATCATGCTTGGCAAAGTCTTTTTTCTAGACAATTATTTGTTAGACCTTCTGCAGCAGAGCTTGAATCACACGAACCAGAATTTACTGTAATATCACTAAACGACTTTGAGGCAATACCTGAGGTAGATGGCACAAACTCAAATGTATTCATTCTAATTAATTTATCAAAAAAACTGGTTTTGATTGGTGGTACAAGCTATGCTGGTGAAATTAAAAAATCAATTTTTTCAGTAATGAACTATATTCTTCCAGCAAGAGGTATTTTTCCCATGCACTGTTCTGCGAATATCGGAAAGGAAGGAGACACTGCATTGTTTTTTGGTTTATCTGGAACTGGAAAAACAAGTTTGTCTGCAGATCCAGACCGTTTACTAATTGGCGATGATGAACATGGTTGGTCAGATAATGGTATCTTCAACTTTGAAGGTGGATGTTATGCAAAATGCATCAACCTAAATGAAGAAGCTGAACCACAAATTTGGAATGCAATAAAATCTGGTGCAGTATTAGAAAATGTTGTAATTGACAAACAAACTCTAAAACCAGATTTTAATGATAACAGTTTAACTGAAAACTCCAGAGCAGCATATCCCCTTGATTACATTCCAGGGGCTATTTTCCCAAGCGTAGGCACTCATCCAAAAGTAATTGTGTTTCTAACAGCTGATGCATTGGGAGTCTTGCCTCCAGTATCTAAATTAACAAAAGAAGGTGCGATGTTTCATTTCATGTCAGGTTACACAAGCAAGCTGGCAGGAACTGAAAGAGGAATTAAGGAACCAAAGGCAGTATTTTCAGAATGTTTTGCTGCACCATTTATGCCCAGATCTGCTTCAGTTTATGCAAAAATGCTTGGGGAGAAAATTAAGAAACATTATACTATTGTCTATCTAATTAATACGGGTTGGTCTGGAGGGCCTTATGGAGCTAGTAGTAGAATCAAAATAAAGTATAGTCGAGCAATGATTACTGCAGCACTAACTGGATCCCTAGATATTGTAAGGTATCGACATGATGATCTTTTTAATTTAGATGTTCCTACGGAGTGTCCAAATGTTCCATCAGAAATCTTAGATCCAAAAAACACATGGGTTGACAAAGAATCGTATGATCTATCTGCGAGAAAACTTGCACAAATGTTCTTTGATAACTTTAAAAAATTCAAAGGCGCCTCTGAAGAAGTTCGAAAGGCTGGGCCTAATTTCTCCTAAAACCCTTACACTTTTCTAATTGAAAATCCAACTGCTGCAATCACAACAATAACTAAAAATACAATTATGATTGGCCTTTGTGGAACATTCATGAGATCAAAGACACTGGAATTTTTGGTTTCTGAAACAGCTTCTACCTCAAATGTTTCAAAAACATCAAATGTTTCTTCATTTGATTGAATTTTTGTGTCAATCCAGTATTTTCCTGGCTCGTAGACTTTTAGTGATGCATCCTTTGTTGGAGTGGCAGATGTAGTGTCTGTCTTTCCTGTATCTTTGTTAATGATTGAAATTTTAGCATAAGACCAATCTTGTGGAAATGATACATCAAAGCTTAGCTCTCCTTGATTATCAATAACATTAATTGCACCTTTGTTTACGTAAACCAAAATTGGAATTGTATACCCTAAACCATCATGCTCAATGATTAATCTGTCCTCAAACTTGCCCAAATCATTCTCTTTTAAGGATGCAGTAATTTTCAATTGGTTTTCTTCAAGTTGATGATTTAATTCAACAGCATCATTTCCACGAGTAGTTACCTTGACACTTTCCACAGGGCCATCAAAGCTTTTGATTTGCAGATATTCGGTTTGAGTTGGTTTTTCCTCTGATAGATAAAACATCAAATGAGTTGGTTCTATCACAAGATTAGCAAGAAATGCCTTTGTAACATTAATCCTGCCTGTACCCCCAATTTCTACTGGAAATTCGTTTCCATATGCATCTGAAACAGGATCTGCTGTAGTCACAAGTAGAGACTTTATTTCATTTGGTTTCAAATCAGAGTTTTTTTGTAATAATAAAGCTGCAGCCCCAGATACATGTGGTGCAGCAAAGCTTGTACCGCTTGTGAAATTGTATTTCCCATCTATCAAAGTTGTGTTTATAAATGCACCAGGAGCTACTAAATCAGGTTTAATGTAAAAAGGAGAAACTGGTCCTCGTGAGCTAAACAAAGCTACAAAGTCGGGATTATAAAACACGTTTAGAGTTCCAACTGTTTTGTTATCAAGTAAATTTCTTAACCACATACCATCCTTGTTTGACATTGATAGTGCTGGAATTCTTGGTTGGTAATCTGGTTCTGTTAATTCATGTGTTAGCTCTCCTAGAAACAAACCTGGAAGATTGTTGTAAACAATTACTGCTCTTGCTCCAAAATTAGCTGCATTGTTTTCTTTTTTTGAAAAATATACAATCTCATCTTCAACATCGCTGCCTCGTTCAACAAGTAAGATAGAATCCTTTACATTGATTCCTTCAAGATCTCTTTCTCTACCAAATTTTCCAAACTTTATTTTCCCAACAATTGGGTTTTCTTGTGCTTCTGTACCTATCATTGGAATAACTTGAAACTGCTTTTCATCAACCTCTAATGTTCCAACTAAACTAGTGGTAATGTTGTTGTAAGAAGCTCCAACAGTTATTGTATTTTGGTTTATTCCTGGACTACCTATTGTGCCATATTCTGGACCATTGTTTCCAGCTGCAGTAACTACAACTATTCCATTCCTAATAGCTTTGCTTACAACATCGTCAATTTTTTTATTTGTTTTATTTACTCCCAAACTGATGTTGATAATATCTGCATCATCAACTATTGCCTGCTCAATTGCCTTTATGATTAACTCCGATGACACTGATTCTCCATCATCAGAAACCCTGTATGCTAGAATCTTTGATTTTGGCGCAATTCCTTTCAAATCACCGTCAGCTGCAATAATTCCAGCTACCTCTGTTCCATGTCCATTAGTATCAATTGGTGTTTTATCGTTTTCAACAAAGTCATATCCTCCAATTACTTTGCCATCTTCACCAAAGCCAAAAAGATCCGGATGGTTATAGTCAACTCCAGTATCTATTACTGCAATTATAATCCCAGACCCATCATAGCCATTTTTGTAAGGAAAATCGGTGCCAATGTATGGTCGACTATTTTCTAACAAAACGTTTAGTTGATTTGTATCTTCAAAAAAACCCCATCCAATAATTGAAAAACACGCAATAATTATCAGAAAAAATACTGCTATCTTGTTTTTCATTACTTTTCACGTATTTTGAAGTCTAAAAATACATTCCCTACTAAACCAATAAATTGGCTAACGAAAAAAAGTGACCATGGGAAAATATACGCTTCCTGAATTACCATACGCCTATGATGCCTTAGAGCCTCATATCGATGCTAAAACTATGGAAATACATCACACAAAACATCATCAAGCATACACTGACAAACTAAATGCTGCATTAGAAAAATGTAGTTCAGACATTCAAAACAAAGACATTCTTGAGATCCTTGGCAATATTGACCAAGTGCCTGAAGATCAAAAAGGTGCAATTAATTTTAACGGTGGTGGATACGACAACCACAAACTCTTTTGGCACAACATGAAAGCTAACGGAGGAGGAGAACCAGGAGGTGCATTAGCAGATGCAATCAATACATCCTTTGGAAATTTTGCAGATTTCAAGACAAAATTCTCTTCAACAACTGCAGTTCTTCAAGGTAGTGGTTGGGGTTGGCTAGTCTACAATCCATCATCAAGCAAAGTAGAATACACCAAAATGCCAAATCAAACCAGTCCTAGAACTAAGGGCTTAGTACCGCTATTGGGTTTGGACGTATGGGAACATGCATACTATCTAAAGTATCAAAACAAAAGACCAGATTACATTGCTGCTTGGTGGAATGTAGTTAATTGGGATGAAGTAGATTCTAGATTGTCAAAAGCAAAATAAATTTTCAATCTTAATTATTCCTTTATTTTTTCTTTACTTGAATTAAAAACTAAGAATGCATTTATAGGCATAAGAGACATTTTTGCTGTAATTGAGTGAAGAAAAAACACAACAACTGTTGTACCAAATGCAAATGTTAGAGACGTATCTCAATGATATAATTGCCAAAGAAAGCAATATTGTAAATATTCTAAGAGAAGCAAGTTCTGCAATTCAATCAATTAAATCCATAAATGAAAATTCAGAATCAGAAACACTAATACCAATGGGTATTGGCGCATTTGTTAAAGCAAAAATTCTTCCAAATGAAAAAGTGGTTTTAAATTTAGGAGCAGGAGCTGCTATTGAAAAAGATAAGGCTTCTGCAATAAATTATCTTGAATCAAGAATTAAAGAAATGGAAGTTGCTTTAAAAGAAACTAATGCAAAAAAACAACAAGTAGTTGCTAACTTGGAGCAAGGAAAACAAGAAATGAATCACCTTGTACAAGAAGGACACACTAAAAAACAATAAAGGTCAAAGCAATGTTTGATAATTTACGAAACGCTTTTTCAAGCGCAGCCAAAAGTTTCAGTGAAAAGGAACTAAAAGAAAAAGACATTGGGGATGTTTTATTTCAATTAGAAATTGCATTAATGGAATCAGATGTAGCTATAGAAGTAATAGAATCAATAAAAACATCACTCAAAGAACAACTAATAGGAACAAAAATCAACAAAAATGAAATAGAAAATTTTGTAAAAAATAGTTTGATTCAAAGTATTTCTGATTTGTTTGATTCTCTCCCAAAAATTGATATCATGGCAAACATTGAATCTAAAAAAAATTCTAATGAACCTTACATTATCTTATTTGTTGGAATTAATGGAACTGGCAAAACTACTACTCTTGCAAAAATTGCATATTTGCTACAAAAATCAAAATTTTCACTAGTTGTTGCAGCATCTGATACCTTTAGGGCAGGTGCCATTGAACAGCTACGAGAACATACAAATCGTTTGAACTTAAAACTTGTTGCTCAAAATTATGGTTCAGATCCTGCAGCAGTTTCACGAGATGCAGTACTTTATGCAAAATCGCACAAAATTGATTGCGTACTAATAGATACTGCTGGTAGGATGCAGACTAATAAAAATTTGATGGAACAAATTGAAAAAATTACTAAGGTTGTAAAACCAGACTTGAAAATTTTTGTTGGTGATTCATTGGCTGGAAACGACACAGTAAATCAAGCTCGAGAATTTCACAAGTACACAAATTTTGAGTGTGCAATTTTAACAAAAAGTGATGCAGATGCACGTGGTGGTGCAGCATTATCTATAGTAAAAGTTACTTCAACTCCTGTTCTTTATGTTGGTGTAGGACAAGAGTATCAGGATCTAAAGGCTTTTGATAAAGAATTATTTTTAGAAGCTGTGTTTGGTACAACTCAACAACCAGAGATAACAACTCCTCAAGTTGAATTAAATGAAAAACCTGCTGAACAAGAAGTTACAAAACCAAAGAAAGAAGAGAAGATTATATCAGAACCAATAGAGTCTAAATCTTCTAAGAGTGATGATCCTTTTGAAGGAATAGAATCAGATGACATTAACCTATATTCTGATTTATTTGATGTTCCTCCACCAGAAAATGATTCGCAAGCACACCAACTAGCATCCAAAATAAAGAAATGGATTTCAGATGGCAGACGTAAACCTGGTGATGTGACAAGTGAAGAAAATGAAGTAAAAGAACCAAAGAAAAAAAAGAGTTCATTGTTTGGGAGGTTTAGTAAATGAAACTAAAAACAAAGGACTTTCTAACGTTTGATGAGCTAAGCGAAAAAGAAGTATTCCAAATCATAGAATTAGGAATTAAATTAAAAAAACAAAAAGGAAATTCAAAACCCTTACTTAAAAACAAAACCTTGGCAATGATTTTTGAAAAGCCCTCCACTAGAACTAGGGTTAGCTTTGAAGCAGGAATGCATCAATTGGGAGGACACGCATTGAACCTGTCATCAAATAAACTGCAACTTTCCCGTGGTGAAACAATTGAAGATACTGCAAAAACTCTTTCTGGATATGTGGATGTCATAATGGCAAGAGTTTATGATCACAAAACACTGGATCTGCTTGCAGAAAATTCCAAGGTGCCAGTAATTAACGGGCTATCTAACTCATTTCATCCCTGTCAAACACTAGCAGATTTAATGATACTCAAAGAGAAAAAGAAAAAGCTGAAAGGATTGAAGGTTGCATGGATTGGGGATGGAAATAATGTATGCAATTCTTTGCTATATGGGTGTTCAAAAGTAGGAATTAACGTATCTGTTGCAACTCCAAAGGGATTTGAACCGGATAGTAAAGTTGTTCAAAAATGCAAAAAACGAATAAAATTAGAAATTTTAAACGATCCAAAAAAAGCAGTTAAAAATGCTGATGCAGTAATGACAGACACATTTACTTCAATTCATAATAGTGATAAAAAAAGAATCAAAAAATTTCTGCCAAAATTCCAAGTAAACTCTGCTTTAATGAAACAAGCAAAAAAGAATGCAATCTTTTTGCATTGTCTTCCAGCAAAAAGGGGATTGGAAGTTACAAGCTCTGTAATTGATGGTCCACAATCAGTTGTGTGGGATGAAGCAGAAAATAGATTGCATTCACAAAAAGCATTGTTAGTTTCTTTGTTGGGCATCTAACGTTTATAAGAGAAGATTCAAAATTTTTGCTATATAATGGTCTATTCACAAATATTGAGAAGATTAAGGGAGCAGAAGACTAACTACAGACGAAGAGGAGCCATGCTTATGGGCAAAAGAGATTTCATTACCGTAAAAATTTCAAACGAAAACACTTTGGTTCAAATTCACAAACCAAAAATTTCTGGTGATCAAGTTATAGCATCTGCTCATTCTAGATTTTTACTTGACAAAGGCTGGAAGGGTTCAAGAAAGAGTATTTCAGCTGCTTATCTTACCGGTTACCTTGCTGGAAAAAAAGCAGTTGGAAAAGGAATGAAGGATGCAATTCTTTACAGTGGAAATGATAGATATACACAAAGAATGGCTTCTGCCTTGAAGGGAGTAATTGATGCAGGACTGCAAGTCCCTGTCGATGAAGAAACTTTTCCAGCTGATGAAAGAATCAAAGGGGAGCATCTTAAAGTAAAAAATGATATTGGAAAAATCAAATCATCAATTGATTCAGGGGATAAAGCAACATGAGTCAAGCTCAGCAAAGCAGACCCCCGCCTGGAAGGGGAAGAGGGCCACCAGGAAGCCGACCAAGAAGACCACGACAGCCACGCGTAGAGCCACCATGGATTCCAAAAACAAACTTGGGAAAAAAAGTTGCAGCAGACGAAATCACATCTATGGAAGAAATTTTAGAAAATGGTTATAGAATTCAAGAAGCAGGAATAATAAAAAAATTATTACCAGATTTGAAAAGCGAAGTAATTGATGTTGGAATTGTACAAAAAATGACTCCAAATGGACAATCAACTCGGTTCAAGGCAATGGTTGCAGTCGGAAATGAAAATGGCTGGTTAGGTATTGGTAATGGAAAATCTAAACAAATGAGAATTGCAATTGAAAAAGCAACAACTGCATCTTATCTTAATGTTAGTCCTGTCAAATTAGGATGTGGTAGCTGGGAGTGCAGATGTGATCAAAAACACTCTGTTCCTTTCAAAGTTCGTGGAAAAGGCGGAAGTGTTAAAATTGAAATTTTACCTGCACCTCGAGGACTTGGTCTAGTAGCTGGTGGCCGAATTAGAAATCTTCTCAGACTAGCTGGACTTAAGGATGCATGGACTACTGCAAAAGGTTCCACTACAACAATGAACTCGACATCAAAGGCTGTATTACGATGCCTAGCGGAAACATTTAGTCAGGGATGAAGTAATTGGCAAATGCTTTTTTGGTTGTAAGAATTAAAGGACAAGCTGATGTTCCTCATTGGGCAAATACTACACTAAATCTTTTAAAACTAGAAAAAAAGTTCCGTGCTACAATTGTTCCAGCTAAAGAAAATACGTTGGGGATGTTAAACAAAATTAAGCACTATATTTCTTGGCAAGAAATCGATATTTCAATCACGAAGGAATTGTTAGACAAAAAGGGCCGAAAATCAGGGTACAAAAAGATAACTCCTGAAGATTTAACCCAGATAGGCTTCAAAAGCATTGATGAACTAGCTACTTCGCTTTCTGAAGGAAAAACTTCCTTGGGAAAATTAAGACCGCTTAAACCATGGTTTGCATTATCTCCCCCCAAAAAGGGCTTTAAGAGAAGTACAAAGAAATTGTATGGACAAAAGGGAATTTTAGGATACAACAAAGAACTCGGTGAGCTTGTTAGGAGAATGATGTAAAATGGCAACAAGAAATCGTAAAGTTAGAAAATATAGAGGCTCAAGAACTTACGGATGGGGCCAAGTCGCACAACACAGAGCAAGTGGCCATAAAGGCGGACTTGGCCAGTCAGGAATGCTCAAACATCATTTTAGCACCATGTTAAAAGATTTTCCAGATCATTTTGGTCATGATTCTTCTCATCCACCTCACCCAAATATATCTAAAAAATGGACTAGTGTACGCGACCTTGATGACTTGTTTGCAAAATCTGGAAAGGAAGATGCAGGAAAAAAAACACTTGATCTTGTAAGCCTGGGATATGATAAACTTCTTGGAGGAGGCAAAGTAAAAAATGCCTATACAGTAAAAGTAAACCAGCTTACTGCCTCTGCTCAAGAAAAAATTAAACAAGCAGGGGGCGAGGTGTTGACAACAAATGGCTGAAGGTTCTGCCTCTGCGTTTGTTAGAAAAGTCGTCGCAAAACTAGAACCATATTTACCACAAGTACCTAAACCAAAGAAGAAACTTACACTTCAACGCCGTTTGATGTGGTGTGGTGGAATATTACTCATTTACATGATAATGGGTCAGACACCACTTTTTGGTGCAACTACTCCTGAATTTGATTTTCTTGCATTTGCAAGAGTAATATTTGCATCACAACAAGGTACACTAGTTGAGCTAGGTATTGGTCCAATAGTTACTGCAGGTCTTTTAATGCAGTTGTTACGTGGTTCTGAGATCTTAAAGTTTGATTTCAAAAAACCTGAAGAAAGAGGAATATTTCAGACAGCCACTAAACTTGTCACATACATTGTAATTGTAGCTGAATCCATAGTTTACGGAATTGCAGTCTATGGGCCTGGAATTTCAGATCCTACTTTTTTGTACATCCTAATTGCACAATTGATGGGGGCATCAATAATTATCATGTTCTTAGATGAAACTATTCAGAAGGGATGGGGACTAGGAAGTGGAATTAGCCTGTTTATTATGGCAGGTGTTGCACAACAAATTGTTTGGAGTATATTTAGTCCATTACCGGCAGGTGATGGGTTCTCAATTGGTATTGTTCCTTTCTTTGCAGAGTCTGCCATAGCAGGAGATCTAGCAGATGTTTTCTTCAGGTATAACCAGCTTCCAAGTATATTTGGACTACTACTTACAGCAGGCATTATGCTAATACTAGTATACACACAAGGAATGAAAATAGAAATTCCAATTGTTTCTACAAAATATCGAGGATTCTCAGCAGTTTATCCAATCAAACTAATGTACGTTTCAAACATTCCTGTAATTTTAGCATCTGCACTAACTGCAAATGCTGTGTTTATTGGGCAAATGCTTTGGGCAAATATCAATCCCGCAAACAATAACATGTTTATGAATTTCTTAGTACAGTTTGATCCCACTAGTCCTTCTACACCAATCGGAGGATTAGTTTACTACATTACGCCACCCAGGGGACTAGACGTTGTTGCATTAGATCCTATGAGAGCTGTGGGATATATCATCTTCATGATAATTATCGTAGTTATCTTTGGAAAGCTTTGGGTTGAGTTAGGCGGTCTTTCACCAAAAAGTGCTGCAAAGAATCTCCTTGATGCAGATGTACAGGTTCCAGGCTTTAGAAGATCGAACCAACCAATTGAGGCGTTACTGAACAAATACATTCCATCTGTTACACTACTAGGTTCAGGAATATTGGGATTACTTGCTGGAGTTTCAGATGTTTTGGGCGTATTTGGTTCAGGAATTGGTATTTTGTTGATGGTAGATATTTTGATAAATTATTACAACCAACTAATAAGAGAACAAGTAGAGATAGTTATGCCACGACTAGGTGCATTACTTGGCAGAAAGTAAGAAAGTGATAATTGTTGGAATCCCTGGTGTTGGTAAAACTACTCTTGTCTCAAAAATTGTCGAAATCCTAAGAACCAAACAAAAAAGCATAAGCGTTCATAGTTTTGGAACAGTTATGCTTGAAGAAGCAAAAAAAAATGGCATTAAGGATAGAGATGAGCTTAGAAAACTTTCTATGGAAAAGCAAACAAATCTTCAAAAAATGGCTGCGCAAAAAATTGCCCTCCTACAAGATGAACTTGTGATAATTGATACTCATGCATTCATTTCTACAAGCGCAGGATTTTATCCTGGATTACCAAATCACGTGTTGCAGATAATCAAGCCAGCTAATTTTATCTCAGTATCTGCTAGACCTGAGGAAATTTACAATCGAAGAATGAAGGATTCAACAAGAAACCGAGATCTTGTATCTATAGAATCTATCAAAAAAGAATTATCTGTTCAGGATGCGATGCTTTCTAGCTGTTCTGTATTATCAGGTTCTCCTATGAAAACAGTTCTTAACGCAGAGGGAAAGGTTGATGAAGCGGCACAAACCGTAATAGATGCTATAGAGATATGACCATTGAAATTAACTTCCTTTTTCAAATTTTAGATTCAATATTCTTACAAGGTGACTTTTTTGGTTTAGGTGACCGAGCAGGGTTTGGAAGTGATGACCCAATAATTAAGGGAATGCTACCATCAGCATTTACCATGATTGGTTTTGCACTACTCCTTAACCTGTTTAATGCTGGAGTACGAAAAAAGCTTGTAGACCAGATCAAATTAAAAAGAATAATGAAGGAAACGCGAGCTTGGCAAAAAGAAAGAATGGCTGCTTTTAGATCTAAAGATGGTGAAAGGATAGCAGAGATTAACAAAAAATCCACTTACATGAACAAAATGAGCATGGAGATGATGCAAATGAATATGCGACCGATGATGATTACAATTATTCCATTATTGATGATTTTTTATTTTGTACTACCAACTCTATTCTCATATACTGTAGCTCTTTCTCCAATTCCACTAAATGTAATTCCTGGAGATTTTTTTCAGCTAACTTGTACATTTGAGCAGGCTGCAGACCCTGAACATGTATGTCAACAAGAAAATGCACTATATCTTTGGGCTTGGTACTTTTTGTCATCAATTGCCTTTAGTGGAATTATAATGAAGCTGACAAGAACTACCATGAGTGTTTAATTGAGAAAATCTGTAATTATTTCTGGACCTCCAGCAGTTGGCAAAACTACTGTTGCAAAAGGCCTAGCAACAGAATTTAATTTAAAATTTCTTGGAGGCGGTGACATTCTAAAAGATCTTGCAAAGGAGCAAGGCTTTCAAACAGATGGAGAAGACTGGTGGGATACATCTGATGGAATGAAATTTTTGAGTCAGCGAAAAGATAATTCAAAATTTGACAAAAAAGTAGATAAAAAACTAGAGGATTTATTTTTGAAGGGGGACGTAGTCATTACTAGCTATACCTTGCCTTGGCTTGTTAAGGACGGCATTAAGATCTGGTTAAAAGGTTCACATGAAAACAGTGCCAAAAGAATGGAATCAAGAGATAATCTTCCAGCAGAAAAAGCCTTTGAGATTGTAAAAAAACGTTATGATGAAAACAAGATTCTTTACAAGAATTTATACAATTTTGATTTTGGTGAAAACCTTTCAATCTTTGATAAAATTATTGAAACTGATGGGATTGATGCCCAACAGGTACTTGAAGTTGCCAAATCTACTGTAAGAGAATTACTTTGACCTTAAAACAACTAGAAAATCTAACAATAATTGATCAAGACATTACAGATGATGAATATGGAACCTATTTCGACAAACGAAATCTTGATCAGCTTTTAAAATATGGATTGATTTTACTAAACAAACCTCCAGGACCCACCAGCCATGAGACAGTAGCTTGGACGAAAAGAATTTTAAAAATTCCCAAAATCGGTCACAGCGGTACACTAGATCCACAAGTTTCAGGAGTTTTGCCAATGGGTTTGGGAGAGGGAACTAAAGCCCTTGAGGTTTTGTTATACGGACCAAAAGAGTATCATGCACTTGGAAGATTGCATTCATTACCATCAAAGGAAAAACTAACCGATGTTTTAAATCAATTTACTGGAGAAATTTATCAAAAGCCACCACAGCGTTCAGCGGTTCTAAGAAGAACTAGAACAAGAACAATTTACGAGCTTGAATTATTAGAACAAAAGGAGAGACTTATTCTTATTCGTGTATTGTGTGAAGCTGGAACCTACATTAGGAAACTAATCTATGATATTGGAGAAATCTTAGGACCAGGAGCTACAATGATTGAGCTTCGTCGTACAAGAGTTCATCAATTTGTAGAAGGGTCTCAACTAGTTACCCTGCATGAGTTAGCAAATGCATATTCATTATGGGAAGAAAAAAAAGATGATTCTAAACTTTTAGAAATTATCCGACCCATTGAAAATGTACTAAGTGAGATAAAATCAGTAGTTATTCGAGATTCTGCAGTTGATGCACTATGTCATGGAGCACAACTTGCAATTCCTGGAATCTTAGAAGTTTCCCCAAATCTAAAAAAAGAAGATTTGGTAGCAATTTACACTCAAAAAGGAGAAGTTGTAGCGCTTGCAACAGCAATACTTTCAGTCGATGAAATTCAAGAAAAGATCAAAGGACATGCATTTGAGAGCAAACGAATCATAATGAAGCCCAACACTTATCCTAAAAAATGGAGAACAAAAAAACCCAAACATTAAAAATCAATTTACAATAAACTCATCAAAATGCTTCCTCGGGGTTTGATTATTGCAATACTTATTGGAGTTTTGGCAGGAGGAATATTTGGTGCATTTTTTCTTAATCTACAAGATTTTAATCATCTAGAATATGTTGAAGGTCCATCACTCTCAATTATTACTTTGAAAACTGATTATGAAACAGGAGAAGATATTGAAATAAGGATCATTAATTCAGGAACACAAGTGCTGACTTTTTCAGATGCATCATATGGATTAAAAATTACAGGACTAGAAGGACGAGAACTTTATTCTCCAATTTCAGCCCAAGTTATTTCAAAGCTAGAACCAAAACAAGAAATGACATTTGTTTGGGATCAAATCAAAAATGACGGTGATCCTCTACAAAGGGGAACTTACAAAATAACTTCAAGAGCTAATGATGCTCAAGAGAAAACTGTAAAAAAATCAATTACAATCAATATCTACAAATAATTTATTTGAAATTTTCATGATATAACGTATTATATAATCTTCAGTTACCGAATTACTCAGGCGAAAAAAATGCCGGGGTCGCCTAGCCTGGTTATGGCGCGCGCCTGGAAATATACCATAAAGCGCGTACTCGCAAGGGTACGAGAGTTCAAATCTCTCTCCCGGCGCCTAAAATTATTTCAGAACTATTCAAAATTCTTGTAACACAACAAAATTCTACGGTTCCCTTTTGTCAACTATAAATAAAATTCATTAGTATTTTTTCCCTTTTGAATAAATTTACTGTTTTTACTCAAAATTTGGATTGACAATTATATATGGAACAAATGTGGTTTATCGATGGGAAAACGTCAAGTCAAAAGTGAAAAAGAATTAAAAGATACTCGTTTACCTGAAGAGGGGGAAATTTTTGGTAGAGTGCTAAAACTGCTTGGAGGAGAAAATCTTCTAGTAAAGTGTACTGACGGAATTACCCGAAGAGGAAGAATTAGAGGAAAATTGAAACGACGCGTATGGATTCGAGAAAACGATATAGTAATAATTGCTCCCTGGGAATTTGGTAAAACGGAGAGAGGAGATATTTTGTGGCGATATACTTTATCACAGAATGACTGGCTAAAAAATAATAATCACATTCCAAAAGATTTTTGAAAATTCCAAATTTCTGGAATGATTCTTCTTCAATACGTTTCAATAAGTGGAGATTTGAACTAAAACAGTAAAAAACCCCTCCAGTGAAATTTCAAAATCAATTAATTGTAATACTCTTCAAGGTAATTATTGGAAAAATATGATGTGGTAATTATTGGAGGAGGAATACTTGGAACCACTATCTCCTACTGGCTTTCAACTCTTTATGATCTAAAACTATGTCTTGTTGAAAAAGAAACAGATGTAGCGATGCATGCTAGCAGTCGCAATACCGGAGTACTTCATTCTCCTTTTTACCTGAATCCAAATACCCAAAAGGTTCTCGCAATATCTGCACTCAAATCATATCCGATGTGGGAAAAACTTGCATCAAAAAGTAAACTTCCATGGAAAAAAACAGGAGTTTTAGAAATTGCATTAAATCATAAACAATACCAAAATTTGAAGGAATTCATGAAATGGGGTGTGGATAATGGAATCCCTCCTGAAGATCTTGAACTTTTAGATAGAAATGATGTCTCAAAAAAAGAACCAAATGTAAGCTGTCACTCTGCAATCTATTGTTCACGTGAGGTATCTGTGGATTTTGGTGCCTTTACACGTGAAGTAATCAAAGAATCTAAAAAAAATGGAACAAAGATTATGTTGAAACATAACGTAAAGTCAATTGAAAAAAATGGAACATATTCTACTGTAATTTTTGATGATGATTCCAAAATTACATCTAAACTAGTCATTAATTGTGCTGGAGGAAATTCACTTGATATTGCAAAAAAATTTGGATTAGCAACTGAATATTCTGATCTTCATTTTCGTGGTGAATATTGGATTGCTGATAAAAAATATTCTGACTTGGTTAAGACAACAATTTACTCGGTTGCAGAGTTTAAAGGATATCCATTCCTTGATCCTCACTGGATAAAAAAAGCCGATGGACAAAGTGAGGTAGGTCCTAATGCTGTTCCAGTTCCAAGCCCTGAAACATATTCTGGATACATGGGAGATTTTAAAACGGCAATTTCAAAATTAAAGGAAATAGTTACTGGAAATGCATTAAAGCTTCTCTCTGATTCTGAATTTTTATCACTAATATCAAAAGAATGGCTTAGCTCTATTTCTAAAACTGCCATGATTCACCGAATTCAAAAATTTATTCCAAAAGTTAAACCTGAATATTTTTCAAAACAAGGCACAGCTGGTATACGTTCACCATTAATTACTCCTAAAGGAAAATTCTTAGCAGACGTATTGGAACTGCAAAATGAAAATTCATTTCATATAATTAATTACAACTCACCAGGTGCCACTGGCGCCCCTGCATATTCTGCTTTTGTTGTAAAAAAACTAAAGGATGCTGGTTTATTGAAATATCCAGAGAAAAATATAGAATCATTATGGAAAATTGATGATGTTATTAATCAGGGATGGTAATCTGTTGTCAATTTATGCATACAATTTTTGTTAGATATTCAAGCTAATTTATGCGAGAGTTTTTTAAGATACAAATTTTCAGGATAAACATGAGGCGGGGATTATTTCTAATTGGCTTTGTTGCAGTTTTTTCGTTATTTTCGGTTTTAGAGGTATATGCTCAAA
>Ga0209980_10000702_pt1 | contig 18524 bp, 14 predicted proteins | sample CR02metaG_FD_183611 | JGI IMG/M metagenome (GOLD analysis project Ga0209980, IMG submission 183611) | Deep subsurface microbial communities from Mariana Trench to uncover new lineages of life (NeLLi) - CR02 metaG (SPAdes) (version 2) | ecosystem: Environmental > Aquatic > Marine > Ocean trench...
ACCCATTGCGATCTCAGAGCGCACTCGTCCCAGCTCATCCATCATGACTAGTCTCGGCTTACCGCTGGGATCTACGACCATCTCTAGGCGCGTGTTTCCCGACGGGTCCGTGTACATCATTCCGATGGATGCTTCGTCGGCCAGCACGCCGAACATGCCTCTCGGAATCCCGTCCGCATCGAGAATCATGAATTGCTTCGCCGATATGGTGTCACCCTGTGGAGCTATCCATGCGGTGAGCGAGAGCCCGCCGATCACCATCAGAACGGCGCCGAGGGTGAACTTCACTGTGCGGAGTTCTCTTTCCAGTCGGGCAACCGCCGCAGCCAGGTCAGGACTGTCCAGTCTCATCATGTGCCTCCAAAAGGGTCTGTGTCGTTCCTCCCATGCAGACCAAACTATCGGTCTGTGGCGCCCAAGGCCACCGGTCCGGGGGCCGGGCTCGACCGGGTCTGTGTTCGTACCAATCCCCATCCTGCCCTACCAATCATCGACGCGGCTTGTTCCAAGTCGGACTCCGACCGGTAGATGCCGACGATCGCAGATCCGGAACCCGACATCCTTACCAACAATGGCCTGGTTTGAGCCATCCGCTCGAATGCCTCGCGGACTCTGGGTTCCCGCCCCCACACGACGGACTCGAAGTCGTTGCCGCCAAGGCGCCCGATGCCACCCCATGTCCGGAAGGCGTCGGGATCCAATACGATGGCCCCTCGAGGAGTGGGGGTTCCACCAGCCCGGTCCAGAAGCTCGTAGGCCGTCACAGTCGAGATACCCACCTCGGGAATCACCAGCAGGGCAGGGGCTCGAGGAGGTCCGGATATCTTGAACAGGCGCTCGCCCCGATTCCACGCCAATGCCATCGAGGAGCCCGAGGCGAAAAAGGGGATGTCCGAGCCGAGTTTGGCTGCAAACTGGAGAACCTCATGGTGCGGTACCGCTCCGCCCGTGAGTGCGTTCACCGCGTGAAGGGTCGCTGCCGCGTCGCTGGATCCCCCGCCCAAGCCCGCCCTCACCGGGATGTTCTTCTTCAAGCGAATCCTGACGCCAAATCTCTTGCCGGTCGCCGCCAGCATCGCGTGAGCCGCACGCACGGCGAGGTTGTCTTCGGCGGGTCCCGTGTCCGCACCCTCTACCTCGATGTCGATCCCTCTCACGGTGCGCTCTATCGAGATCTCGTCAGCCAGCTCCAGCAGTGAGAACACGGTTTCTATGCCGTGATACCCGGTGGATTCTCGACTCAGCACGCGCAAGAACAGGTTGATCTTGGCGTGGGCTTTGATGTCTACGCTGTCAGCGGTCGAGTTGCTCAATGGGACGTACTCGGAGGAGAAGGCACGTCAGAAAATAGCCACGGAAACCACGGAAAACACGGAATCCCCACCCACCCCCGGGATGTGTTTGGCCCCCCTCCACCCCGTTGCGCCTCGACTGGCGTTCGTGGAGTGGAGAAACCCCAGAGTTTGTCCGGGTGGGGGGAGTTGGTCCGTGGTTTCCGTGGCTATTCCTCAATCGATTCTTGCTCGGAGCGCGGCCTTCGAAGATCAGCGAGAAGCAGATGCGCCCGGGACAAGGACCACAGACCGAGCACCGTGATCGGAACGAAGGTGAAGAGGTGGTATCCAACCGCGTACGACACCGCCAGGTCCGGCGCAATCCCGTAGAGAATCAATGTCGCTTTCGTGACCGCCTCGAATACGCCGAAAAACCCCGGGGCCGATGGGACCGAGATGCCGAACGCAATCAGCGATTGTATGACGAACGCGGCTGTCCAGGGCACCGGTAGGTCGAACGCCACCATGCACAGCAGGAACGAGATGCCGTTCGCTCCCCAGATCACGAACGACCATGCGGTGACGAGGCCCAACCGCTTCCATTCCCGGAGCACGCCGAAGCCATCGAACACGCCTTCCATGGCGTGGATCCCCTTTTCCACCCATCTCTCCGGGAGGAACGTGTTCAGGGTCTTGCGTCCGATCTTTAGCGCTGGATCCGGCCAATGCACGGCCCACACTGCAACGCCGAGCGACACCACGAACAACAGCGCCGCTCCGCCGAGGATCTGACCGAATGTGAATGGGCCCACAGTGGTGGTCATCTCGAAGCCAGTGAGGAACACTGCCAGCGCCAGAATCGTCACCAGCGTCAGCCCGTCCATCATCCGCTCGACCACCAGGGTCGCCGCTACCGTCATGAACGGGACCGCCGTCAACCGTGTTGCTGCATACACGCGCGCCACCTCGCCAGCTCGTGCGGGGAGGAGGTTGTTAGCCATGAAACCGATGGCCGTGGCATGCCAGAGAGGAACGAAAGGTAACTTTACCCCGTCGAGTTGCAGGATATACTGCCACCGGATGGTCCGAAGGGGGAACACGAGAGTGGCTGTAACTACGCAACCGAGTAACGGAAAGAAGCGGGCAGCGCGCAGGTGCCCTGCCACTTCTGCCAGGTGCACGTCGTGGAGCGCCCACCATAGAAGCAAACCCGAGATCAGGAGCCCGGCGACCGCGGCTCTGCCCATGGGGGATCTCTTAGGTGGTTTGTCGGAGGCCAAGCTCGACGAGGTCGAAGATTTCTTCCAGTAGTTCCTGATGGTCCGCAGGCACCCCGATTTGGAGCCTTTCCTTGAGGGCCATCGCTTGTCTCAACGCCGCAGCACCGGTGAAGCAATATTCTGTGATCGGAGCGATTACCTCGTCTGATTGGGTCACCCAACCCACATCCTCAACTGCTGCAGGAGGGGTCGGCAAAGCCGCTGGGCCCGGGGCCGGCGCGTCCACGGGCTGCTCGAAAAGCTCGGCGAGCGGCGTTCCGACACTTCCCGCGGCGAGCAGGCGATCGTAGTCGGTAAAGCTCGCGGCAAGCCAGTCGTCACCGCTTGGTTGTTGGGACGTTACCGGCTCGACCGTGGCCTTGCCTGCCTCCGGTTCTGCGGACACGACCGGCTCGACCACCGTTGCCGGCGTGGGAGCGGGTGATACGGGAACCTCGATCACCGGTTGCTCTCCCAGCCCGCGTATTGCTGCGGAGACCGGCTGAAGCCGCTCTTCGATGACGGTGGGATCTTCCTCGCCCCAGCCGCTCAGAATGGCACCGGCCTCTCTCAGCGCCGCGGCTAGGGCCTGGGTGTCGGTGACGGCAGCGCCGCCGCCGATCGCATTCCGTACGGCGTGGGCGAGTCTTGCGGTGCCCCGTCCAGCCCCTTCCAACGTGCGAAGCGTAGGCGCCAGTCCATGTGCTCGCAATTGACGTTGGGGATTGGACTGCGCGCCTTCTAGATTCTTGGCCGCCTGCTTGAGGTACTCGCCGAGGGAAACCATTTCGAGTTGACCGGGTGTTTCCCCCGGAGTCGGCGCCTCGCCTTCGCTGAGAACGTGCGGCCCACCGTCGGCGTGATACAGGGCTTCGATGGGGATGATGTCCGGTCCCATCTCCAAGAGCACACCCAACAGCCTCGCAAACTCACCGGCCTCGTGAGCATCCAGATCGGCGTGCCCTGCGGTGGCTATTTCCCGGGACACCCGGCTAATCGCCTTGGCGGCGGCGTCGAACACGTCGCCCGGATTGGGCGTCGGTTCGGTGCGGCGCATCATTTCCTGCACGGCCCGTTCGATTCCATCGAGCAGGTCGGGCAGGGGCGGTAAGTCTGAAAGGCTGGCAATGCCCCGGAGAGGTTGTGTGGCGCGGAGGACGGCGTCGAGGGAACTCACGCCCATGGGGTTCCGCGCAAGCGTCCTAGCTGCCTGGTCGAGTGCGCTGCCCACCGCCGCTCCCTCACGTGCGATGAACGCCCTGGTGGCTGCGTCGAGTTGTTGCGGCTGACTCTCCGGCGGTGGCGTGGCACCCGCAACCTGCTGCAACTCCGAAGCGATGCGCTGGGCGCGCACGGTTTCCGCGTCGGTCCAACTGTTGACGGCCCGGACGAGCACCTTCAGGTCGTCAACAGCCCGGACGGCAAGCTGGCGATGGGCTTCATCCCAGGTGAGCGTCCCGTCGCGGGCGGCCCGAGCGAGAGTCTCGAGGCCACCGGCCACCGCTGCGATCTGTTGTTGGCTTGCCATGAGAGCCGAACCGCGGAGCGCCCGGGCAATCCGGTGGAACTCCTGGAAATCAGGACTCGCCGCAGGGGAAGCCAACCCATCGAGGCGTTCGAGGTATTCCCCGGCCTCCATGGTGAAGAAGTCGGCCATTCCCATTGGTTCCGTCATCAGAAACATCCCGCGGTAAAGGACGCTAAATTACTGTGCCGCAGTGAGTTAGTCAACGCGAGCCGCCGCAATCAGGGCGCGCATCTCGCTCACTGCGCTTTCGATCCCCACCATGATGCTGCGGCTCACGATGCTGTGGCCGATGTTGAGCTCCTCGATCTCGGGGATCGCGGCCACCGGCTGCACGTTGCGGTAGGTGAGGCCGTGCCCCGCGTGGACGGCGAGCCCGGCAGCCTCGGCGAGCTTGGCAGCCTCCTGCAGACGCTCGAGGGGGACGTTCGTGTCGCGGTATTGGTTGGCATACTCACCGGTGTGGAGTTCCACGGCCTCCACGCCCAGCTCGGCGGCGCGCTGGATGCTGGTCTTGTCCGGGTCGATGAACAGACTCACTCGCACGCCGGCGCCCCGCAGTGTGGCGATGGCGTGCTTCAGCCGCGGGTCTGGCCCACCCGAATCGACCGTGAGGTCGAGCCCACCTTCGGTGGTGATCTCCTCCCGGCGTTCGGGGACGAATGTCGCCTGATGCGGCTTGAGATCGGTTGCGAGCTTCACAATGTCGTCGGCGGTGGCCAATTCCAGGTTCAAATGGGTTGCAATCGTGGCGTACATCCGCATCACGTCATCGTCCAAAATGTGACGTCGATCCTCCCGTAGGTGAATCGTGATGCCGTCGGCGCCGGCGCGTTCGCACGCGACGGCGGCGGCCACCGGGTCCGGCTCGTCGGTGCGCCTGGCCTGCCGCACGGTGGCGACGTGGTCGACGTTCACGAAAAAACGCATCGTTGCCCCGCATACTGTGAAGGTTTAGCTTCGGTTGAAAGGAACATCACGGTGACGGTCTATATGGCGCAAGCTTCTAGTAAGATGTTACTCCTGGGTGGAGTGTTGACCGCGATGGCTTGCGGCTCCAAGGGGTTCCCGCCGATAATGCTTCCCGTAGATCCGGAAGTGACGTTGAGCCGGTTCATGAGCGCTGTTCAGGCAAACGACCTCATGTCCATGAGCCAGCTGTGGGGTACTAAAGACGGTCTGGCAGCGCGGAAAATGAAAAGGGCCGAATTGAACCAGCGGCTCAGAGTGATGCAAATCATGCTGAAACACGAGCGATACGAGATAACGGCCGATGAGTCTATGGTTGGGCTCGACGATGGGACCCGCGCGTACCACCTCCGCCTAATGAGGATGGGGTGCCAGGTAGACGTTCCCTTCGAGTTGGTTCGCGTGGGGGAGGGGTGGTTGGTGTCGGTTATCGATCTGACCCAGGCAGGGAACCCCGCCCGAACCTGCCGATAGGCGGTGGAACCGGCTGCTGCTTAGCGGCGTTGGTTATTCAGTGAGTTCGAGCAGTATCCCCGAGGTGGATTTTGGGTGCACGAAGGCGATGCGGCAGCCGTGGGCTCCGGTGCGGGGTTGCTCGTCCACCAATTGGTATCCTCGGTCACGGCAGAGTCGCAGTGCGGCGTCGAGATTAGGTACCTGGAAGCAGATGTGGTGGATGCCCGGCCCCCTTTTGGCCAAGAATTTGGCCACGGGACTGTCGTCGGATTGGGGCTCGAGCAGTTCGATATCGACGTCGCCAAAGGGGAGAGAGACTATAGTGGCGCCGTCGGTCGATTCGAGCGGTTTGGGAGATGCGCCGAGAATGTCCCGATAGAAGGCCATGGCGGCGGAAATATTGGGAACCGCAACTCCTATATGAGCGATAGAGGGGTAATCGGGAGGCACTGATCCTCCGAGGAAGAATTGGAAGTTATATTGCGTGGAACACGTCCCGTCGAGGCCGAAAGCCTAGACAGACCCAACATAATAGTGGAGAAGAAATAATGTCAGCTCCTGTACAGCTCTCCGACGACGTATTTGATGAGGAGATTGGAAAACACGAGGGTCTGGCTTTGGTCGATTTCTGGGCTACCTGGTGCGGGCCGTGCCAGGTGATTGCTCCGATCATCGAGCAGCTGGCTGAGGAATACGACGGGCAGCTCAAGGTGGGCAAAGTTGATGTCGATGCCAACCAGAAGACTGCTATGCGCTTTAACGTGCGCTCGATCCCCAGTGTGTTGCTGTTCAAGGACGGCAAGCACGTCGATACGGTGGTCGGGGCGGTTCCCAAGGCACAGCTCGTCGAGAAGATCGAGGCCCACTTGGGGTGAAGCGATCCGTGTCCGGGGCCGAATTGCCCCGGGTGGAAGGATGGAAGACGGACGGACGGACGAGTTGGTGGTCTGCCCGTCCGATTTCTTATGGCGGCATCTCCCTGCTCCGCCCCGCGGCGGCGCTTTTGCCGTGAGGACGCATGCAGTGAGAGAGGACTACCGCCCTACCGCCGGAGGTGTGGGGTCGTGAAGGGAAAGCTTTTCGTCGTCGCCACCCCCTTGGGCAACATGGGGGACCTTTCTTCCCGAGCGGGGGAGGTCGTCTGCAGCGTGGACGTGGTGGCGGCAGAGGACACGCGTCGGAGTCGCGTTCTGTTGAGGCACGTAGGGGCACGACCCAAGGTATTGAGCTTTCACGCCCACTCTCCTCAGTCACGAATGGACGAGCTGGTGCGCATGCTCGAGGAGGGGAAGTCTGTGGCCCTGCTCACTGATGCGGGTACTCCTGCCGTCAGTGATCCCGGTGCTGCGCTCGTTGAGCGGGTCCGGGCGGTGGGTGTCGAGGTTGTGGCGATTCCCGGTCCGTCGGCGGTAGTTGCGGCCTTGAGCGTTTCCGGTCTTCCGGCGGACCGTTTCACCTTCTTGGGGTTTCTCCCTCGCAAGGGCAAAGATCGGGATCGCCTGTTGAACGTGGCGGCGGAGAGTCCCATGACCGTGGTGATTTTCGAAGCTCCCAACCGGCTGGTGTCGTTGCTGGAAGCCCTTTCCCGGGTGTGTGGTACCGGGAGACGTGCGGTTGTTACCAGAGAGTTGACCAAGGTGCATGAAAGCGTCAAGGCCGGGACCCTCCCCGACCTGGCGGGTTACTATCGCGAAGAAGCTCCCAAGGGTGAAATTACCGTTCTCATCGCCAGCAAGCCTCGGGAGCGCAACGTAATTGATGAAGAGGTTATTCGATCGCGAGCACGCGAGTTGCTGGCTATGGGCGAGAGTCGTCGAGACGTGGCGGCCCGATTGGCGGTGGAAATGAAGGTGTCCCGGAAGGAGACCTATCGGGTGGTTACCGCGCTATGAGGGCGATCGTGTCGCGGGCCGTGGTCATCGGGATCGCGTGCGTTGCGCCCCTCCAAGTCGTCGGCCAGGAAGCGCCTCCCACGCTCACGATCGGCCGCCTCCATTATGGCGGCGGTGGGGATTGGTATGCCAACCCGTCCAGCCTTACGAATCTGCTAGCCGAAATCGGCCGGCGCACGTCGCTCCCGGTAGCCGCCCGAGAGCAGGTCGTGACTATCACGGGTCCCGATCTCTGGGACATGCCATTCATCTATATGACCGGTCACGGAAACGTCCTGTTTTCTGATGAGGAAGTGTTGATCCTGCGGCGGTATCTGGAGAACGGAGGCTTTCTCCACGCCGATGACAACTATGGAATGGATGAGTCGTTTCGGCGGGAGATTGCCCGGGTCTTTCCGAACCGGCCGCTCGTAGAGGTGCCCCTCGACCATCCGGTGTACAGCGTCGTATACGAGATGCCTCTGGGAATTCCGAAGATCCATGAGCACGATGGTGAGCCGGCGCAGGGGTTTGGTATTTTTGTGGGGACCAGGCTGGCGGTCTTTTACTCGTACCAAACCGACTTGGGTGATGGTTGGGAGGATGCCGACGTGCACGGCGACCCGGCCGATGTGCGAGAGCTGGCTTTGCAGATGGGAGTGAATTTGTACGTGTTTGCGGTGGTGGCTGGCCAATGACCAAGACCCGGCTATGGCTGGAGGTTTGGCGCAGCGAAATCGCGCGCCGTGAGCTGGGAACGGCGCTGTTGTCGACCGGCGCTGCCACGCTAGTGGCCCTGGCTGTGGGGGTCGTCCTTGGACGGGTGGGGGCATATCAGCTGATTCCGCCCCTGGTTGTGCTGGCTTGGCTCACGGCCGCGGCCGCGGTGGTCTGGGGGGTGCGCAGGTATCGCCGTCGTATCAGGGAGGCGAGCGTGCATCGCTTGGCGGGAAAGTTGGAAGCCCTCGGCGGCCTGCGGCGGGGTTCCGTGGAGGGCGTGGTGGACGACGCCATCTATGGGAGCCCGATGCTCTTCGACGTTGCAGACCGTAGCGCCTATTCCTGGCTGGATCGCCAGGGTGGCAAAGCGATCGCGCCGGTACGCCGCGCCGGTATCCGCTCACTTCGTTTGAGCGCCGTTGCCGGAGTCGTCGGTGTGTCGTTGCTTGCACTTTCCGGTCCTGCCTCGCGTCGAGGCTCCACTTTCTGGCATCCGATATCGGTGCTCGGCGCTGCGCGAGGCGCCGTGACCCTCACTCTCGATCGAGAGGAAGTCCGTCGAGGCGACAGCGTGACGGTTTCCATAATCGCAGAAGGGCGCCGCACCGCCACATTGTGGAGTCGCGCCCCTGGCGAGCCGTGGAACACGACCGCAATCGAGTTGGACACGGTGGGACGAGCGAGTACCACGGTCGGGCCCTTGGACAGCGACCGGTTTTTCCGCGCGGTGAGCGGGCGGAGTACCTCCGAAACCGTGCAGGTGCGTGTCGCGTTTCCGGCTTTCCTCAGTGACCTCCTTCTCTCCGCGGAGTTTCCGGCGTACTTGGAGCGTGCCGATGCACCGCTCTATCCCGGTGATAGTGTGTTCTTGCCTGTGGGCACGCGAATACGGGTGCAGGGTCGCGCCACCGTTCCCATTAGTTCGGCTGCGTGGAGCATTGCCGCTGTGGACTCGGTGAGCTTGGAGGTGCAGGGCAGCGGATTCTCCGGTCGCGCCACCGTTCGTCGGGGCGGTGATTGGGAACTCGTAGTGTTGCTCGAAGCTGGCCGCAAGCTGGAAAGCGCCAATCCGGTGCTTCATGTGGTGGCTGTTCCCGACAGTGCGCCGCAGATAACGGTGCCCGTTCCGGGTGTCGACACGACCGTTGCCCCGTCATTGCGCCAACTGTTGGTCATCGATGCCCGGGACGACCACTTGCTCACTCGTATCGAGTTGACTACCCGCCGTGCAGGTCGCACAGGGAACGGCGGCCATACGGAAACCGACACGATTCCGCTCCCTGTAGGGGGCGCCGACAGGGCGGTGTTGCAGTGGGTGATCGACTTGAACGACCGTGGTTTCCTGCCGGGCGACACCGCCTATTACAGAGTCCGCGCCGTTGACAACGCTCCGAATCCGCAAGTGAGTGAGACAAGGGAATTCGCCCTCTATCTCCCGTCGCTCAGTGACATTCGCGAAGCCGTGCGTGACGCAGCCGACGATCTGGTGAGCGATACTGATTCGCTGTTGCGCGCCCAGCGCGATTTGGCGGAGGAAACGCGCAACCTGGCGGCCGAAGGAGACCGGCGCGACGCCGCCGCGCGTGGCGATGCGAACGACCGCATGGATTTCCGCTCGGCGGAAGAGGCGGCGGAGATCACCGAGGAGCAGGAGCAACTGTTGGACCGAGCCAGGGAGTTGACAGACCAACTGCAAGAGCTGGCTGAGTCGGGATGGGACGCCGGCATCACGGATCCGGAATGGCACAAACGGCTGGCCGAGCTGCAACAGATGCTGGAGCAGGCCATCACGCCCGAGATGCAGGAGACACTCGAGCAGTTGCGACAGGCGCTGGAACAGCTGGACGCGGAGGCGGTGCAGGAACTCCTCGAGCAACTGGCGGAAGCCCAGGAGAAGTTGCGGGAACAGTTGGAACGGAGCCGTGAACTGTTTGAGCGGGCGGCTCTGGAAGGACAGATGTCCACGCTGGCAGACGACGCTGCAGAGCTGGCCGACCGGCAGAATCAGTGGAACGAATCGATGGAGGAAGCCGGGCAGTCGGATTCGACGCTCGCTGCAGACGAAGCAGCGTTGGCCGCTGAAGCGGAGCGTCTGCGGGACCGACTCGAGCAGCTCCAGGAGGCGCTCGATCGGGCCCAGGAGGTGGGCGAGCAGGTGCAGCAGTCTCAGCAGAGTACCGAGCGGGCAGGACAGCAGATGCGCCAGGCAGCCCAGCAGGCGTCACAGGGACAGCAACAGCAGGCCCGACAATCTGGTGAGAGAGCCAGCCAAGACCTCGAATCGGCGGGAGACGGACTGCGGGAACAGCTCGAGCAGATGCGCCAGGATTGGCGCGAAGAAGTGATGAAGATGATGGATGACGCGCTGATCGAGACCGCGGATCTGGCCGAACGCCAGCAATCTGTGGAGCAACGCTTGCGGCGCGGCGAGTCGGGAGGAGACGTGCGGGGCGATCAGGCGGCGATTCGCGAGGGTGTCGACCGCGTGATCGATCGGCTCCAGAACGCCGCTGGAAAAAACGCGCTCGTATCTCCCAACTTGAGTGCCGCCCTCGGTCTGGCACGGTTGAAGATGACAGAGGCGTTGCAGGAGCTCCAGGAGGCGACACCCAACACGCGACAAGCCGGAGAGCGCGCTGGGAGGGCGCTGGACGGTTTGAATGAAGTCGCGTACGCACTGCTGCGAAACCGGGGGGACGTCGAGGGATCGGAGTCTGGTTCCGGAATGGCCGAAGCGATGGAACAGATGGCGCAAATGGCGCAGGAACAACAGGCGATGGCATCTGAATCCGGCCAGATACTGCCGATGATGGTCGAAGGCCGGCAAGAGTTGCTGCAACAGTTGCTGGATTTGGCAGAGCGCCAGCGTGCATTGGGTGAGGAACTCGAACGCATGGATGCCGAGGGCGCCCCCAACGCTGCCGAGCAGTTGGCCGAGGAAGCGCTGCAGCTCGCCCGCGACCTAGAGGCCGGCCGGCTGGACCGGGAGACCGTGGAACGACAGGAACGACTGTTCCGCCGACTCCTGGATGCCGGGAGGACCCTGCGCAGCGACGAGGAGGACGAGCGCGAGGAACGCCGAAGCGAGACTGGCGACCAGGCCAACGCTCGGGTGCCTCCGGAGCTGTCGGGGCCGCCGGGTCCCGAGGCACGTTATCCGTATCCCAGATGGGACCAACTGCGCCGGTTCACACCCGAGGAGCGCCGCTTGATTCTCGACTACTTCAGGAGGCTAAATGCGGAACGCCGCCAGTAGCTTGAGTGCGGCTTTGGCCCTCGTGCTTCTCCTGTCCCCGGCGCTGGTGGTGGCGCAACAGATGCAGTCGACGGAATTGTCTGAAGCGTTCGAACTCGAGCGACGTGGCCGCTACGAGATAGCGGCGCGCCGGTTCATGGCGATCCTGGAGCGGAGTCCCATCAATCTGTCCGCGCTGCTTGGCCTCGAGCGGGTGCTGCCGCCTATCGGGCAGTTGGACTCCATCCTTCCCTACATCGATTCGGCGCTGATGTTGCAAAGTGGGCACGGGTCCGTGCGCTCGCTGCAGCTGAGGGTATTCGCCAATCTCCGTCGGCCCGATCGTCTCACCGACGCTGCACGGGAGTGGATTGTTGCGAGCCCCCGCAGTGTGGAGCCGTACCGGGAGTGGGCCTCGGCGTTGGAGCGGATGGGTGACGTTGCGGCCGCAAGGACCGTGCTCGAGCTGGGATCCGGGCGAATCGGTGGGGCAGCGTTGTCACAGGAAATGGCCGAACTGGCAGTGCTCGATGCAGACTGGGTGGCTGCCGCGAGGTACTGGCGCAACGCCACGCTGCAGAACCCCGCCCTGTTGAGCGCCGCGGTGACGAACTTGATCCAGGCGCCGTTGGGGTCGCGGGAGTCGATCTTGGATCTTCTGGCGGACGACAAGAACGATCGTTCGAGCGGGCGCATCGCGGCGGATCTGCTCGTGTCCTGGAACCGGCCGGAGGAGGGTTGGGTGTTGCTCGACCGTTCGCTGCCGGGCGACGCCCAAGAGGCCGTTCGGCTGCTGCGCCGGTTTGCCGACCGTGCCGGCCTCGTGCGGTCCGAAGAAGGGGCGCGCGCTCGCGGCATGGCCCTCGAACGGCTGGCTCAACTCTCCGTTGGGTCTGCAGCTCAGCGCGCGAGAATCGATGCCGCCGGCGCGTATGCCGATGCCGGAGAACGAGCTGCTGTAGAGCGGATGCTCCAGCAGATTGCCGCGGCCGCAGGGGCAGGCAGTGGTTCTAAAGCGGCGGCGGTTGCCACTCTGATCGCCGTAACGGTGGAATCGGGACGAGTTGAGGAAGCGGAAGCCCGGCTGCGGGATTGGGAGTATCGACTCACCGCTGGCGACGCTGCCTCTCTGCGGCAGCAGCTGTCATGGGCCTGGGTTAGGAAGGGAGAGTTGGACCGAGCCGAAGCGGTGCTGGGAGACGACTCTACTGTCACCGTCCTAGCTGTGCGCGGCTGGATCGCGCTGTACAGGGGCAACATCCGGATGGCGACGAATTTCTTTCGGGGTGCAGGCCCTCGGGCTGGGTCGCGCAAGGAGGTCACCGAGCGCACTGCCGTGCTGGCTTTGTTGCAAGGCATCACCCCTGACTCTGTGCCGCTATTGGGACGAGCGTTACTGCAACTCGTTCGCGGAGACACTGCCACGGCGCTGCAAGCCCTCCACGAGACCGCTGCCGCGCTTCCCCCTCGTGGAGGGCGTGCCGGCGTGTTGACCCATGCCGGCCGCCTCGCGTTGGATCGGCAAGATTACGAAGGGGCTGAAGAGGCCTTCCTCGGTGCCATAGCTGCAGATCCGTCGTCGGCCTCCGCCCCGGCGGCCGGATACCATCTCGCGCGTGTGCATGAAGAACTTGGCCGCAACGAGGAGGCGCGCGCCCGCTTGGAGAGCCTGATTCTCGAGTATCCCGAGAGTGCGGTGGTGCCGCTGGCTCGACGCATGCTGGATCGTTTGAGGGGGGCGGTGCCGATACGATGAAGCGACGCCAATTTGTAGAGACGCTGGGTGGGGTGGTCGCCGCAGCGGGATTGGGCGCGCCGGGGACGCCACGCCCCCGCGAGGCAGCATGGCTGCTCATTCCCATGGACGGCGACCAGTCGAATCACCTGAAAGCCTATGGCGTCACGTACCGTGCGCTGCGGCGGGGCACAAGGGCCGAATGGCTGCTGAATTTCCGCAGTGGTAGCTTTCTGTTCCCCCTCGATTCGACGACGCAGCGTGATGCCGCGTTGGAGGGTGTTTCCACTATACAGCTTACGGACGCCGATGTAGTAGCCGTGCGCGGAACGATCGCGGCGAACAACATGGACGCTGTGCCGTTGGAAAAGGCCCCCAAGGTGGCCGTGTACGTGCCACCCAACAACGCGCCATGGGACGACGCCGTGCGGATGTCGCTCGAATATGCCGGGATCGAGTACGACCGCATTTGGGATGTGGATGTGGTCGGAGGAAAGTTGAGCGATTACGAGTGGCTGCACCTGCATCATGAGGATTTCACCGGCCAGTACTCCAAGTTCTACCTCACTTATAGCGGGACCCCCTGGCTCACGGAAATGGTGCAGCGCAACCAGGATGCAGCACGAACCCTGGGCTTCGCGTCCGTTCCGGACTTGAAGAAGGCTGTTGCTCGGAACATTCGAGATTACGTGGATCGGGGCGGTTTCCTCTTCGCCATGTGCACGGCAACGGAGACGCTGGAAATCGCGTTGGCGGCTGACGGTGTGGATGTTGCTGCCCGTTATGCCGATGGCACGCCGATGGATCCCGAGGCGTCCGGCAAGTTGCGGTGGGGTCGCACGATGGCGTTCCACAACGTGCGCTTGGAGCAGTCGCCAATGACCGCCAGCTTCTCGGATGTCGACGGCCACCAGGTGAACAATGCCGCCAAACGGCAGCCGCTGGGAGCGTTCAAGCTGTTTAACTTCGCTGCCAAGATAGACCCGGTTCCCACGATGCTGGTGCAGAACCACCGGTCCATCATCTCCGACTACTATGGGCTCACCACATCTTTCATGCGCGAGCGACTCAAGCCGGGAGTTACCGTGCTAGCTGATGAGGAAGGCGCTCCCTGGGTGAAATACATTCACGGGGAATACGGCTCGGGTACGTGGACGTTCTTTGGCGGGCATGATCCGGAAGATCCGCAGCACCGGATTGGAGATCCTCCCACAGATCTTTCGCTCCATCCGAATTCCCCAGGGTACAGGTTGATCCTCAACAATGTGCTCTTCCCGGCAGCCAAGAAGCGCGAGCTGAAGACGTGAGCCGTATCGACCCTTCGGTCAGCGCGCTTATTCGTCAAGAGATCGCTGCTGCCGAGGGGCGCGAGGTGTCGTTTGTCGCTTCAGTGGACGACGACGGGACGCTCGTGGCAGCGCGCGCCGTGGCGCGGGGCACGGTGGAAGCGGTGTTGGCCCTTCCCGGCGTCGCGAGCCGCGGTGAGATGCTTCTCCACAACCATCCCAGTGGTGTACTGGAGCCCTCGCAATCCGACCTCACAGTGGCCTCGCGGTTGCACGATGCAGGCATCGGGTTCGCAATTGTCGATAACGAAGCCACGTCCATTTACGTGGTCGTCGAGGTGCCGCGCGCTCCGTCTTATCAGTTGCTCGATGCCCCGGCGGTCGCCGACCTGCTCGGCCCCGACGGACCAATTGCCGCTGTGCTCGGTCAGTTCGAGAACAGGCCAAGCCAGCGCGACATGGCGGCCTACGTGGCGGATACCTACAACGATGGTGGCGTCTCGATACTCGAAGCCGGCACTGGGGTTGGGAAATCTTTCGCCTATCTCGTCCCGGCCATCGAATGGGCCCGGGCCAACGACGAGCGCACGATCGTCTCGACCAACACGATCAACCTTCAGGAGCAGCTAGTGGGGAAGGACCTCCCGATGTTGGTGCGAGCGGCGGCCGGCCGTGACAGGCCGCCTACGTTCGCCCTCCTCAAGGGATGGCGTAACTATCTCTGCCTCCAACGCCTGTCGTATGCGGAGAAAGAGCAGGGCTCATTGCTGGGGGAGGACAGAACGGAGGAGCTGGCGGCATTGGCGAAGTGGTCGGAGCACAGCACCGACGGCTCACTCGCCGACCTCCCGGATCAACCATCTTCGGAAGTGTGGGACGAAGTGTGTGCCGAGGCCGATCTTTGCGCACGGCTGCAGTGCCCGCATTTCGATGGGTGCTTCCTCTTTCGATCCAGGCGTCGCGCCGCAGAAGCCGACATCGTGGTGGTTAATCACCATCTTCTCGCCTCCGACATCGCCATCAGGCGCAACACCGACAACTGGCGTGACGCGGCGGTGCTCCCGCCCTACAAGCGTCTGGTCTTGGACGAAGCCCACCACCTGGAAGACACCGCGGCGCAACACCTCGGGCATCAAGTCACGTGGTTCGGAGTGATCCGGTTGCTTGGACGGCTCGAGCGCAACGGCAAAGGGTTGATCCCGGCTCTGATCTCCGAATTGCGCCGTCGCGAAGATTTGTTGAGCGCGGCTTCCGTCGAATTACTGCAAACGGACCTGATGCCCGCTCTCCAGGACGCGCGCACTCATGCGCAACGCGTGTTTGGCTTGCTCGCCGATCTTCTCGTGGATCGGAGCGAACAGGTACTGCGCCTGACCGATGAGTTCTCCAAGGATGGCATTTGGGAGCAAGGGCTGAGTGTTGCCCTCGATAACTTTGTCCTCGTGCTGCAGAAGTTGCGCGACGGAGTCGAGACCGTGGCCGATCGGCTGGAGCTGGACGAAGAGCCGGACGGCCGAACCCAGCTGCTCAAGGAACTCAAAGGTGTCGTCCGGCGCCTTAGCGCCGTCCTCGACGGCATGTTGTTTACTCTGCGGCCGCAACCCGACGCCGCCACTGTCAGATGGATCGAACAGCGGGGTAAGAAGCCGACTGGACCTCTCCCGTTCCCGATCGCGCTGGCCAGCGTACCGCTCGATCTGGCACCCATTCTCAAGGAATCACTGTTCGATCGGGTTGACAGCGTGATCTTGACGAGTGCCACCCTTGCAACAGGTGGCGATTTCGACTTCATCAAGAGTCGTATCGGCCTGTCGTTACCCCCGACTCGCATGCGGTTCGAGGAGATCTTGGAGTCGCCGTTCGATTTTGGCGAGCAGTGTCTCTTCGGCATCCCGTCCGACCAGCCGGAGCCCCAGCGTGACGAGCCCCGCTACGACCAATCCGTTGCGTCTGCCATCGTCGAGCTGGCCGAAATCTCCGACGGTGGCATGTTTGTGCTCTTCACCAGCCATGCCGCCCTGCGACGAACCGCCCAGCTCGTGCGTCGCCGAGTCGGGAGCCGATGGCCGTTGATGATTCAGGGCGAGGGCCAGAGAGACCGGTTGCTGAGGAGGTTCCGCGAGGCCGGATCGGCCATTCTCTTTGGTACAGACAGCTTCTGGGAGGGGGTCGACGTGCCGGGGCGAGCACTCCGCTGCCTCGTCATCGTGAAGCTTCCCTTCAAGGTGCCAACCGAACCGGTCACCGCCGCGCGCCTCGAGCTGCTGCAGGAAGGCGGCGAAGACGGGTTCACGCGATACCTGGTGCCGCACGCGGCACTCAAGTTGAAACAAGGCTTCGGGCGTTTGATACGTTCCCGGACCGACTTTGGTGTGGTGGTGCTGCTGGATCCTCGCGTGTTGAGCCGGACATACGGCAAGGTTCTGATCCGGTCATTGCCTCCGGCCAGGCAGGTGATCGGCACGTGGCAGGAGGTACGAGCGGCCGCGGAGGAATTCTTCGCGCTGCACGATGTGGGGGCTCCAGCATGAATGTCCTGAGCCAACGCGTGCTGCGTCTTCCCGCATACGCCGTGGGGCAAATCGCAGAGCGCAAACGTCAACTCATCGCGGAAGGAGTGGACGTCATCGATCTCGGCGCGGGTGACGCGAACCTCGCCCCGCCGGCGGTTGCGGTGGAGAGTTTGCACCGGGCAGCACAAGAGCGCGCCATGAGTCGCTACGCGTTTCAGATAGGGTCGCTCGAATTCCGCGATGCGGTGGCGCGTTTCATGGAGCGGCGGTTTGACGTGAGCGTCGATCAGCTGAGCGAAATCCTTCCCCTCATCGGATCGAAGGAAGGTCTGGCGCACCTCCCGTTCGCCGTGCTCGACCCCGGAGATGTCTGCGTGGTGCCTGAGCCAGGGTACCCGGCGTACTTGGGTGGAGCCCGACTGGCGGGCGCAGACATCGAGATATTTCCTTTACGGCCGGAGGCCGATTTTCTCGTAGAGCTGGAAGATCTCTCGCGGGAACGTCTGGCAGGGACTAAGCTCGTTTTCCTGAATTATCCCAACAATCCCACCGCGGCCGTCGCCCCGCGCGACTACCTGGAAAGGACGGTTGCTATTTGCCGAAAGCACGGCATCGTTCTCGCCTACGACAATCCGTATTCCGAGCTAACGTTCGACGGATACCGTGCGCCGAGCATCCTCGAGATACCAGGCGCACGAGAGGTGGCTGTGGAATTCCATTCGTTGTCCAAGAGCTTTGGCATGACCGGTTGGCGGCTCGGCTGGGCGGTTGGGAACTCCGACGTCATAAAGGGACTATCTAAGGTAAAGAGTTACGTGGATGCCGGCGCGTTCCTCGCGGTGCAGCGAGCCGGTGCGGCGGTCCTCGATAGAGCGGAGGAGTTGATCGCGCCCGTCCGCGAGCAGTTCAGAGTGGGGAGAGACGCTTTGGTGACTGCCCTCCGCGATGTCGGCATCGATTGCGCCTTGCCCCGAGCGACTATGTATTTGTGGGTGCGTTTGCCCGAAGGAATGCCCTCCGGAGAGTTCGCACGCGACCTGTTGGAGCGGGAAGGGCTTGCAGTTCTCGCCGGGTCGGTGTTTGGTGAAGGGGGGGAAGGATTCGTGAGATTGTCATTCATCGTGGAACCCGCGCGATTGCGCGAAGCGGCCGTAAGAATGGCCCGTGCACTAGACCGTTTTGGTGTGGCAAAGGGCCGTGCGTAACTTCCTCCCTCCGAAGCCGCCCGTTGTGGGGCCGGGCTGGTATGCACTGAGTGCCGCGGTCCACGTGGTATTTCTCGGTCTCCTTGTATGGGTGAGTACTCACACACGAGACACATACAACGTAACGCGCCTCGTAACGTTCTTTGAAGCCCCTGATGTCACGCGTCAGTTCACCATGCGTGTGTCGGATCCTGTCGGGGTTGGGACGAAGCGGGCTTCGTCCAATATCAGCGGTGGGATGGGGCCCGTGACCATCTCGGCGGTTCCGGTACGTGCTTACGGTTCCCCTGGTGCCAGGCGACCGGGCGTGATCCCCGATTCGTTGAGCATAGGGATTCCCGGAGCTTCGCCCAGGATTCCAGGTGCCATAATCGTGGGAACGAGCCGGCGCATCGGGCCGACGTTCGGCGACGGAATGCTCTGGGATGAGGCCGATGTCGGGATCATTGGTGAGGAGGAGGAGTGGGGGGCGCAGG
>Ga0209980_10000703_pt1 | contig 18513 bp, 8 predicted proteins | sample CR02metaG_FD_183611 | JGI IMG/M metagenome (GOLD analysis project Ga0209980, IMG submission 183611) | Deep subsurface microbial communities from Mariana Trench to uncover new lineages of life (NeLLi) - CR02 metaG (SPAdes) (version 2) | ecosystem: Environmental > Aquatic > Marine > Ocean trench >...
CTGGTGCCGATCATGATGCTACGCTGGCTGCAGAAGACCGGCCACAAGCCGATCGTGCTGATGGGCGGCGGCACCTCCAAGATCGGCGACCCCTCGGGCAAGGAAGCGGCCCGTCAGTTGCTGAGCGACGATCAGATTCAGGCTAACATGGCCGGCATCCGGCGCATCTTCGACCAGTACCTGGTGTTCGGCGACGGCCCGACCGACGCCATCATGATCGACAACGCCGACTGGCTGGACCGGCTCAACTACGTCGACTTCCTGCGCGAGTACGGCCGCCATTTTTCGGTCAACCAGATGCTCGCCTTCGATTCGGTCAAGCTGCGGCTCGAGCGCGAGCAACACCTGAGCTTCCTCGAGTTCAACTACATGGTGCTCCAGTCCTACGACTTCCTGGAGCTCAGCCGGCGCTACGACTGCGTGTTGCAGATGGGCGGCTCGGACCAATGGGGCAACATCGTCAGCGGCGTCGAGCTGGGCCGGCGGCTCGATCGGACCAGCCTCTTTGGCCTGACCTCGCCGCTGATCACCACCGCCTCGGGCGCCAAGATGGGCAAGACCGCCCAGGGCGCGGTCTGGCTCAACGAGGCGCGGCTTGCGGCCTACGGCTACTGGCAGTACTGGCGCAACGTCGAGGACGCCGACGTCGGCCGCTTCCTGCGCCTGTTCACCGAGCTGCCCGAGGACGAGATCGCCCGCCTCGAGGCCCTGGAGGGGGTCGAGATCAACGCGGCCAAGAAGCGGCTCGCCGACGAGGCCACCAGGCTGTGCCACGGCGCCGCGGCGGCCGAGGCCGCGGCCGAGACCGCGCGCCGCACCTTCGAGGAAGGCGCGCTGGGCCAGGACCTGCCGACCATCGAGGTGCCGCGCGACCGGCTCGCCCGGGGCATCCCGGTCTACGAGCTGCTGCGCGAGAGCGGCCTGACCGCCAGCCACGGCGCGGCGCGGCGCCTGATCGAGGGCGGCGGCGGGCGCATCAACGACGCGGCGATCGACAGTCCCGCCCGCGCGGTCGACCTCTCGGACCTCAATTCGGATGGCCTGATCAAGCTCTCGGCCGGCAAGAAGCGCCACGCCCTGGTGCGCGCGGTTTAGCGCCCGGTTTAACGCTCGGTCCGTTCGGGCAGGGCGCGCGGCCGGTCCGCGTCGTCCCCGCGGCTGCCGCTTCCGCTGAACAGGGCGCGCAGGAATCCCGGCGCCAGCGCCGAGAGCACATTGACGTCGACATTGGGATCGTCCAACTCGCCGGTCATGCGGTACGTCACGGCGAACAGGCCCTCGCCCTCGCCGCCGGTCAGGATCGGTCCGAGCAGGGGAATCAGGTTCAGCACCTGGTTCACCGAATAGGCCGGCACCGCGGTGCCCTCCAAATCGACCCGGGACTCGTCGAAATCGATCTTGCCCCGGGCGGTCAGGCCCAGCGCCGGACCGAAGGCGCGAAGCAACTCGGTCTCCATGATCCCGTCGGTCAGGGTGAAGGCGCCGATCAGGCGGCTGAAGCGGATCCCCTCGCCCTTCAGGGTGTCGTTGATGCCGGTGAGCGAGGCCACGGTCAGCAGGCGCACCATGGCCGGCGCATCGACCAGGACGTAGTCGCGCGCCTCGATGCGCGCCTCGAGCGGCGCGTTGGGCATCGGGCCGGCGCTGGTCCCGACGATGGCGACGCGGCCGCCGTGGATGGTGTCGAATTTGCCGAGCGCGCGCAGCGCGGCGCCCATGTCGTTGGACTCGAAGACGAAACGGTAGCCGCCCGCGTCCTGCGGCCCGTAGTCCAAGCGCAGCCGCCGGACCACCGTGTCAGGCGCCGGAACCTGGACCGCTCCCGGTTGCGGCGCTTCGCCTTCGGTCGTCGCGCGCGCCTCCGGCCCCGCCTTGCCGGCCGCCTCGGACGCCGGCTCCGGGCTCCACAATGCCCGCGGCAACAGCGCCTCGACAGCGATTCGCTGCCAGCCGTTGCGGCCGCGCCGCAGTTCCAAGGTGGCCGACTCGATGAACCGGCCGGGACCGAACCGAATCGCATTCAGGCGTGGCGCCATCAAGGCGAAGGGCGTGAAGACAGTGGGCTCGGTCCGGGGCTCGCGCAGGGGTCGCGCCTCCGGCGCCTCGGGTTCCGGCTTGCGCGGCAACGCCGGACGATCGAGATCGGGCACGGCTGCAGCGGGTGCGGGCGCGCCGGACGGCGTCGCCCCTAGGGCCGATCCTGGGATCGCCTCTGGGATCGCCCCTGGGACCGGTTCGGGCGGCGCCAGCGGCCGCGCCTTGCCGGCGTCCTCGCCGGCGAGGAACGGCTCCGCGTCGATCGTGCCGCCGCCGATGCGCACGGCGGTTCCCTCGCCCAGCCAATCCACGGTCACATTCTCGAGCTGGGTGCCGTCGAAGGTGAGATCGTCGAGGGTGAGCGAGGTGACTTTTTTGCCGCTATCGTCGAAGCGCCCCCGACCGCTTCCGCGCAGGGTGCCGGCACTGACCTCGAAGCTCTCGATCGTCGCAAGTTTCAGGGCGGACAAGCCCAGGGTCAGCTCGGCGCTGCCGCCTAGGCCAGCGGCCTTGGACCAGTAGAGTTGCGGCAGCGAGAGCTCGGCGTCCCGAAGATCGATGCTGGCGTCCAGGCGGCCGTTCTTGGCGCGATCGCTCGAAAAGGAGATGTCGACGGCGACCGGGCCCGCCAGGTAGGGCGAAAAGTCGAGTCCGAGGGCCGTGCGGCCGGCATCGTCGATTTCGGGAATCCGCGCCTCGAGTTGACTACGGATCGCCGCGTCCTCGGCGAAGTTCTCGTTCCAGACGATCTCGATCGGCACGCCGCCGAAACGCAAAGGGCCACGCACCTCCATGGCCGCCTTGTCCACGACCAGGGTCAATTGGCCCTCGGTCGCGTCCTGGCCGAGCAGAAAGTCGCGTATGGTCGCCTGCTCCAGTTGCGCCTCGGCCCAGACCCCGATGTTGTCCAAGGTGGTCCGCACGTAGATCGGAATGTGGAGCTTCAAGTTGCCGGTGAAGCGCCCCTCGGCGCCCGCGGGATCGATGCCGAGTTTGCGGATCAGGCGCAGCCGGTCGTGGTCGAGCAGCTCGAGGCCGTTGCGCAGCGGGCCGCCGAAGTCGAGGTCGAGCTTCACCGTCTCCTTGCCCGCATCCAGTCCGACGATCCTGACGATTCCGGTTTCGACTTGGAGTTCCTGGAGCCGCGCGTCGCGCGAGGTGAAGGTGAAGGACTTGTGGTCGAAAACCGCGGTCCCCGAAATCCCGGTCGCCGGCGGCATGGGGCGCCAGTAATGAACCGAGAGGTCGCGATAGCTCATGGCGCCGTCCAGCCGGCGCAGCTCGATCTGGTCCATGCGCCCGTCCGGAAGGTGCAGCGCGGCCTGCACGCGGAGCTCGTCGAGATGCCCGCGCACGATGTTGCCCACCACCCACTCGCGGCCCGGTTTCAGCGACACCGGCCAGTAGCGGCCGAGCTCCGAAGCCTTCAGGCCGGTCACGACCACCTCGGCCCCGACGCTCAGGTCGCCGCCGAAACCCGGCCCCGCCGCGGCCAGGGACACGCTGGCCAGAATCTCCGGCCCCGGCCGCTCGGCGGTGCCCCACTGCACCGACAGCGTCTCGATATCGATCCGCCGCTCGGCCCTGATCGCCCGGCCGCGCAGCGCGATCCGGCGCAGCTCGAGCGGTTCGGAGAAGGTGTCGGGCGCATCGAGGCGGCCATCGACCCCGGCGATCTCGAAATCCACCGACTCGACCCGGCCATCGACGCTGAGCGCCGCGCGCAGAATGCCGTCGAAGGTCATGGTCAGGCCGGCCAGCGGCCCGAGCCGCGGCACCAGCGGGATCAGGGCTTCCGATTGCAGGCCGACGAATTGCCCGCGCACACTGATCCGCGCGCCGCCCCGCGGAAATAGGAAATCGCCACTCAGCCTGGTCTGGGATTCCCCAACCGCGAGCACCAGATCGACCTCGCCGGCCAGCCCGGCCGAATCGCGGCGCAGTTCGATATCGGCGATCGGCGCCCGCCACACCAGGCCGAGCCTTCGATCATCGATGGTGACCTGGCCGCGCCGGATTCGCACCGCGGACAGGAAGCTGAGCGGCCGGCCGACGTCGGGCTTCGACATGAGCTGCTGGATGATCGCGGGCAGGACCTCGGAGAACTCGGCTCCGGACTCCGCCGCCTCGTCGCCGGCCAACTGGCGCACGATGGCGAAGCTCCCGTCGGCATCGCGCGCGAGGCGGATGCGCGCGCCGACGACCTCGATGACGGTCGGCGCGATGACACCCTGAACCAACGCGCGCAGGCTGAGTCGGACCACGATGTCGGGAAAGGCCGCCACCACGACCCCGTCCCGATTGCGGATTCGCAAGTCGCGGGTATGAAATTCGATGGAGCGCCGTTCCCCGGCCCAGATCAGCTCGGTATGGCCGACTTGGACGAAGAAACCACTGTCCAGCTCGTCCAGGGCCGCCTCGATGTGGGGCGTGAGGAAATCGAGCCGGACCGGTTCCTTCGACAGGCGCCACAATGCCACCAGGGTCAGCAGGACCACCACCGCCAGGGTCCCGGCGACGACCTCGAGCGCGATTCGGGTGCTTTTGGCGATCATGAAGGCCGGCCACCCCGCGCCGGCGCAACGGCACCCGTGGCAGCGCCTGGGGCGCCCTTGACCCCGGGGCCGGGCTTACGCAGTGTGCCGCTGGATCGGAAGGCGCGCGATGACGGATCTGTTCTTTCAGAATTCACTGGAATGCCTGCCGAGGGTGGCCGATGCCGCGCGCGCGGCCAGGGGGATGGAGGACTGGGCCGACCGGGTCACCAAACTCGACGACCCCGACCTGGCCGATGCGGCCGGGCACTTGGCCAGCGACCCTGCTGGGCGGTCCCTCTTGGAAGCGGTGTTCGCCAACAGCCCGTTTCTGACCCATTGTATACTGTCGAATATAGGGTTTTTGATCCGGATTCTCACCCTCGGCCCCGATGCCGTCCTAAGCGAAGTCCTGGACCGGCTCAAGGGCGAACTTTCCCGCGAAACCGAACGCGAGGCGCTGATGGCCAGCCTGCGCCGCGTGCGCCGGGAGGCCGCGCTGCTGATCGGGCTGGCGGACCTGACCGGGCATTGGCCGGTCGAGCGGGTCACCGCCGCGCTCTCGGATTTCGCCGATGCCGCGCTCTCCGCGGCGCTCCGCCACCTGCTGCGCGCCGCGGCCGGACGCGGCGAATTGGAGCTCGCCGATCCGGAAGCGCCGGAGCGCGCCTGCGGCTACGTCGTGCTGGCCATGGGCAAGCTGGGCGCGGGCGAGCTCAACTATTCCTCGGACATCGACCTGATCATGCTGTTCGACCCGGAGCGGGCGCGCCTCGCCGGGGGTCGCGACCCGAGCACGGATTTCGAGCGCATGACCCGCGAGTTGGTGCGCCTGCTGGAGGAGCGCACCGGCGATGGCTACGTGTTCCGCACCGATTTGCGGCTGCGCCCGGACCCCGGCGCCATGCCGCTGGCGATCTCGATCAACGCCGCGCTGACCTACTACGAGAGCATGGGCCAGAACTGGGAGCGCGCCGCCATGATCAAGGCGCGCCCGGCAGCCGGTGATCTGGTGCTGGGCGCGACCTTCCTGGCCGAGCTGCGCCCCTTCGTCTGGCGCAAGCACCTGGATTTCGGGGCGATCCAGGACATCCACTCGATCAAGCGCCAGATCCACGCGCACCGGGGCGGCGCCCGGATCGCGGTCGAGGGTCACGACATCAAGCTCGGCCGCGGCGGCATCCGCGAGATCGAGTTGTTCGCCCAGACCCAGCAACTAATCTGGGGTGGACGCGAGCCGGGCCTGCGCCACGCCAAGACCCTGGAGGCGCTCGACGCCCTGGCCGGGGCCGGACACATCGATGCTGCTGCGGCCGAGGAGCTCGGCACGTGCTACCGCGAGCTGCGCCGCCTCGAGCACCGGCTGCAGATGGTCGACGACCGCCAGACCCAGCGCCTGCCCGCCGAGCCGGCCGGCATCGCGCAGATCGGCGCCTTCCTCGGCTTTGACTGCGCCGAGGCGTTCCGGAGCACGCTGCTGGCGACTTTGGGGCGGGTCGAGGCGCACTACGCCGAGCTGTTCGAGGCGGCGCCGGCGCTGACCCCCGGCGGCAACCTGGTGTTCACCGGCGGCGAGCCGGAGCCGGGCACCCTCGCCACCCTGGAAGCACTCGGCTTCAAGGCGGGCGAGAAGGTCTTCTACCTGGTGCGGGCCTGGCACCATGGCCGGCACCGGGCGACCCGCTCGACCCGGGCGCGCGAGATCCTGACCGAGCTCATGCCGACGCTGCTGGAGGCGCTGGGCAAGACCACCCAGCCCGATCTCGCGCTGGCCAAGTTCGACGAGTTCCTCGCCGGCCTGCCGGCTGGGGTGCAGCTGTTCTCCATGTTCCACGTCAATCCGCGCCTGCTGGACATGCTGGCCGAGATCATGGGCGGCGCGCCGGCACTGGCCGAGCGGCTGAGCCGCAACCCGGCACTGCTCGATGCGGTGCTCTCGCCCGGCTTCTTCGACCCGATCCCCGGGCCCGAGGCCCTCACCCGCGAGCTCGCCGCGGCGCTCGCCCAGGCGCGCGACTTTCAGGACGTGCTCGACCTGGCGCGGCGCTGGGCCAACGACCTCAGGTTCCAGGTCGGGGTCCATATCCTGCGCCACCAGGCCGACATCGACGAAGCCGCGCGGGCCCTGAGCGACATCGCCGACGCGGTGCTGGCCGGGCTCTACCAGCCGGTGCTCGACGAATTGGCCCAGGTCCATGGACGGGTTGCCGGCCCGGGGCTTGCGGTGCTCGCCATGGGCAAGCTGGGCGCGCGCGAGATGACCGTGGCCTCGGACCTGGATCTGATCTTCATCTACCAGACCGCCGAGGGCGCCGAACGATCCGATGGCCCCAAGCCGCTCGCCGCCAGCCAGTACTTCGCGCGCCTGGCCCAGCGCTATATCAACGCGTTGAGCGCGCACACCCCCGAGGGCCAGCTCTACGAAATCGACATGCGCCTGCGGCCGTCGGGCAATGCCGGGCCCATCGCCACCACCCTGGCCGGTTGGCGCCGCTACTACGAGCAGGAGTCCTGGACCTGGGAGCAGATGGCCCTGAGCCGGGCCCGGGTGGTGGCCGGCGACCCGGGCTTGCGCGCGCGCATCGAACACACCATCGGTGAGATCCTGACCGCGCCGCGCGACCCGGACAAGCTGCTGGTCGACGTCGCCGAGATGCGCGCCCGGATCGCGCGCGAGCGCCCGGCGGAAACGCTGTGGAGCGTGAAATACCTGCGCGGCGGCCTGACCGATCTGGAGTTCCTGGCCCAATACCTGCTGCTCCGCCACGCCCAGGCGCACCCGGAGGTGCTCGACGGCTCGACCCAGGCGGCCTTCGCCAAGCTGGCCAAGGCCGGGCTGATCGGCGCCGACTTGGCCCAGCGCCTGATCGAGGCGACGCGCCTGGTGCGGCAGGTCCAGGGCATGCTGCGCTTGACCGTCGGGCCGGCCTTCGACGCCGACAGCGGCACCGAGGGCCTCCAGGCCTCGCTCGCCCGCGCCGCCGGCAAGGCCGATTTTGCGGCCTTGCGCGACGCGCTCATCGCCAGCGCTGCGGAGGCCCACGAAATCTTCATCGACATCATCGAAGAACCGGCCCGCAAGCTGGGCGCGGAGTTGGGCGCGGAGGCCGAGAAGCCATGACCGACCACCACGTGTTCGAGCTCGGCGATCTGGCGCTGCACGGCGGCGGGACGCTTAAGGACGCGCGGCTGGTCTACCAGACCTACGGCCGCCTCGACGAAGACCAGTCGAACGCGATCCTCTATCCGACCTCCTACAGCGCCCAGCATGGCGACATCGACTGGCTGATCGGGGCAGACCGGGTGCTCGACCCGACCCGCTACTTCATCGTCATCCCCAACATGTTCACCAACGGGCTGTCGTCGTCGCCGAGCAACGCGCGCGCGCCCGGCCGCTTCCCCGATATCACGGTCGCCGACAACGTGCATGCCCAGCGCCGCCTGTTGACCGAGGCGCTCGGCATCGACCGCCTGGCGCTGGTTTACGGCTGGTCCATGGGCGGCCAGCAGGCCTATCACTGGGGCGCGCTCTATCCGGACGCGGTGGCGCGCATCTGCGTGGTCTGCGGCTCGGCCCGGACCGCGCCCCACAACCAGGTCTTCCTCGAAGGAGTCAAGGCGGCGCTGACCGCCGATGCCGCCTACCGCGACGGCTGGTTCCACGAGCCGCCGGTTCGCGGGCTCAAGGCCATGGCCCGGGTCTACGCCGGCTGGGCCCTGTCCCAGGCCTTCTACCGCGAGGAGTTGTGGCGCGGGCTGGGCTACGGCACGCTAGAGGCGTTTCTGGTCGAATCCTGGGAGGCCCAGTTCCTGCGCCGCGACGCCAACGACCTGCTGGCCCAGATCTGGACCTGGCAGCACGCCGATATCAGCGACTGCGAAGCCCATCGCGGCGACCTCGAAGCGGCGCTCGGCGCGATCCGGGCCCAGGCGCTGATCCTGCCGAGCGAGACCGACCTCTACTTCCGGGTCGCCGACAACGCGCGCGAGGTCGCGCGCCTGCCCAACGCCGAGCTGCGCCCGATCCCCTCGATCTGGGGCCACCGCGCCGGCAACCCGCGCGACACCCCCGAGGATGCCGCCTTCCTGCGCGCCGCCGTGGCCGGGCTGCTCGCGGGCTGAAATAGGGGACAGTCCCCTTTATTCCTCGCTTTCTAATTTTATTACAGTATGATAGCGGCATGCCAAGAAGCGTACGAGCCGTGCCGGGCGGTCACTGCTATCACGTTATCAATCGTGGCAACGGCCGCGCCCGGGTGTTTCACGGCGCGGTCGACTACCGAGAATTCCTCAAGCTGATGACCGCCGCAGGCGATCGCGTGCCGATGCGCCTGCTCGCCTATTGCCTGATGCCCAACCACATTCACCTGGTGCTGTGGCCGCGCGAGGACGGCGAGGTCAGCCGCTGGATGCAGTGGCTCATGACGACCCAGGTGCGCCGCCATCACCGCCGTCATGGCAGCGACGGTCACCTCTGGCAGGGCCGCTTCAAGGCGTTTCCGATCCAACGGGACGCGCATCTGCTGAGCGTGCTGCGCTACGTCGAACGCAACCCGCTGCGCGCCGGGCTGGTCGCGCGCGCCGAGGACTGGCCGTGGTCGAGCCTCGGCACCTCGGATCCTGCGGATCCTGCGGACCCGGCGGCGGCCGCGGACGGGTTCGATCCGGCGCTCGAGCCACCCCTGAACGCCGGACCGTTGCCGCGTCCGTTGAACTGGCGAGACTGGGTCAACGAAGCCGAAGACCCCGGCCAGCTCGCGGCGCTCCGGCACAGCGTCAATCGGGGCGCGCCCTGGGGCACCCCAATCTGGACCCGGCGCACGGCGGCACGTCTCGGAATCGGGCCGAGTCTCCGCCCGCGCGGCCGTCCTCCGAAACAGGGTAGATCGTAAACCATTGGTATACCGTGATAAACAGACGAATAAAGGGGACTGTCCCCTATATTGTGCGAGTCTCGCCGAAGCGGCGATTGCGGTGTTGCGGACCGCCGATCCGGGCGGCAAGGTCCGGTTGAGCCGGCGCTTCGCGGCGGCCTGGGCGGGGGGCGAGATCGCCACGGTCGGCACGGCCGAACCGCCGGCGCGTCCGGCGCGGCCGACGGCCCCCGAGCTGCGGCCGCCGCGGGAGATGCCGCGGCGCCGGATCGGCCAAAGCACGGCCGGACGCCAAGCGCTGTACCACGCCCTCGCCCACATCGAGCTCAACGCCATCGACCTGGCCTGGGACATCATCGCGCGCTTCACCGCCGAGGCGCCGCCGCGCGGCTTCTACGACGACTGGGTCCGGGTCGCCGATGACGAGGCGCGCCACTTCGCGCTGCTGGCGCAACGCCTGGCCGCGCTCGACATCGACTACGGCACCCTGCCGGCCCACGACGGCCTCTGGCAGGCGGCGCAGGCCACCGCCCACGACCTGCTGGCGCGCCTGGCGGTGGTGCCGCTGGTGCTGGAGGCGCGCGGTCTCGACGTAACCCCGGGCCTGATCGCCAAGCTCGCCGCCGCCGGCGATACCGAGGGCACGGCCGTTCTCGAGACCATCTACCGCGATGAGATCGTCCACGTCGCCGCCGGCAAGCGCTGGTTCGACTGGCTCTGCGCGCGCCGCGGCCTGGCCCCGGAGGTTGCCTGGCGCGATCTGGTGGCGCGCCACTTCAAGGGCGTCGTCAAGCCGCCGTTCAACACCGAGGCCCGGCTCGCGGCGGGCCTGCAAGCCGAATTCTACGAGGCGCTCGCGCCGGAGGCACCCGACGGGTAACGATTGGTTAACCACGGAGGCGGAGAGTCTCCCTTGGGCGAGCCGCCTCTGGCGGTGGCCCTTGGGCAGAGAGACCACCGAGACGTGCAGCCCCGCCCCTGCGTCGACCCGCAAGCAACCTGCCGGAGGCCTGCCGTGACATCACCCGCCGGGGCCGGGTCCTGGCCGCACCGCGGCCCCGGAGCCTGGTTTTCGTGGATCAAGGCCTGGCTCACCGCCTGCGCGGTCCGGGCTTTGGCCGGGGCCTTGGGGCGTCCGCGCCAGGCGGCCGCCACGGGGCTCGCCGGCAGGGTCAAGCGCGCGGGCGACCCAGCTAGCCATCTTCTGCCGATGCTTGCCCCGTCGCGGTGCCCGAATCGCGGTCCAGCTTATGGGCCAGCGACGCTTCGAGAAAGGCGTCGATGTCTCCGTCCAGCACGGCCTGGACGTTGGCCGTCTCCGCGCCGGTCCTGAGGTCCTTGACCATCTGGTAGGGCTGCAGCACGTAGGAGCGGATCTGGTGCCCCCAGCCGATGTCCGATTTGGCTTCGGCCTCGGCCTGGGCGACCTCCTCGCGCTTGCGCAACTCGAATTCGTAGAGCCGGGCGCGCAGCATCTTCATGGCTTCGGCCCGGTTCTTGTGCTGCGAGCGGTCGTTCTGGCACTGCACCACGATGCCGCTCGGCAGGTGGGTCATGCGCACCGCGCTGTCGGTCTTGTTGACGTGCTGGCCACCGGCGCCGGAGGCGCGGTAGGTGTCGATCCTGAGCTCCTTGTCCAAGATCTCGATCTCGATGGTGTCATCGACCACCGGATAGATCCAGGCGCTGGCGAAGCTGGTATGGCGCCGGGACTGGGAATCGAAGGGCGAGATGCGCACCAAGCGATGCACACCGGATTCGGTCTTGAGCCAGCCGTAGGCGTTGTCGCCGTTGATTCGGAAGGTCGCCGACTTGAGCCCGGCCTCCTCGCCCGCGCTCTCCTCCAGCCACTCGATCCGGTAGCCGTGGGCCTCGGCCCAGCGCGCGTACATGCGGACCAGCATCTGCGCCCAATCCTGGGCCTCGGTGCCGCCGGCGCCGGCGTGGATTTCGAGGTAGCAGTCGTTGGCGTCGGCCTCCCCCGACAGCAGGGTGGCGAGCTGCTGTTTGGCGGCCAGGGCCCGGAGCCGGCCCAGATCGGCCTCGGCCTCGGCGATGGTGGCGGCGTCGTCCTCGGCCTCGCCCAGCTCGATCAGGGTGATCGCGTCCTCCAGGCGCTGCTCGAAGCCATGGTACCGGGAAATCGCCTGGTCGAGGCGGGTGCGCTCGCGCATCACCTTCTGGGCCGCCTCCGGGCGGTCCCAGAACCCGGGGTCCTCGGCCTGGGCGTTCAGCAGCGCCAGGCGATCGGACGCGGTCTCGGGGTCAAAGATGCCTCCTCAGCAGGGCCAACGACTGCTTGATGTCGTCCACCACCGCTTGGGTCTCGGCGCGCATGGAACCTCCTCCGGGAATGCCCCGCCTCGGGCGGGCTTGAATCATGGTCGGGGGTCTTTTTAGGGGCTTTCGGGGCCTCAGTACAGCCCGCTGGTGCCGCCCAGGCCGCCGGCGGCGCCGAGCGGATTGTAGCCGCCGTCGACCACGGCCTGATCGCCGCTCGGCACGGTCCCGGGCTTGAAGGCCTCGAGGATGACCCGCTTGTCGCCCTTGCGTGCGACCCGGCCGGATTCGCCGTTGATCCGGACCAGGCGGATGCCGCTGGGGATGCGGAACGGGATCGCCGGCCGGCCCTCGAGGGCGGCGGCCATGAAGTCGCGGAACACCGGCGCCGAGACCGAGGAACCGGTCTCCCTGGCGCCAAGCGGCCTGGGCTCGTCGAAGCCGGCGAAGACCCCGACCGCCAAGTCCGGCGCGAAGCCCATGAACCAGGTATCCATGGATTTGTTGGTGGTGCCGGTCTTGCCGGCCAGCGGCTTGCCGACGGCGCGCACGCGCCGCCCGGTGCCGCGTTCGACCACGCCCTGGAGCATGGACACCACCTGATAGGCGCTCGCCGGATCGACCACCCGCTCGCGCTCGTCGGGCAGTTCCGGCGGCTCCTGGCCGTTCCAGGCCTGGTCCCGGCAGCCCTGGCACCCGCGCATATCGTGCCGGAAGATGGTCAGGCCGTGGCGGTCCTGGATGCGGTCGATCAGCGTCGGGTCGATGCGGCGGCCGCCGTTGACCAGCATGGCGTAGGCGCTGGTCAGCCGAAGCAGGGTGGTCTCGCCGGCGCCGAGCGCCATGGACAGCATCGGCGGCATGTCGTCGACGATGCCGAAGCGCCGGGCATAGGCGACCACCTTCTCCATGCCGATGGTCTGGGCCAGGCGCACGGTCATCAGGTTGCGCGACTTCTCGAGACCGATGCGCATCGGCGCCGGGCCGTAGAACTTGCGGGAATAGTTGGCCGGCTTCCACTTGCCCTGGCCTGCGCCCTGATCGATCACGAAGGGCGCGTCGAGCACGATGGTGGCCGGCGTGAAGCCGCTGTCCAGCGCAGCCAGATAGACGAAGGGCTTGAACGCGGACCCCGGTTGGCGCCGCGCCTGGGTGGCGCGGTTGAACTGGCTCCGGTCGTAGGAGAAACCGCCGCTCATGGCGAGCACCCGGCCGGTGTGGGGATCCATGGCCACCAAACCGCCGTCGATCCCCGGGATCTGGCGCAGGCCATGGGCGCCCGCCTGGTAGGCCTTGCCCTCGCCATCCGCCGCGACCGGCTCGACCAAGACCACCGCGCCGACGCTCAGCACCGCATCGGGCCGTTTCGGCTTGGCGCCGACCTTCTGGTCCTGGCGCCAGGGCCGGGCCCAGGTCAACTCGGCCATGGGGATGTATCCGGTGGCGCCGTCGCCGAAGCCGATCTCGGCCTGGGTCCCGTCGAGGCCAGTCACCACCGCGAGGCGCCACGGATCGGCGCCCTTGGGTGGCTCGATGGCGGCCAGCGCGTCACGCCAGCCGCCGGAGTCCGCGGCGAAGATCTCCTCGCCCAGCGTGGCCACCGGGCCGCGCCAACCGTGGCGCCGGTCGTAGGCGATCAAGCCCGCGCGCAGCACCCGGTCGGCGATGCTCTGGAGTCGGGGGTCGAGGGTCGTGCGCACCGAAAGACCGCCCTCATAGAGGTTGGTCTCACCATAGATCGCGGCCAGCTCGCGCCGCACCTCCTCGACGAAATGGTCGGCCCGGACGATCTCGGTCGGATCGACCCGGTGAACCAGAAGCGGCGCGGCCCAGGCCGCCTCGGCCTCGTCGAACCCGATACGCCCGTCCTCGAGCATGCGCCCGATCACCCAGTCGCGCCGGGCCAACGCGGCCTGGTGCTTTCGGATCGGGTGATAGTTGTTGGGCGCCTTGGGCAGCGCCGCCAGATAGGCCGCCTCGGCCACGGTCAGCTCGTCGAGCGACTTGTTGAAATAGTTGAGCGCCGCCGCCGCCACGCCGTAGGACCCGAAACCGAGATAGATCTCGTTGAGATAGAGATCCAGGATCCGGTCCTTGTCGAAGGCCTGCTCGATCCGGAACGCCAGGATCGCCTCCTTGATCTTGCGGGTGATCGAGACCTCGTTGGTGAGCAGGAAGTTCTTGGCGACTTGCTGGGTGATGGTCGAGGCCCCGACCGGGCGCCGGCTGCGGGCGATGTTGCCCACGTTGGTCACGATCGCGCGGGCGACCGAGATGAAATCGACGCCCGGATGGCTGTAGAAGTTCTTGTCCTCGGCCGCCAGGAACGCGTTGATCACGCGCCGGGGTATCGCCTTGACCGGCACGTAGACCCGTTTTTCGGTCGCATATTCGACCAGCAGCCGGCCGTCGCCGGCGTGCAGGCGGGTCACCGTGGGCGGCTCGTAATCCGCCAGTTGGCGGTAGTCCGGCAGATCGCGGCCGTAGTGGTAAAACAGATACAGCACCCCGGCCCCGCCGAGCAGGGCAAGAAACAGCAGCGTGCCAATAAAGCCTGCGAGAAACCTCAGTTTCGCCTCCCCTCGAGCGGGCGGTCGACCGGCGCCGCGGTCCGGGCCGGGCGGGTCGGCACCATAGCCGGGCAAAGGTTACCTAGGGGTAACCGCCGCAGCATCAAGGCACGCCCGGGCATAGCCGAAGAATGTGGCGGGGTTGTGACCGCTCCATGCTGCCGCGGAATGCTCAACGGGCCTCTCGATCCCCCCCCCCGATGTTCCCGGGTGCCCCCGGTTGCCCCTGGAATGCCTAGGTGCGGTTCAAGCTGGTTTGCCGTTCGAAATAGGCCTCGATCGCGGCGCCGATCGCCTGGCTGATGCCGATTCTGTGTTTCTTGGAGCGCAGCAGGCGCTCCTCGGTCTTGTTCGACAGGTAGCCGATCTCGATCAGGATCGAGGGCACGGTGGCGGATTTGAGCACCGCGAAGCCGGCCGACCGATGGGCGTTGCCGAGCAGCTTGGTCACCCGGCCCAACTCGCCCACCAGGCCGTTGGCGAACTGTTTGGAAAGGTTCATGGTCTCGCGCTGCGCCAGGTCGATCAGGATCTTGCTGACGACCTCGGTCTGGTCGGCAAGATTGATCCCGGCGATGATGTCGGCCTTGTTCTCCTTGGCCGCCAGCGCCTCGGCCTCGGCGTCGGAGGCCTGTTCCGAGAGTGAATAGACCGACGCACCCCGAATCCTCGGCGAATCGTGGTTGTTGGCGTGCAGCGAGATGAACAGATCGCCCGCCACCCGTTCGGCGAGGCCGAATCGGTCGCGCAGGCGGACAAAGATGTCCTTGTCTCGGGTCAGGACCACCCGGTAGCGCCCGCCGGCCTCGAGCTGCCGCTTCAGCGCGCGGGCGTAGGCCAGTGCGATGTTCTTTTCGTCGACCCCGGTGAGACTGCGCGCCCCCGGGTCGATGCCGCCGTGACCCGGATCGATAACGATGGTTTTACGCGGGTCGGCCTTGGGTTGGGGCGGCGCGGTGACTGCGCTGGCCGCGGGATCCAGCGGCGGATCGGAGACCACCGGCGCGGCGCGCGCGGCCAGGAAGCTGGCGCGGCTGACCGGCACCACGTCGATCACCAAGCGGTAGGGGTAACTCCCGGTGGGCGGCAGCACGAAGACCCGCTTGACCTGGGCCGGCGCGCTGAGATCGAGCACCACCCGGCTGGTCCCCGGCGCGAACAGCCCGAAACGCATGGCGGCGATCAGGCCGCCCTTCCGGTCGCCCTCGCCCCGGCCCGGCACCCAGCGCAGCTCGGGCAGGTCGATCACCACGCGGAACGGGTCCGCCAGGGCGAAGACCCGGTAGCGCGGCGCCTCCGAAAGCTCCATCACGAAACGGGTCTTGTCCGGGTGCTCGCCGATTCGCACCTTGCTCACCATCGGCTGGGCCCAGGCGGCCGGGGCGGCCGGGGCCGCCACGGCGAGGCAGAGGGCAAGCAGGAAAAATCGAGTCATCGGCCGGATCGCGGTTGGCGACCCGACACCGGCGCGCGACAGCTGCGCGCCGGTGTCGGGTCACAAGGACCTTTGGTATAAGGTGGCAAAACCGAGTCGCCACCAAATATATCTATTCCGAAGCGTCGCGACCAAGCAAGTTCGACGCCAGCGCCGCGAACCGGCCGGGTCCGGAAAACCGTACCAAGCCGCGGCCCGAAAATCCGATCTGGCACCGGCCCCATGGTCCTGATAGTCTAATTGGGTTATTCGCCCCATCCCGCTCGGTGACGGTCCGAGACCGATCCGAGGGTATGGGTGTGTCGTGCCCGTGTCCCCAACAGGGCCGTGGGCGCGCGCTGACCGGACATCGCGCCGCCTTCGAGGGCGCCCGATGTCCTCCGGCGGGGCCGGCCCGACGCGGGGCCGGCCCGGCCATCTGTTTCTCCGGCCGCATGCCACGGACAGCGTGGCGATCGGCCTCTTGGGTCCACGCGGAGACTCGCGGGCTGCGTGGGTGCCCAGGATCGGACGACACCTCTGATGACGACGCAACCAGATTATCTGAATTTCGCGCCGCGACCCGTCGTACAGGCGGGTGTCGCTGGACGCGTACTGGAGACTTATCTACATGGCCAAACGTATGCTAGTCGACGCCAGCCACCCGGAAGAGACCCGGGTGGTCGTGCTGAGCGGGAACCGTCTCGACGACTTCGATTACGAAACCGCTTCGAAAAAACAGCTTAAGGGTAACATCTACCTCGCGAAAATCACGCGGGTCGAGCCATCGCTTCAAGCGGCCTTCGTCGAATACGGCGGCAACCGTCACGGCTTCCTGCCGTTCAGCGAAATCCATCCCGACTACTACCGCATCCCGATCGCCGACCGGAAGGCCCTGCTCGCCGAGGAGGCGAAGCTCAAGAGCGAGAACGCGGAAGAGGAAGCCGCCGGGGACGAGTCGCCGGAAGCCGAGGCCGCCGAGGACGCGGCCGGGGAGCCCGACGCCGAAACCGAAACGGCCGCATCGGAGTCGGATGAAGCCGAAGCCGAGACCGACGAAGACGCCGAGACCGACGACGACGCTGCGGCCGACGACGACGCTGCGGCCGACGACGACGCTGCGGCCGGCGGCGAGGACCGCGAGGTCGCGGAGATCGCGAGCGAGGCCGGCGTCGATACGGTCGGCGGCGATGAGGTCGACGATGCCGCCCGGCGCCGCGCCCGGCGGCTGCGCAAGTACAAGATCCAGGAGGTCATCAAGCGCCGCCAGGTGATCCTGGTCCAGGTGACCAAGGAGGAGCGCGGCAACAAGGGCGCCGCACTGACCAGTTACCTGTCGCTCGCCGGGCGCTATTGCGTGCTCATGCCCAACACCGGCAAGGGCGGCGGCATCAGCCGCAAGATCAGCAATCCCGCGGACCGCAAGCGCCTCAAGAAGGTGGTCGAGAACCTGGACATCCCGGAGGGCGTGGCGGTCATCGTGCGCACCGCGGGCAGCGAGCGCACCAAGGTCGAGATCAAGCGCGACTATGAGTACCTGCTCCGGCTCTGGGGTGAGATTCGCGACACCACCCTCGCCTCGATGGCGCCCAGCCTGATCTACGAAGAGGCCAACCTGATCAAGCGCGCCATGCGCGACCTCTATCAGAGCGACATGGACGAGATCCTGATCGACGGCGAGGACGGCTACAAGCACGCCAAGGCGGTCATGAAGTCGCTGATGCCGAGCCATGCCAGAAAGGTCAAGCTGTACAAGGACCCGACCGTGCCGCTGTTCTACCGCCATCAGGTGGAAGACCAGATCGACTCCATGCACAACGCGACCGTGCAGCTCAAGTCGGGCGGCTACATCGTCATCAACATGACCGAGGCCCTGGTCGCCATCGACGTCAACTCGGGCAAGGCGACGCGCGGGCGGCACATCGAGGAGACCGCCTTCAAGACCAATCTTGAGGCCGCGGAGGAGGTCGCCCGGCAACAGCGCCTCCGGGACCTGGCCGGGCTGATCGTGATCGACTTCATCGACATGGAGGAGTCGCGCCACAACCACGCCGTCGAGCGCAAGCTGAAGGAGGCCATGCGCCTCGACCGGGCACGCATCCAGCTCGGCCGGATCAGTCCCTTCGGCCTGCTCGAGATGTCGCGCCAGCGTCTGCGGCCGAGCCTGTTCGAAAGCTCCACCGTGGTGTGCCCGAACTGCAATGCCAGCGGTTACGTGCGCACTACCGAGTCCATGGCGTTGCACGTGCTGCGCGGGCTCGAGGAGGAAGGTATCCGGCGCGGCGCCGGCGAAGTCCTGGTCACCGCGCCGCCGATGGCCGCGCTGCACCTGCTCAACCGCATGCGCGACCGCATCGTCGAGATCGAGCGGCGCTACGGCTTCCAGGTCCGGGTCGAAGTCGACGAAGGCCTGATCGCGCCGAACTACACCCTCGAACGCCTGAGCCTGGGCCCGCGTAGCGGCGCGGAGGAGGACGAGGAGCACGGCGAGCGCGCCGAGGACGAAGGCGGCAGGAGCGAGCGCAAGCGCACCGAGGACGAGGGCGACAGGGGCGAGCGCAAGCGCACCCGCGGCCGGCGCCGGCGCCGGCGCGGCGAGGAGCCGGCCGAGCTCGCGGCCGCCGACCCCGCCAAAGCCGAACCCACTGGGCCCGAAGACGAAGACGAGGGGGCGATCGCGGAAGAACGCGCCGCCGCCTCGGAGGAGAATGGCGAGGACAAGCCGAAGCGCCGCCGGCGCCGCGGCAAGCGGGGCGGCCGGCGCCGTTCGCGCCGGCGTGGCGAGGAGGATTCGGAGACAGGGG
>Ga0209980_10000704_pt1 | contig 18507 bp, 22 predicted proteins | sample CR02metaG_FD_183611 | JGI IMG/M metagenome (GOLD analysis project Ga0209980, IMG submission 183611) | Deep subsurface microbial communities from Mariana Trench to uncover new lineages of life (NeLLi) - CR02 metaG (SPAdes) (version 2) | ecosystem: Environmental > Aquatic > Marine > Ocean trench...
GTGGGCGTCAATCGGTTCGAGGAGGACGAGCAACCTAGCGCCACGGCATCGCCTGATTACTCCGTGCTGGCCGAGCAACAGCGGGAACGGGTGCGGGCCACACGGGCCAAACGTGACTCGGCGAAATATCGGACTGCGTTGGAGCGACTTGGAGAGGGGGCCCGGGGCGACGCTGCGATGATGCCCTTGATGGTCGATGCGGTCCGTGCCCGGGCGACCGTGGGCGAGATCAGCGATACCCTCCGCGAGGCCTGGGGGGTGTACCGCCCAGCTTGACCAAATCTCATGGTCCGGCTATGATCACCAGTTATCCCATTACGGCGTAGACCGATCGGTAGGATGCATCATGCCCACATACGGGTATCGCTGCCCGGCGTGCGGGCACGACTATGACAGGGTCCAGAAGATAAGTGACTTGACTCGAGCCGAATGCCCCGAGTGCGGGACGCTTGGTGAGCGAATCATTTCGGGTGGTGTCGGTGTGGTGTTCAAAGGTTCGGGATTCTACGAGACCGATTATAAGAGGGCCGGCGAATCGAAGGACAAGGGAAAATCGAAGGACAAGGGAGAATCAGCTGCGAGCGATTCGTCCAAGAAGAAAAGCGGGTCCGAGAAGTCCGATGGTCCAGGAAAATCCAAGGGAGACAGCTCCTGACTCTCGGCGCCCAACTGCGTGGCCCCTTCGTCTGGCAAAATCCCTCAAACGTCCGCCCCGCCAAGTAGCTCGTGACAATGCTGTGGCACCCTACGGCTTGAACCTCTTGGGCATCACTGCCCATCAACGGATGCCAGCATGAAATTGCTCGTCGTCGGCAGTATTGCACTCGATTCTGTTGAGACCCCTTTTGGATCCACCGCCGATGCTCTGGGAGGGTCGGCGATTTTCTTTGCATACGCCGCAGCGTTCTTTCACCCGGTACAGGTCGTCGGAGTGATCGGCGATGACTTCCCCAAGGAAGAATTGGACCGCATGGCCGCGCGCGGCATCGATGTGACCGGTGTGGAACACGCGCCCGGAGAGAGCTTCCGCTGGAAAGGGAAGTACTCCTACGATCTACAAGACCGTGAGACCATCGACACGCGATTGGGGGTGTTTGCCGATTTCGACCCGAAGCTTCCCGATGCCTACCGCCAAGCCAAACTAGTATTTCTCGGCAACATAGACCCGCGACTCCAACTCCGCGTGCTGGATCAAGTCGATAAACCGGACTTCGTGGCATGTGACACGATGAACTATTGGATCGAAGGACAGCCCGACACGCTCTTGCAGTTGTTGAAACGCATCGACGTTCTGATGGTCAACGACGCCGAGGCACGCCAACTGTCGGGGGACTGGAACATCTATCGGGCCGCGCGCTGGATCCGGGAGCGGGGTCCCAAGATGGTCATCATCAAGCAGGGCGAGTACGGCGCCGTGCTCATTGACGACTCGGGTATCTTCTATGTACCAGCGTTTCCGCTGGAGGAGGTTTACGACCCGACGGGCGCTGGTGATGCCTTCGCCGGGGGCTTCATGGGCCACCTGGCACGAACCGGAGATCTGTCACAAGCCAACCTGCGTCGGGCGATGGTCTTCGGATCGACTACCGGCTCGTTCTGCGTCGAACGGTTCTCGGTGCAGCGCTTTCAGGAGGTCGGCGTGGCGGAAATCACTGCTCGCGCGCGATCTTTCGGCGACCTGGTGCATTTCGATACAGACGGGTTCTAGATGAATATCCAATATCCAATATTCAATATCCAATATCCAATTTTCGATATTCAATCTTCAGTATTGGATATTGGATATTGGATATTCAATATTCAGCATGCCTGCTGATCGCTATCGCGAAGCGGGTGTGGATCTCGACGCCGGCGCGCGCGCGACAGCGAAGATTGCCGAATTGGCCGCCTCAACCCGCACCAGCTTGTCGTGGGGAAAAGTGGGTGGTTTTGGCGGAATGGTCCGCGTGCCGCCAGATGTGCGCGACCCCATCCTGGTGACGAGCACCGACAGCGTGGGGACCAAAGTGTTGGTCGCGGCTGGCGCAAATCGGCACGATACGATCGGGGAGGATCTCGTCAATCACTGCGTCAACGATATCCTCGTTCATGCAGCGCGGCCCATTGCGTTCCTTGACTACGTTGCCGTGGCATCCGTCGATCCCGACACTGTCGCAGCCATCGTCGAGGGTGTGGCCCGCGGCTGTCGGGCGCACGACATGGCACTGGCGGGTGGTGAAGTCGCCGAAATGCCGGACCTCTACCAGCCCGGTCACTACGATTTGGCGGGTACCATTCTCGGCGTCGTATCCGAAGGGGATGCGCTGCACGGCGATCGGGTACGACCCGGCGACGTGTTGGTTGGATACGCCTCGACAGGACTGCATACCAACGGGTATTCGCTGGCACGTCGCATTGTCTTCGACCAACTGGGTCTCGACATGGCAAGCGAAATTCCGGAGTTGGGGACTTCGACGGCCGACGCCCTGTTGACCGTCCACCGGAGCTATCACGCATCCGTTTCTTCGGTCTTGCAGCGTGTTCACGCGTTGGCGCACATCACCGGGGGAGGGTTGCCCGGCAACCTCTCTCGTTCCTTACCGGACGGATGTGGGGCGAGTATCGATACGTCGACCTGGCAGGTTCCACCGCTGTTCACCTTCCTGCAGGAGGGAGGTAACGTAGAGCGGAACGAGATGTTCGATGTGTTCAACATGGGGATCGGTCTGGTAGCGATCGTTCCTTCCGATGCCGTGGACGAGGTCCAGACAGCGGCGCGGGGTGCCGACGTTCCCACGTGGGTGATTGGTGAGGTTGTCCGGGGCCAAGGAGTCCAGCTCCACTAGAAGGTATCGAATATCCAATATCCAATGTCCAATATCCAATGTCCAATGTCCAATATGCATTATTCAATATTCATTATTGGATATTGGATATTCCGGAGTGGGTCGTGACTGAACTCGAAGCGATGCACCAGGCGATCGAGCTTGCCCTGGAAGGGTGGGGCCGGGTAGCGCCGAACCCTCTGGTAGGCGCGGTGCTGCTCCGTGACGGTAAGGTGATCGGGGAGGGGTACCACGCCGAGTTCGGCGGGCCCCATGCCGAGATCAACGCGCTCGATGGCTGCGATGATGCCACCGGTGCGACGTGTGTGGTGACCCTCGAGCCGTGCGCTCATCAGGGGAAGACGCCCCCCTGCTGTGACGCGCTGGCCTCCGCCGGCGTCGCCCGGGTGGTCGCGGCCATAGCAGATCCGACCCCGGCTGCCGGCGGGGGTCTGGATCGTCTGCGCCAAGCGGGTATCGCTGTGGACCTCGGGATCGGGGCGGCGGAGGCCGCCGCCGTCAATGCACCGTTCCTTTTCGGTGCCGTCCAGTCGAAACGACCCTTCGTGGCGGTAAAAGTGGCCACGTCTCTGGATGGCTTCCTGGCAGACGAGAACGGCCGATCGCAGTGGATTTCTGGCTCTGTGGCTCGGGAATATGTCCATTGGCTGCGTGCCGGGTATGACGCCATAGGGGTGGGTCGGCGGACGACCGTGGCGGACGACCCGCTGCTGACGGTCCGGGGGCCTATCGTGCCCCGGGTTCCTCCCACACGGGTGGTTTTCACCGTATCGGGTGACATCCCGCCTCACCTCCAGCTGTGGGACACCGAAACCGCCCCTACCATAGTCGTCACATCGCCCGGGCGGGCGGTTGAACTAAGTCAAGCCATTGCCCATACTCAAGTTACGGTCCTGGAAGCGGAAGACCTCACCGCAGCGCTTGCGGCCCTCCGCCAGCAAGGGATCCAGTCGATCCTCATCGAGGGAGGTGGGGCCCTGGTTGGGGCGATGTTCGAGGCTGGGGTTGTGGACCGGTTGTACTGGATCAAGGCTCCGATTTGGCTGGGGAAGGGAGTCGCCGCGTTCGCAGGACGCGAAGCGGTGCCCTTGGATGATGCCCGTCCTTGGACGGTGACCGGCCGGAGGGCCCTGGGTCCCGACACGCTGCTCGTGGTGGATCGAGAGTTATGTTTACAGGGATAGTGACGGCACAGGGGTCGGTTGCCGGCGTCGCGCTGGAGGGCGATCGGCTGAAGCTGACCATAAACGCGCCCTACGAAGATCTGGTCCTGGGTGAGAGCATCGCCGTGAACGGCGCGTGCCTCACGGTCATGGAGCGGGGAGCGGGCAACTTTTCGGTTGAGGCTGTTGTTACCACGCGGGAACGCACGACGCTCGCCGCTCTCAAAATTGGATCGCGGGTGAATCTCGAGCGGGCCGTGGCCGTGGGGGAGCGGATGGGTGGGCATTTCGTGCAAGGGCACGTGGACGGGGTGGCTGAAGTCATCCGGGTCACCCGTCGGGAGGACGCGTTGCTGATCGATTTGCGGCCCCCGGCCGACATCGCTTCGGTGACGGTGCTTCACGGGTCGATCGCGATCGACGGTGTGAGCATGACGGTGAACGCGCTACCGGAACCGGGGGTGATACAAATGTCGGTGATTCCGTTCACCTGCGAACACACAACGCTGGGGTCGCTCGAGGTGGGCGATCGGGTGCATGTGGAGGGCGACATGCTCGGGAAATTCGTGAAACAGCTTCTCGAGATGCGTGCGACTCCTTCAACCGATGGCTTAGGAGAGCCTCGGCTGACTTGAAGAGGTTTTATGCCATTTGGAACAATAGAAAAAGCCATAGAAGATATTCGTGAGGGCCGTCTGATCGTCGTGGCGGACGACGAGGATAGAGAAAACGAGGGCGACTTGATCGGTGCAGCCGAGGGCATGACCCCCGACTCCATCAATTTCATGACCAAGCGCGGCCGGGGGCTCATTTGTCTCACTCTCACGCCGGAACGATGCAGTGAGTTGGGTCTGCCGCAAATGGCCGACGAGAATACAGAGTCCAACGGAACGGCATTCACCGTCAGCATAGACGGGGCGAAACGGTTCGGCGTTACGACTGGGATCTCCGCCTGGGACCGTTGGAAGACCATCCACATCGCTATTGATCCGGAAACGTCTCCGGGGGATCTGCGGCGGCCAGGCCATGTGTTTCCTTTGCGGGGCCGGCCAGGTGGGGTGCTGCAGCGAGTCGGTCAAACGGAAGCGAGCATCGATCTCGCCCGGCTGGCCGGCCTCTATCCTGCCGGTGTCATCTGTGAAATCCTCGATGACGATGGGAAGATGATGCGGCGCCCCCAACTGGAAAAGTTCGCCGAGGAGTACGGCCTCACTTTCGTCACAGTTGCTCAACTCGTGGCGTATCGTTTGAGACACGAACGGCTCGTACATCGTGTAGCCAGCGCCAGGCTGCCTACGCCGCTCGGTGAGTTCCGGGTGATTGGCTATTCCAACGATGTGGATGATGCCGAACACATTGCGCTCGTGTACGGAGATGTAGCCGGCGGGAAAGACGTGCTCGTGCGGATGCATTCCAAGTGTCTGACGGGCGACGTGTTCGCCTCGGAACGTTGTGACTGCGGCTGGCAGCTCCGGAGTGCCATGCACGCCATCGTACAGGCGGGCGCCGGTGTGATCGTGTACCTCGATCAAGAGGGACGTGGGATCGGGCTGCTGAACAAGCTCAGGGCTTACGAACTTCAGGATGCCGGAGATGACACGGTGGAAGCCAACCGGCGGCTGGGGTTTGCTCCGGATCTCCGGAACTATGGGATAGGGGCGCAAATCCTCCTGGACCAGGGGCTCAACTCGATCCGAGTGCTGACGAATAACCCGATGAAGTTGGTCGGTATCGAAGGCTACGGGCTCCACATCGTCGAGCGCGTTCCCATCGAGCCGCTGGCGACCGATGAGAATCGGGATTATCTCGACGTCAAGCGGGACAAACTCGGCCACCTTCTCTCCCACTGATATGGCAAAGGCCTCCCGCTCCGACCGCTCCGCTCCTGGGCGGGTGGTCATAGTAGTGAGTCGGTTCAACGAGGGCGTAACGCGCCGCTTGCTGGAAGGCGCGATGACGGCGCTGGCGGAAGCGGGGTATGACGAAGCGCACGTAGACGTCGTGTGGGTTCCGGGAGCGTGGGAGTTGCCGGTGTCGGTTCTGCGCGTTCTCGATACGAAAGTGTATCGGGCTGCCGTGGCGCTGGGCGCAGTAATTCGCGGTGAGACGCCACATTTTGACTACATCTGTGCGGAGGCTGCTCGGGGCCTTGGTGACATTGCGCGCGCTACCGGTATTCCCGTGGGCTTCGGTGTGCTCACCTGCGATACGCTGGCCCATGCGATGGCCCGTGCCGGAGGCGAGGCGGGCAACAAGGGAGCCGAAGCGGCAGCGGCTGCAATCGAGACAGCGAACACCTTAGACCAGGTCGACCGGCGTGCTTCGACGTGAAACTAAGGTACGGGCGAGGGCATTGCAGTTGTTGTACGCATGGGAGTTAAGGAATCGTCCGGGGGTCGAAAGTGTGATAGACAGGCTTCGGACCGGGGCAGGACAGCTTCCGGAGGGCGGGGCAGCCGCTTCGCTCGCGCAAAGAGTCGCGGGCCGCGCGGATGACCTCGATGAGGAAATCGGAGCCGCGGCGGAGAAATGGCGTGTTTCCCGGATGGGCGTTGTCGAACGGAATATCTTACGCCTAGGGCTTCATGAGCTTCTGGAGAACGATGTGCCGCCCAGAGTGGTGATTGATGAAAGCGTTCGGTTGGCCAAATGGTTTGCCGGTGACAAATCCCCGGGGTTCGTGAACGGTGTGTTGGATGCTCTGGCTCGACGCCACGGTCGGTTGTGAGGATCTTAGCCGTCAATTGGCTGGATCTGGAGAATCCGCAGGCGGGGGGAGCAGAGGTTCATTTCTTTGAGATCTTCAAGCGCTTTGTCGGTGCCGGAGATGTGGTCACCCTCGTGTGCTCGGGGTGGAAGGGCGCGGCGCCGCGGACGACCATCGACGGGATCGATGTGAGGCGTATCGGAGGAAGGCACACATTTGCGGCCCTCGGCCGGCGCGCGGTGCGCCAAGCGCTGGCGGGTGTGTCCTATGATGTCGTCGTGGAGGATGTGAACAAGATCCCCCTATACATCCCGACGCTGACGAACCTCCCAATGTATACGATCGTGCCACACCTGTTCGGCAAGACGGCGTTCCAGGAGGCATCACTCCCGGTCGCCACACTGGTTTGGCTGGCCGAGCGACTGATTCCCCGGCTGTACCGGCGATCGGCTTTTCACGCTATCAGCGAGAGCACGCGGGATGAGCTGGTCCAACGGGGCGTCGATTCCCGCAGCATTCGAGTCATCTATCCAGGAGTGGACAGCGAGTGGTTTTCGCCGGACGCGGCCACCTCGCGCGCGGAGGTTCCCACGTTCCTGTACGTGGGTCGGCTCAAGCGTTATAAGGGAATAGACATGGCACTCCGGGCGCTGCAGGGAGTTTTGGTCAGATTCCCTGAAGCGATCCTGCAGATTGCGGGGGAGGGGAGCGACCGTTCCCGACTCCTCAGATTGGTCGATGACTTGGCGCTTGGTAACTCCGTGCAGTTCTTGGGATTTGTGAGCGCAGAGGAGAAGCGCCGCCTGCTGCGACGGGCCTGGGCCCACATCTTTCCATCGGTCAAAGAGGGCTGGGGGATATCCAACGTAGAAGCGTCGGCGTGTGGCACCCCGGCGATCGCAGCAGACAGCCCCGGGCTGCGGGATTCCGTTGTTCACGGAAAGACCGGTTTGTTGGTGCCGTTCGGAGACCATCAAGCTTTGGCGGCGGCGATGCTCGATATTGCAGCCGATACAGGTCTCAGGGAGCGCTTGGGTGCAGGCGGCCGCGACTTTGCGGTCGGCCTGTCCTGGGAGCGGGCCGCCGATCAGACACGGGCGCATGTGATGGAGACATGCGGCACGTCATAGATACAGAAAGGAGTGACTCGTGAGGGTAACTGTAACCGCACGTCACTGTGAAATCGATGAGGCATTGCGAGAGCGGGCTGTGGAGTTGATTGAAAAGATAGTCAAGTTAGTGCGGCGCCCTCAACGCGCCGAAGTGGTGTTTGACAACGATCACAACCAGAAGGTTGTCGAGTTCCAATTGTACGTGGCACGCGGCGGACCCCATGTGTCCACGGCGGAAGCCCATGATTTTCGCACCGCGCTCGATCGCGCAGCAGACAAGCTCAGGAACCAACTCGACAAATTGGAGACTCCGGCGAGCCGGCGCACCGCAGTCGGGCAAGAGTGAAGCCACTTACGGTCAGCGATCTCGTCGCGCAGAAAGGCAGAGTCCTGCAGCTCGAGATTCTCACGGGTGACGTAGGTCTCGACCGGCCAATTCGTGTCCCTCAAGTATCGAGCCCCGGCTTGGTGCTAGCTGGCTACCTGAAGCGCTTCCCCGCCAAACGCGTTCATGTACTGGGTGAAACGGAGGTGGATTACCTCCGTTCGCTTTCGGTCGAGGATCGGCGCAAGGCGTGGGAAGGACTCATCAACTTCGACTTGCCGTGCATCTTTGTCACCAAGGGCCAGCGCCTTCCCAAAGAGCTTGCAACCATGGCAAAGAAGCGAGGGATCCCGCTTCTGAGGTCCAAACTTTCGACTGCAGAGTTCTACCAGCGGATCACGCCGTACCTCGCCGAGATTTTTGCGCCACGTACGAAGATCCACGGTTCGCTGGCTGACGTGTTCGGCGTGGGTTTGCTGTTCATGGGAAGATCAGGAATCGGAAAGAGTGAATGCGTGCTCGATCTGGTGGAGCGGGGACACCGACTGGTGGCCGATGATTCGATCATCGTCACCCAAAGAGGAAACGATGTGCTGATCGGCCGGTCACCCGAGCTCACTTGGCGGCACATGGAGATCCGGGGCGTCGGCATCGTCGACGTGTCCGCGCTTTTCGGCGTCCACGCCGTCCGGTTGCAGAAACGGATCGAGGTCGTGGTTCAACTCGTAGATTGGGAAAAAACGCAGGAGGCCGACCGTACCGGGTTGGATACGCAAACGACTACGATTCTGGGCGTGGAACTGCCGCAGATGGTCGTACCGCTGAACCCGGGCAAGAACATCACAGTGGTATCGGAAGTGGTTGCGATGAATCACCTTCTCAAGTTTAGCGGCATCGACTCCGCTCACTTGTTGAACGAGCGACTCATTGCGAAACTTACTGAACAACGCGATCTGCGTGAGTATCTTTCGGAAGACTATGAGTAAAGCACTGAAGGGAGTGGTCGTTTCGCATGGTGACGTCGGCAGCGCGCTGGTTGAGGCGGTACATGCTATTACAGGCGACGACCGTGCCCTCGTGGCCGTGAGCAATGAGGGCTGTAGCCGCGACTCTTTGGGTCTCCGGGTCAGCGAGGCGGCAGGCGACGGCGACTGTATCCTGTTCGTCGACTTGCCCGGTGGAAGCTGCTTGCTGGCCGCCGCGAGATTCCAACGCGAGCATGCCTCTACCACCGTAGTCGCGGGAGTGAATCTCGCGATGTTACTAGACTTCGTGCACCATAGAGACGCCGCCCCATCAGAGGCGGCCGCTCGAGCGGTGAAGGTGGGGGCCGGTGCCATCAGGCTCATCGGAGAATGAGCTTGGATCTCGTTCGTGTCGACGACCGGTTGATCCATGGCCAAGTGGTGGTGGGGTGGGGACGTGAACTCAAGCCGGACTTGGTGGTGCTCGCAGACGACGAAGTTGCCGCCAACGAGTGGGAACAGAAGCTGTACGCCCTAGGCGTCCCACCCGCTATGAGGGTCGAGTTCCCCACTATCGAAGAGGCAGCTCGCTCGGTTGACACGTGGGCGCATGATTCATGCAAGACGATCATCATCCTGAGCGACATCGATTCACTCCAACGCCTATGTAACAGCGCACCCATCATCCGTAAGGTTAATCTCGGCGGCGTGCACAATGATGGCGACCGACAGCAGCATCTGCCGTATCTGTTCTTGAGCGAGGCCGAGGTGGGTCAGTTGCGGCTGTTGGCGATGCGGGGTATCGAAATTACGGCACAGGACCTGCCGAACTCCGAGCCGGTAACCCTGGAGGACCTCCTCTGATGGAATTCACGACGGTCGGGGGATTGCTGCTCTGGGGCGCCGTGGTGGGCCTCGATTTGGCGACGATAGCCCAAGTCATGATCGCGCGGCCGCTCGTGGCAGGCGTCGTAGCCGGCTGGATCATCGGTGACGTGCAGGCAGGCCTCATCGTAGGGGCCATCCTCGAGCTGTTTGCCCTCGAAGTGCTCCCGTTCGGCGCCGCGCGGTATCCGGACTACGGTCTGGGGGCCGTAGCCGCCGCTGCAACGGCGGGAGGGGCGCCGGGAGTTTTCGGGATAGGGATCGGTGTGGCTGTGGGACTGTTGATCGCCTATTTGGGTGAGGTCGCCATCCAGTTGGTCCGGCAGCGTACGGCGGCAGACGTAGTGAGCTGTCGCAAGGTCATCGATTCGGGAGACTTCCGTGTGATTTACCGCTTGCACTTGCGTGGCATCCTGCGGGACGCCGCCCGGGCAATCGCCCTCACTGGGCTCGGGTTGCTTCTGGCTGCCGCCGTGCGGATCGCCATGCCGGTTAGTGTTCGAGGGGCGGTGTTGCTCGGTGCCGTGGCAATGGGAGTCGGTCTGGGGACCACGCTGGTCAGCGGAACTATGATTGCTCGAGATGCTCGAGGAGGCCTGGTGTGGCTTGCCGCCGGGTTGCTAGCAGGCGTTGCGTGGGTGGTGGTGCGATGAACCGAGGTCGTCTGGCGGCCGCGACGGCACGGTTGTTCCTGTTCCAGGGGTCGATGAACCACGAACGATTGCAAGGGCTGGGAATGGCGGTCGCCATAGAGCCGCTGTTGCGAGACCTAGAGGGCGGTCCGGCCGGCAAGGCCTATCACGAGGCCATCGGCCGGGCTGCCGGGTTCTTCAACACCCATCCCTACATGGCAGGGCTCGCCGTTGGGGCGGTGGCGAAGGCCGAACATGTCGGTGTTCCGTCACAGCAGGTCGATCGGCTTCGCATGGCGCTCAAGGGGCCGCTCGGTTCGTTGGGTGACAGGATGATTTGGGAAGGTGTATTGCCTGCCGCCGCCGCCATCGGGTTGTCCTTGGCGACGATGACGAATCCGTTCATCGCTGTCGGGGCGTTCTTGCTCTTGTTCAACGCCCCCCACGTCTTGCTCAGGTGGTGGGGTCTGCGTGCCGGGTGGCGTTTGGGGACCGATGTGGCAGAGGCGTTGAGCCACCCCGTTCTCCAGGCGGGGCTCAAGATCTCCGGCCCCATGGCCGCGCTGGCGATTGGCTTTGCTATCCCTGTTGTCGCCGAATGGCTGACCACGGGGCTCGACCCCACGGCGCGTTGGGGGACGGCAGCGGTGGGCCTATCGACCGCGATCGCCACACGATGGCTGGTGCCGACGCTGGGAGCGGCTCGACTCGGAATCCTTGTGTTGGCTGCCACCCTTGCACTGGGGTGGCTATTGTGAATGCCGAGCGGCGCGTGACCATCCTCAACGAACTCGGCCTGCACGCGCGTCCTGCGGCCGAGCTGGTGAAGCTTGCCGGCCTGTTCGAATCGGAGATACGTGTCGCGAAAGACGGTGATTCCGTTAACGGCAAGAGCATCATGGGTGTGATGACCCTAGCCGCCGAATGCGGCGCCGAGCTGATACTGAGCGCCGAAGGTGCGGACGCGGAAGATGCCGTCGCCGCACTGGAAAAACTCGTGGCTAACAGATTCGGGATCAAATGAAAGACCCTCGACTTCTCACGGGTATAGGCGTCTCACCGGGGCTGGCCGTAGGCCCGGCGTATGTCGTCACCTGGGGTGTTCCAGACGTTCCGCAGCGGGTCGTTTCAAAGGAAGATGCTCCGGGCGAGATCGAGCGGCTCAGGGAGGCTATCGCCGATGTGAAGCGGCATCTCGGCGAGCTGAGGCAGCACGCAGCCGAGCACGCGGGCGCCACCGAAGCCAAGATTTTCGATGCCCAAATCCTGATGCTCGAGGACGCGGTTTTCCTAGGAGCGGTCGAGCGACTGATTCGCGACAACCAGCTGAGCGCGGAGCGCGCATTTGAGTTCGAGGTGCTGGAACTCCGCGTACGTTGGGCGGAATCCGCGAGCCAGATGCTCCGTCAACGACGTGCGGACCTCTCCGGCATCGGCGTCAGGGTGCTGAAGCGGCTCTTGGGGCAATCGATCCAAGATGTGTTACAAGACCGCACGGGCGAACCGGTGATAGTCTTTACCAGGGAGCTGACCCCTGGACTGACCGTCGAATTCGATCGGGAGCAGGTCATTGGATTTGCCAGTGTCGAGGGGACGCGAATGTCCCATGCGGCTATTCTGGCCCACAGTCTGGGCATCCCCTGCGTAATGGGACTCGTGGGCGGACTCGACAACATCCGCACGGATGGGTTGGTGATCCTCGACGGTACCAGCGGTACGGTTCTGACCGACCCGACGCCGGCGGAGATCGCGGAAGCCGAGTCGAAGGCCGAGCGTAGACGCCAGTTCGACGCCGAGCTGGAAGCCGTCGGTGCTCCTGCGGAGACGATGGATGGGGTGCGGGTGGTGCTACGCGGTAACATCGACCTCCCGGAGGAGCTGGACACAGCGGCGGAGCATGGGGCGGAAGGTGTGGGGCTGCTGCGCACGGAGTTCCTCGTGGTGGGCCGGAGCGAGCTTCCCGGGGAAGACGAGCAGGCGGAGTATTTCAGTCGCATCTGCCGGCGATTTCCGGCTCACCCGGTCGTGGTGCGTACCTACGATCTCGGTGGTGACAAATTCCCTGCTGCGTTCCGTCCTCCCCGAGAGGCAAATCCGTTCCTTGGGTGGCGGGCGATCCGAGTTTGCCTAGACGAGCCCGACATATTCCGGACCCAGGCGCGTGCGATTCTGCGTGCGCGCCTCCACGGCGACGTGCAGCTCATGCTTCCGCTCGTCACGCAGTTGGAGGAGCTCGAGCGGTCTCGTGAACTCGTTGCTGAATCAGCCGCCGCCCTCGAGCGGGAAGGCATTCCCGCCGCACCGGATGTGCCCATCGGGGTGATGATCGAAACGCCGGCTGCGGCGCTGTTGGCCGATGAATTTGCCGCAGCGAGCGATTTTCTCAGTGTTGGGACGAACGATTTGACACAGTACACCCTCGCGGTGGATCGGGGAAACGCCCGGCTCGCCGACAGGTTCACGCCGTTTCACCCATCCGTCGTTCGGTTGCTGAAACGGATCGTCGATGCCGGGAAACGGGCGAACCTCGAGGTGAGCGTCTGCGGTGAGATGGCGTCTGATCTCAGGGCGGCAATCCTCCTGCTGGGGTTGGGATATCGGGTGTTGAGTATTTCACCGCCCCGCCTTCCACTGGTCCGGTGGTTTATTCGGCAACTCGACGCCGGTATTGCCGAGTCCGTGGCGGCGGAAGCGGTCGAGGCTTCGACGACTGGCCAGGTCGTCAGCCTGCTGACCGAAGCCATGAATGGACTGGTCGACGTCGATCTACTGCCCTCCAAGTTGGTTGCCCAGGGATAGGGGTGGGGCTAACTTTGAAAACTTGTATTATCCCGTCTCGTATGAGGCCCAGCTGCCTGTCATTCAATACCCAGGGCTAGCATGACAGCACATTCGCACCTGTTTTCGTCGGAATCAGTGACCGAAGGTCACCCCGATAAGATGTCGGACCAGATTTCCGACGCAGTGTTGGACGCCATTCTGGCGCAGGATCCGACAGCGCGGGTGGCGTGCGAGACGCTCGTAACGACTGGGATGGTGGTTCTGGCAGGGGAAATCACGACGACGGCCGAGCTGCGGTTCGCGGATATCATCCGCGCCACCATACGGGATATTGGATACACTGACGCGTCGTACGGATTCGACGGTGATACGTGCGCGGTTCTCAACGCTCTCGGCTCCCAGTCTCCGGATATCGCTCAAGGCGTGGATTCGGGAGGGGCAGGGGATCAGGGAATGATGTTTGGCTACGCCTGTGACGAGACGCCGGAGTTCATGCCCATGCCGATCATGGTGGCGCACCGATTGACTCAACGTCTGACATCGGTAAGAAAGGGCGGCGAGCTTCCTTGGCTGCGTCCCGACGGCAAGAGCCAGGTGAGCATCGAATACGTGGACGGCGAGCCAGTCGGCGTTAGCGCCGTGGTGGTATCCACACAGCACTCTGCCGACATCGGTTCCGGCGAACTCGAAGCGGCAATTCAGGAACACGTTATTCAGCCGGTGCTTGCGGAAAGCAACCTGGAGTGTAACGGGGCGCGTTACCTGATCAATCCGACCGGCCGCTTCGTCGTAGGGGGTCCCCAAGGGGACGCAGGGCTCACGGGCCGCAAGATCATCGTCGATACCTATGGCGGGTTTGCCAGGCATGGAGGCGGCGCCTTCAGTGGCAAGGATCCCTCAAAGGTGGACCGCTCGGCGACCTATGCAGCGCGCTGGGTTGCCAAGCATATCGTCGCCGCCAGACTTGCCCAGCGGTGCGAGGTACAACTCGCATATGCCATAGGCGTGGCCGAGCCGGTTTCGTTAATGGTGGAGAGCTTCGGGACGGGTAGGGTTCCCGATTCGGTGTTGGAACAGGCCGTGCGTGAGGTGTTCGATCTCACGCCGGCTGGATTCATCAAGGCATTGGATTTGCGAAACCCGATCTACCAGCCAACCGCGTCATACGGGCACTTCGGCCGGAAACCCCAGTCCAGCACAGTGTACGGCAAGACCGTTAAACTGTTCACATGGGAGGACACCACGCGCGTGCCCGAGTTGACCGAGGCTGCGCGACAGTTCGAAATGGCAGGTGCTTGAGCGCGAACATAGGGCTGTGGCGCCTATTGCAATTGAGCCGCTTTTTTGCTTTGACACACTATACGCCGACGACAACCTGAGACGATAGATGCCAACGACGACAGAACTTGATGCCGCCGAAACGATGAACCACAAGATCGAGACTCCTTCCGCGGGGCGTGCGGTTGGGGCGGATGACTCATACGAAGTCGCCGACCTGGCTCTGGCTCGACAGGGACGGGAAGAGATACGGCTCGCCGAGCATGAAATGCCGGGCCTCATTTCGCTACGGGAACGTTATCGTGACGAGCAACCCCTGGCCGGAGCGAAAGTGTGTGGAAGCCTGCACATGACGGTGCAGACTGCCGTGTTGATCGAAACGCTCATGGATCTGGGTGCGGATGTGCGGTGGGTGAGCTGCAACATCTTCTCTACACAGGACCCGGCCGCCGCTGCCGTTGTAGTGGGACGCGATGGCACGCCGGATGATCCGAAGGGCCCCGCGGTGTTCGCATGGAAGGGCGAGACCCTCGAAGAGTACTGGTCATGCACCGAACGAGCGTTGCGATGGCCGGATGGATCGGGACCGGACTTGCTGGTGGACGACGGCGGAGACGCGACGCTGCTTGTACACAAGGGTGCGGAGTTCGAAGCAGCCGGAACGGTTCCGGTATTCGACCCGGAAACCGAGCCCGAAGAATGGAGCTTCGTGCTGGACACGCTTCGTGCCGAAATGGAACGCCGCCCTGGGCGCTGGACGGCGGTGGCGAAGAGCATCAAGGGCGTGAGCGAGGAGACAACGACCGGGGTGCATAGGTTGTACCAGATGGCCGAAGCAGGAAGCCTCCTCTTTCCGGCCATCAATGTCAACGATTCGGTTACCAAGAGTAAGTTCGACAACATCTACGGATGCCGGCACTCCTTGCCGGATGGTCTCGCACGGGCGACCGACGTGATGTTGGGTGGTAAGGTGGCCGTGATCTGCGGTTACGGTGAAGTCGGCAAGGGTTGTGCGCAGGCGCTGCGCGGCCAGGGATGCCGCGTCATCGTCACCGAAATCGATCCCATCTGCGCGCTGCAAGCGGCGATGGAGGGCTACGAGGTGAAGCGGCTCGAGGAGGTGGTGGAGAAGGCCGATATCTTTGTCACCGCAACGGGCAACTTCAACATTATCACCGCCCAACACATGGCAGTGATGAAGGACAAGGCAATAGTCGGAAACATCGGCCACTTCGACAACGAAATCGACATGGCTGGGCTCAAGAAAATTTCGGGGATCAAGCGGGTCAACATCAAGCCTCAATACGATGAGTGGGTCTTTCCTGACGGCCACAGTGTCTTGATTCTCGCCGAGGGGCGGTTGCTAAATCTCGGATGCGCGACCGGACATCCAAGTTTCGTGATGTCCGCCTCGTTCACCAACCAAGTGCTTGCGCAGTTCGAACTGTGGAAGAACCCGGGCAAGTACGAGAGACAGGTGTACCGCTTGCCCAAGGAATTGGATGAGGAGGTTGCGAGGTTGCATCTCGGACATCTGGGTGTCAATCTCACCGAGTTGACCAAGGAACAGTCCGATTACCTGGGTATACCGATCGAAGGTCCGTACAAACCCGAATTCTACCGGTATTAGGGAGCCGACGCTGAAGATGCTTGAAGTCAGTGTAAGGAGCTTGGGTGTAGAGCGAAACACCAACACGCCGATCGTAGTGCTGCAGGAAAAGGACGGCGACCGGATGATTCCGATCTACATCGGCCACGCCGAGGCGAATGCGATAGCGATGGAACTGGCTGAAGTCAAGTTCGAGCGTCCGTTGACGCATGACTTGATGCAGCAGGTCATAATCGGACTCGGAGCGGAACTCAGCCGTGTCGTGCTCACCAGGGTCGAGAAGAGCACGTATTACGCCGAACTGCACCTTCGCCGCGACGACCATGTCATACAGATCGACGCCAGGCCGTCCGATAGTATCGCCATCGCCCTGCGACTCAAAGCACCGATCTTTGCGGCCGAAGACTTGCTCAACATCTCTTCCTCTGAAGAAACGATAGTCCCGGAGATCAGCGGTGAGACACTTGACTCTGACACCCTAAAGGCTGCTGAACTCAAGAGACGTCTCGAGGATCTGAACCCTGAGGACTTCGGCAAGTTCATACCGTAATCTGGGCGTAGTCGTATTGGCAGCTCTGAGTTACCCGTCTGCACTGGGTGCTCAGGGCTTTCAGTTGAGCGGCCGCCTGTTCTCCGTCATCGATGGGGATACCACTCAATTGCGTGATCATTGGGTGATGCTCCATGAGGTCACGGGGGCGGGCGGGCGGGTAGTCGATTCTGTCAGAACCGATGCACTGGGTGTGTATTTCTTGCGCTCGCCGCAACGCGATACCACAGCCGTATATCTGTCCAGCGTGTCGTTCCGCGACATCGCGTACTTCTCGAATCCCGTTAGCTATGCCGATTTCACCAGCGACACCGCGTCAACGCTGTTCGTGTACGACACGTCGAGCGTTGGTCCTCCGCTTCGGGTGGTCGAGCGTCACGTGGTGATACGCGCTCCCGAGGCAGACGGCTCACGGTCGGCGCTGGAAATCTTGCTGCTGGAAAACCCGGGCTTGAGGACACGGATCGCCACCGATACCGCCCATCCCGTATGGCAGGGTGCCATTCCTCGTGGGGTGGCCAATCTGGAGGTGGGGCCCGGCGACATCAGTTCTGCTTCGGTGTATCGCCGTGGCGATTACGTCGCGTTGGTGGCGGCAGTGCCACCAGGTCCGGCAAACCGCAAACGTGTGGTATTTGGATACATAATCCCCAAAGGGATCCGCAACCTCATAGTTCCCGTCGATCAGCCGTTGGGCCGTTTCCAGGTGTTGATCGAAGATCCCGCGGTCGAAATGCTCGGCGGCCCGCTCAGCGCCGAGGGTCCCGAGTTCATGGAAGATGTCCGCTTCATGCGTTTCGACGCTATTGATGTGCCGGGCGGTGCGGACGCCTCGTTCCGACTGTCCGGCAGATCCATGTCGCTGCGCGTGCTGCTGTGGATCATCCTTGCGATGTCGGCTTTGGCTATGGCGGCCGTATTCACCGTGTGGGTCCGGCGCCTGCCCGGTGCTGCCGGTCACGCGAGCGACAGCAACACGCTGGCCGCACAGATCGCGGCCTTGGACGAGGGCTTTGCCGCCAAAGGTGCAAGCCCTTCAGATGTAGAGCGGGTGCCGTACGAGCAAGAACGCAACCTCCTCAAGACCAAATTGACCGACGCTCTTGCGCGACGCGATATCAAGAGCTAGGCTTGTGACCGTAATTGGAAATCGGCGAACGGCGAACACGGAAACCGGTGTGAATCCGGTGCGGCCCCGCCACTGTAACGGACTGTAGTAAGTCGGCTCAACAACGCCACTGGGAAACTGGGAAGGCGAACCGATAGTCCGAAGCCAGGAGACGTCTCCGTTCGCTCCACAGGGACACCCTCGCGGGAGGGTGGTGGAGCCTTTATGAAGACGCTCACCATCCTTAGCGTATGTAAGGAGTGAGCGTTTTTTGGTTTTCTCTCCGCAAAGCAAACTGCTGTACATCGCCATGGCGATTGGGGCCACCGCGTGCAGTAATCCGGAAGTGGGTGGTGGTGGTGGTGGTGGTGTCGTCGACGATCTCGGGCGGACGGTTATGCTCGAGGCACCCGCGGGTCGAGTCGTTTCCTTGTCGCCTCCGATCACGGAGCTGCTGTTTGCCATAGGCGCCGCAAGCACCGTGGTCGGCCGGACCCAATGGGATAAGTATCCCCCGTCCGTCATCGACATACCGAACGTCGGATGCGTTCAATCCCAACGTCGAGC
>Ga0209980_10000705_pt1 | contig 18467 bp, 13 predicted proteins | sample CR02metaG_FD_183611 | JGI IMG/M metagenome (GOLD analysis project Ga0209980, IMG submission 183611) | Deep subsurface microbial communities from Mariana Trench to uncover new lineages of life (NeLLi) - CR02 metaG (SPAdes) (version 2) | ecosystem: Environmental > Aquatic > Marine > Ocean trench...
GTCAGCTTGATCGAGGGCGTGTATTCCCATCGTTGTTCGGGTTCCGGATTTAACCAGATTGCCTTCGGGTACGTATTCAAGAGCCGCTTGATCCAGGCTGCGCCGGGTTCTTCGTTCCAGTGCTCGACACTGCCACCCGCATAAACGATCTCGTAAGGACTCATGGTCGCATCGCCGACGAAGACAAGTTTGTAATCGGGGCCGTACTTGTGCGCTATTTCTGTTGTTGGAATTCTCTCAGTGTGTCGCCGCCGGTTATCTTTCCACATGCTCTCGTATACAAAATTGTGAAAGTAGAAATACTCGAGATGCTTGAACTCGCTTTTCGCCGCAGAAAACATTTCTGCGCAAATCCGTACATGGTCGTCCATCGAACCGCCGATATCGAGGCATAGGAGCACCTTTATTGCATTGTGACGCTCCGGGACCATGCGGATGTCCAGGATGCCTGCGTTTCGGGCCGTCTTATCGATCGTGTCCTCGAGATCGAGTTGGTCCGCCGCGCCCTCACGGGCAAATTTTCTGAGCCTTCGAAGTGCGATCTTGATATTGCGCGTGCCGAGCTCCAGCTTGTCGTCCAGATTTCGATACTCACGTCGGTCCCATACCTTGATTGCCCGGCGGTGCCGCGAGCCCTGCTGGCCGATGCGAACGCCTTCCGGGTTATAACCATACGCGCCGAACGGCGAGGTTCCCGCGGTGCCGATCCACTTGTTGCCGCCCTCGTGCCGACCTTCCTGCTCCTCAAGGCGTTCCCGCAACGCTTCCATCAATTTCTCGAACCCACCCAGCGCCTCTATCTCCGCACGTTCCTCTTCCGACAGAACGAGTTCGGCCTGCTGACGGAGCCATTCCTCCGGCACTTCCGCCACCAGCGCTTTAAATCCTTCTTCTATGCCGTTGAAGTGGGCGGCGAAAATCTTGTCGAAGCGGTCAAACTTCGACTCATCTTTTACCAAACAGGAACGGGCGAGATAATAAAAGTCGTCAACACTTTGTTGCGCTACGCCGCTCCGCATTGCTTCAAGGAGCGTCAGCAATTCCGTTATCGAAGGCTTCAAGCCGCCCTCACGGAGCATGAAGAAAAACTTCGTCAGCATCTCTGGCCCGATTTACCGGGTGTGCATCCTGCGGTCGAGAAAAACCAGTTGTTCAAACAAGTGCACATCCTGTTCGTTCTTGAGTAACGCGCCGTAAAGCGGCGGAACGGCATTGCGTGAATCTTCCGAGCGAAGCGCTTCCGGGGGGATGTCTTCTGCAAGCAAGAGCTTTATCCAGTCGAGCAACTCTGATGTTGACGGTTTCTTCTTGAGGCCGGGCACATCACGAATTTTGTAAAACGCCTCGAGCGCTTCACGAAGCAGCGTCTTTTTGAGATTTGGAAAATGCACATCGACAATACGGTGCATCGTTTCCTTGTCAGGGAACTTGATGTAATGGAAAAAGCAGCGTCTGAGGAATGCGTCTGGCAATTCTTTTTCGTTGTTACTCGTAATAATAATGATTGGCCGGTGCCTTGCTTTGACCAGCCGCTTGGTCTCATAGACATAAAACTCCATTCGATCGAGTTCCAGCAGCAGGTCATTAGGAAACTCGATGTCAGCTTTGTCAATTTCATCGATGAGAAGCACAGGCTTTTCATCTGATTCAAAAGCTTCCCAGATCTTGCCACGCACTATGTAGTTGGCGATATTGTGCACCCGATCGTCACCTAGCTGCGAGTCGCGCAATCTGGCAACCGCATCATAATCATAAAGACCCTGCTGTGCCTTGGTGGTCGATTTAATGTGCCATTCGTGCAGGGGACGATCGAGCGCCCGCGCAACTTCAATCGCGAGTTGCGTCTTGCCGGTGCCGGGTTCGCCCTTGATAAGGATCGGCCGCTCGAGCGTTACTGCAGCATTTACAGCCATCATCAGGTCATCCGTTGCGATATACGAGCTAGTGCCCTTGAATTTCTTGTTAGCCATCGTGGATTCCATGCATATTGCGGTGCAGCGTCAAGTATCCCCGCTCGTCCAATCCGGCACAAGCCGGTACTTGTCATAAAAGAAAATGGGGTCGAACCGCTAAGCATACGGATCGCGCCCTTTTCTTAGCGGTTCGACCCCATCTAATTGCTCCGGTTACTCCTGAGCCGTCAGTGTCAGCACATGCTGCGTGGCGCCCGGCAGGAAATCCACCGGGCGGCCGTGCACCCAGTTTTCGTGGCCGGCCCGATAAAATTCCGACAACGGGTGACCGCTTTGCCCGGTAGGCATGTGCAAATAACCGTTGGCTTCGTTGCCGGGTGATACGGCGAAGCGTTCGGACGCACCCCATCCGGGCCCCTGCGCCTTTGGCAGGTTGGAATCCCCGCTTAAAGGTTCGCGCGGCATATCGAGCCAGCGCGACAAGATTGGCAGCGCCTGGCTCAGTGGGTGACGAATCGTCGCCATGTTGCGCTCGCCCCAGTTGCGTTGTGCCAGCCCGCCCTCAAAATTGTTGGCAAAATACTCCAGATTCCGGTCCACGGCCTGCAACATCAGATCTTGCCAACTGTCGTATTCGGCAGGCAGCAAATGCAGTGGCTGTTCTTCCAAAACTGCCCACAGCGGGCCTTCGAACTGCTTACTGATCCAGAACTCGACTTCACTGTCATAGGCAGCCGTTACCGGCCTCATCAGTGCGTCGAAAACCGTTTTCCGGAGTTCCGAGCGAAATGCCCTGACCAGGCGATAGCCGACAGATTCCGGTGACGCCCTCGGTATCCAGTGGTCCACCAGTTCCCGGTATTCACGACGTTGTGCGTTATTGCGCAGAGCCCCATCATCAAGAACGGTAAGCAGAAGCTCTCTCCATGGCGCCATGAGAATTGCACGGTCATCAAACTGAATTGCGAGCATGTCGGCGGGTTTGAATGATTCTTTCGCAAACAAGTCATCACGAATCTGCATCGCCCTGGCGCCGAGATCATAATCACCGTCACCGATTTTCCTCAACACGTCACCGTCGACGACGCGTGCGTTGGCAGTCCAGATTATGCCGCCTTCCGGGTTCACCACACGTGGGTAGTCGTCCGCGTCCAGCCAGCCAATCCAGCCACCGCCCTCACTCCAGTCCGCGGGTATCGAGGAATCGTATTCCGTGCGCACAGGCAGTTGCCCGGCGATCGTCCAGGCGATGTTGCCTTCTGCATCGCCGGACACAAAATTCTGAGGCGGTATCCCCAGGCCATTGGCAACCTGCACTGCCTCGAAGACAGACTTTACAGTTTCGAGATCCAGTTGCCTGAGGTTTACCGAATTGGGTTCATGAGCGAGCCATCTCACCGCAAGCTCGACATCAGGATAGCTATGGTCATCGAGCACCGGGCCCCAGATGGTCTCTCGGACGACGAATTCCCGCGGTGACTCTCCCTTAACGTCGATCTGCTCTTTGTAAACGGCGAATTTCATTTCGCCGCCAGGCGTCAGATAAGAATCCGGCTGTCTGCCAGGCCTCAGAATCACCGCGTCCGACCAGTCTCCGTAACTGTTTGTGAATCCCCATGCGACATGGCCGTTACTGCCGGCGACGACAGCCGGCGTCCCGGGAAGCGTTACGCCGCTGACGTCGCGCTCATCCGCGCCGTTCATGACCAGACGCGCCCGATAAAATACATTGGGCGTACCAAGCTTGAGGTGCATGTCGTTGGCGACGATTGCACGGCCACTTTGACTGAGTTTGCCGCTGACCGCCCAATTGTTGCTGCCGAGCAGCGGCGCCTCAGCATCCTCGCTGACGTTTGATCGATTTGAGGCCTGCGTACTGTCGCGGACATTGAGCTGCTCTGGCGACGGAATCGCAATGCCCTTGCGCGCCTCCCCTACGATCGGCGCATCCCACTTCGTGCCGGACGGGTACAGCCAATCGTACGCCTCCACAGGCATTACACGATGCACCAGCCCACGCTTGATATCGTGCGACGCACGCTCGTCATTGAGCTCCAGGAACATGGCATAGGCAACGAGTAAGGTATCTTCCGGACGCCAGGGTTCAGGAGTTACGCCGAGAATAAAGTACTCGAACGGCCTGGCACCGAGACTATCAAGACCCGCGTTTACACCGGCGACGTAGGCACTCAGGATTTCAGCCTTGGCGGAGGCCATTCGTGTAATAACCCGGCTCGCCCGGCTGCGGAACCGGTGTAGCCGGTTGCGTTTGTCGATCTCGAGCGCTGCCGGACCGATGATTTCGGCAAGCTCGCCGGCAGCCTGCCGGCGAGTAAGATCCATCTGAAAAAATCGATCCTGTCCGTGGACAAAACCGGTGCCGAAAGCGAGATCCGCCCGGTTTTTCGCACTTACGGTTGGCATGCCACCAGCATCACGCTGGATCCGAATATCGGCTGAAATCCTCGACGCCGAAATTTCACCATCCAGTTGTGGCAGGCTTGCATTCAGAATCAGGAACAGCGCCAACGAGCAGCCCGCAATGACTATGACCACGAACAATATCAAGCGCCGGATGATTCGTTTCATTGATGACGTGCCCGCTATTATCGATCGGGTGAAGTGACACTGAATATTTTCATGGAATTTGTGCTGCCGGAAACTCCGCTGAGATCGCCTTGGGTAAAGATGACGAGGTCTCCCTCCTCGACAAGTTTATTTGTTAGCAGCGTGTCGAATATGTCCCGGTACAAGCGTTGCGCATCGGATGTCTCGATTTTGAACGATACCGGATATACGCCCCGATACAGCGCGACGCGCCTGCTCGTGCTTGCGTATGGCGTGAACGCATAAATAGGAATATCCGAACGAATTCGCGACATCCAAAGCGTTGTCGACCCTGATTCTGTCAAGGCGATGATGGCCTTCACCGCCAGGTGATTTGCCGTGTACATAACCGCCATGGCGATCGCTTCGTCAACTTTCTGGAAGCGGTCGTCAAGCCGATGTGTCGTTCGGCCTCGCGCAAGCACGAATTTTTCCGCGCCCTGGCAAACGTCGCTCATCGCCTCAAGGACAGACACCGGATGCTCCCCCACCGCAGTTTCGGCAGACAGCATGACGGCGTCCGTACCATCCATCACCGCGTTGGCAACGTCCGACACTTCAGCTCTCGTCGGAATCGGGCTTTTGATCATCGACTCCATCATCTGGGTTGCCGTGATAACGATTTTGTTCTTTGTTCGCGTCAGGCGGATGATGCGTTTTTGCATGCCGGTCAGCTCTGCATAGCCCATTTCGACGCCGAGATCGCCACGGGCAACCATGATGACGTCGGCAGCTTCGATAATGGAATCGATATGCTCGACCGCCTCCGCCCGTTCGATTTTCGCCACGATAAGCCCGTGGCCGCCCGCTGCCCCGAACAACTCGCGCGCCTCCGTCACGTCACCTGCATTTCGAACAAATGAGACCGCCAGGAAATCCATCCCCATGTCCGCTGCGAATTGAACGTATTCGCGATCGGTGTCTGTCAGCGCAGGCGCCAACAAGCCGCCGCCCTGCCGGTTAATGCCTTTGTGGTCGGACAAAATGCCGCCGAGGACGACAGTCGTGTGCACTCTGGTGCCTTCAATGCTGTCCACCTTGAGCGTGATTTGCCCGTCGCTCAAGAGCAGGACGTCTCCCGGTTTCACATCTTCGTGCAACGTGGGATACGCGACACCGACACCCTCGTCGTTGCCATCGTAGAACCCCAGGCTCGCGTCAAGAAAAAACTTCGCGCCGTCCTTCAACGATGCCTTGCTGTTCTTGAATCGCTTTACGCGAATCTTCGGGCCCTGCAAATCGCCCATGAGACCGATTTCGCGGCCGCACTCTGCTGCCGCAGCACGTAACGCCTCGATTCTTGCCCGATGATCCTGCTGCTCCCCGTGGGAAAAATTGATTCGTGCAACGTCCAGACCGGCATCGATCATTTCTTTCAGTACCTTCGGATCGTCGGTCGCCGGGCCCAAGGTAGCGACGATTTTTGTCCTTCTGATCATGGGCGCGATTATTGCACAGAGCAGCAGGGACCGCCCCGCAACAGGCGGGACAGGACACCGCAACTCGTTGCAAGACGTCAGCAATATTCAGGTATCCTTTCGAATCCAAAATTCAGACTCAAAATTCATGTTCAACAGACGACGTTTCATCCAGACACTGCTGGTAGCCGCTGCAGCTCCGGCGACAAATTCGTCCCTCGCCGGCAAGTCCGGGAACGCCGGCTTCGGCAAGCTTGTTCCGGATCCGCGGCAGATTCTCGATCTGCCTGAAGGCTTCGAATACCATGTAGTTTGCCGCAAAGGCGATGAGATGGATGATGGTCTGCTCGTACCGGGCGAGGCCGATGGCATGGCTGCTTTTGCCGGAGAAAACGGCCGCGTTATTCTTATCTGCAATCATGAAAATCGGCCGCGCAAGCTGCACAACGGGCCGTTCGGCAGGGAGCTGGAGCGCCAGGACCGGATCGACCAGGAAAAGGTCTATGACTTCGGCAGGGGCCGTACGCCGGGCGCGGGTGGCACGACAACCATTGTCTATGACCCACGTAGCAAACAGACCGAGAGACAACACCTGAGCCTTGCCGGCACGGAACTCAACTGTGCTGGTGGCCCCACACCATGGGGCAGCTGGTTGAGCTGTGAGGAATGCTTCGAGGATGCCGGCGCGAGGTTTGAATTCTATCGGAACGTTTTTAGAGAACAAAAGCACGGCTACGTCTTCGAGGTGCCGACAAATAGCCGTGGGCCGGTTGACCCGGTGCCTCTCAGGGATATGGGCCGCTTTGAACACGAGGCAGCCGCCGTCAATCCGCAATCCGGTGTCGTCTATATGACCGAGGACAGGGTCCGCAGTCTGCTGTACCGGTTCATCCCGCATGAGCCCGGCAAGCTTCATCTCGGCGGTCAATTACAGGCGCTTTGCATTGCCGGCAAGCCATCATTCGATACCCGGAACTGGTCCCACAAGGGCGAGATGAAGACAGGCGAGTGGCTGGAAACCTGCTGGATCGATCTCGAAGATGTAGACAGCGCCAGGAACGATCTGCGGCTGCGCGGCTTTGCTGCCGGCGCCGCGAGATTTGCGCGCGGCGAAGGACTTTGTTTCACCGGTGAAGAGTTTGTCATTACGGCCACCATTGGTGGACCGGAGCGGCTCGGTCAGGTTTTCGCCTACCGGCCCAGCCCGAGGGAGGCTGGTCCTGACGAACAATCCAAGCCTGGCGCTCTCGGCCTGATCGCCGAATCGACACGAGGCAGTCTGTTACGTCACGCCGATAACGTAACGATGAGTCCCTGGGGTGATCTGATCATTTGTGAGGACACAGCAAATCACTGTGGCCTCGTCGGAATCCGGCCGGATGGTGTTCAGTACCTGCTGGCCGACAACGCTTACACGAACTCGGAGCTGGCTGGCGTCTGTTTCTCTCCGGACGAGTCCGTCATGTTCTTGAATATTCAGGTCAGGGGATACACACTCGCGATCACCGGGCCATGGCAAATCCTGGGTAGGATTGCGTCCTGACGAACCCCTACAACGCAGCAGCTCTCTTTTCAAGGATTGCGACAGCCGGCAGTTTCTTGCCCTCGACGAATTCCAGAAACGCACCACCGCCCGTCGAGATGTAGGAAATGTCTTTAACGACACCGTACTTGTCGATCGCCGCAAGCGTATCGCCGCCACCGGCAATCGAGAAAGCCTGGCTATCTGCAATCGCTTCTGCAATCGCTTTAGTGCCCTCGCCGAACTGATCGAATTCAAAAACCCCTACCGGCCCATTCCAGATAATCGTTCCGGCACCTGCCAGAATCGCGGCAAATTGTGCAGACGTCTCCGGCCCGATGTCGAGGATGAGGTCGTCCGGGGCAACATCGCTGATTGATTTTATTTCGGCAGCGGCTTCTGCTGAAAACTCTTTCGCGGTTACTACGTCGACAGGAACCGGTATAGCGGCGCGGTCTTCCTTGTCTGCTGCCAGTTCCCGTGCCATATCAACCATATCAACCTCATAGAGTGACTTACCGACATCGTGTCCTGCGGCGGCAATGAACGTATTGGCGATGCCACCGCCGACGATGAGTTGGTCGACAATATCGGCCAGCGAGGCCAGCACCGTCAGTTTGCTTGACACTTTCGAGCCGCCGACGATGGCGACCATCGGCCTGGCAGGTTTTTCCAGTGCCTTCTTCAAGGCAGCCAGTTCTGCCACCAACAAGGGTCCGGCACAGGCAACAGTTGCAAACCGGGCGACACCAAATGTGCTGGCCTGCGCCCGGTGAGCGGTGCCGAATGCATCCATAACAAAGACATCGCAGAGTGTTGCCATTTGCCGCGACAGGTCTTCGTCACAGGCTTTTTCTCCCTCTAGAAACCTGACGTTTTCGAGAAGCACGACCTGGCCCGGTTCAACGTCGACGCCGTCGATCCAGTCGGTCACCAGTTTCACATTGGCGCCCAGCAGGGACGACAGTTGATCTGCGACGGGCTTCAATGAGTATTTGGCATCGGGCTCGCCTTCGACAGGGCGGCCAAGGTGAGACATCAACATGACGGCCGCATTTGTCTCCAGTGCCTTTTTGATTGTCGGCAAGACGGCCCGAATGCGCACATCGCTGGTAATTTTGCCGTCCGCGATCGGTACGTTCAGGTCTTCGCGAATCAACACGCGCTTCGCCGAAAGATCGACCTCATCCATTTTGATGACGGACATGGAGAAACTCCTCAGGCCAGTTGTTGAGCCCGATATCGCCGTTGATCGTAATCGCGCAGCGTTATTTAGCGTTTACGAGGGCCACCGCCGTGTCAAGCATGCGGTTGGAGAAGCCCCACTCGTTGTCATACCAGGCGCAGACTTTGACAAGCGTGCCTTCCATCACTTTTGTCAGGCCCGCATCAAAGGTTGACGACGCAGGATCGTGGTTGAAATCGACTGAGACAAGCGGCTCGTCGTTGTAAGCCAGTACACCTTTGAGCTCGCCTTCGGCCGCCTCTTTCATGACGCTGTTGATTTCCTCGACGCTTGTTTCCCGTTCGGCAACGAAACTCAGATCGACTATCGACACGTTGATCGTCGGTACCCGCATAGCGTAACCGTCGAGGCGGCCCGCCAGTTCCGGCAGCACGAGACCAACCGCTGCAGCGGCGCCGGTCTTTGTCGGTATCTGTGACATCGCTGCGGCACGCGCGCGTCGCAGGTCCTTGTGGAATACATCGGTCAGCACCTGGTCGTTCGTGTACGCATGAATAGTGATCATCAGGCCATGCTTCACGCCAATCTTCTCGTGCAGCGGCTTGACGAGGGGAGCGAGACAGTTTGTGGTACAGGACGCATTCGAGATCACGGTGTCGCTGGCCTTCAAAATGTTGTGATTGACGCCATAAACAATCGTCGCGTCGACTTCCGTGCCTGCCGGCGCCGATATGATGACTTTCTTTGCGCCACCCTTGATATGTGCCATCGATTTTTCTTTCGATGAAAAAAAGCCCGTGGACTCGAAAACGACATCCGCACCGAGATCGCCCCACGGCAATTTTGCGGGATCCCGTTCCGCCAGCACTTTGATGCGGTCACCGTTGACGATCATGCTATCGCCTTCGACTTTGACTGTGCCCGGGAACCGGCCGTGTGTCGTGTCGCGTCGCGTCAGGTGCGCGTTGGTATTGGCATCCGCCAGGTCGTTAACAGCAACAATCTCCAGCTCGGATCGCCTGTCTCCCTCGTAAAGTGCACGCAATATGTTGCGGCCAATTCGACCATAACCGTTTATGCCGATCTTGATGGTCATTTATATCTCCCAATAAATTCAGTATTTACTTGTTCGCGATGACTTCTTTTGCGACACGAACGACATTTTCGGTCGAAAAACCGAAGTACTCGAACAGTTTCTCCGCCGGTGAGGATCCGCCAAAACGATCTATGCCGATAACCTGGCCGTGGTCTCCGGCGTATCGCCACCAGCTCTCAGTGACACCGGCTTCCACGACAAGCCTGGCGGTGATTTCAGGTGGCAGGACCTGCTGCCGGTATTTAACTGGCTGCGAATCAAAAATGTCGGTACAAGGCATCGATACGACGCGAACTGCAACGCCATCATCGGACAGCGCATCGGCTGCCGACATCGCAAGCGCCACCTCGGAACCTGTAGCAATCAGAATCACATCCGGCGTGCCGTCCGTATCTTTCAATACATAGCCACCACGCCCGATCATTGCGATCTGCTCTGCAGTGCGGGACTGGTGCGGCAGTTCCTGCCTTGTCAACACGAGGCTCGTCGGACCATCCATTTTCTCGATGGCATCTTTCCATGCAACTGCGGTCTCTACCGTATCGCAGGGCCGCCAGACTCGCATGTTGGGCATTATCCTCAGGCTTGCGACGTGTTCGACCGGTTGGTGCGTCGGTCCATCCTCGCCAAGGCCGATCGAGTCGTGCGTATAGACAAAAATATTTCGTATTCGCATCAACGCGGCCATGCGCAACGCGTTTCTGGCGTAATCCGAAAACACCAGGAACGTGCCTTCGTACGGTATGACGCCGCTGTGAAGTGCCATGCCGTTACAGATAGCAGACATGCCGAACTCGCGTACGCCGAAGTAGATGTAGTTGCCGGATGCATCGTCTCCCGTAATCGGAACGGAATTCGCGTGTTTCGTCAGATTCGAGCCGCTCAGGTCGGCGGAGCCACCGGCCATTTCGGGCAAAGCAGGTGCGAACGCATTCAGCGCGACCAACGATGCTTTGCGGGTCGCCATATCGGCGCCTGCACGATCAATTTCCTTTATGACATCCGCCGCGAACCCGGCCCAGTTCGCGGGCAATTCACCCTGCATGCGTCTCAGAAACTCTTTAGCGAGTTCCGGATGCGCTTTTTCGTATGCCGAGAATGTCTCCGACCACCGGGCCTCCTGCTGGGCACCGCGATCAGTGGCATCCCAGGCTGCTTTGATCTCATCGGGAATTTCGAACGGTGGAAAATTCCAGCCAAGTTCTTTTCGGCTGGCCTCGACCTCTTCCGCACCCAATGGAGCACCGTGTGTATCGGCGGTTCCCTGTTTGTTGGGTGCGCCGTAGCCGATGACCGTTTTACAACAAATCAGCGTCGGGCACTCCTCGTCCGCCAGAGCCTGGTCAAGCGCTTTGGCGACGGCGCCGCTGTCGTGCCCGTCAACGTCTGCAATGACCCGCCAGCCGTAGGCTTCAAATCGCTTAGGCGTGTCGTCGGTGAACCAGGCATCGACCTCGCCATCGATAGAGATGCCATTGTCGTCATAAATACAAATCAGCTTGCCGAGTTTGAGCGTCCCCGCAAGCGAACAGGCCTCGTGCGAGATGCCTTCCATCAGGCAACCGTCGCCAAGGAAAACATACGTCCGGTGATTAACGATGTCGAAACCGGGGCGATTGAACGTTGCTGCCAGCATTTTCTCGGCGATCGCCATACCAACCGCATTACTGATGCCCTGACCAAGCGGGCCCGTTGTCGCCTCTATGTATATATCCGGGTCGCGTTCAGGATGCCCTGCGGTCCTGGACCCCAGCTGCCGGAAGTTTTTAATTTCATCAATTGAGAGATCGTAGCCGGTCAGATGAAGCAGGCTGTACAGGAGCATCGAACCATGGCCGTTGGACAGGACGAAGCGGTCGCGATCAAACCAGTACGGGTTGCCGGGGTTGTGCCGCAGATAATCGTTCCAGAGCACTTCGGCGATATCCGCCATACCCATAGGCATGCCCGGGTGACCGGAATTTGCGGCCTGGACGGCATCCATGCTCAGAGCTCGAATTGCGTTGGCAAGTTCTCGCCGGCCCGGCTGGCCGGCGACATTCGAATGGCTAATTTGCTGTGACATGAGATTCTATCATCGACCTCGCTGACCGAATGTTATGGTGAATTGCATGAGAAAAACGGCGGAATCAAGCTGGCGCATTTTCCCTGTTTAGACGAACTGCCGCAAGAGAGATCGACTCTCTGCTCACATTTCTTCATGCTAGCCGGGCACAATCCGCGTAGAGTGGCTGCTACTTTGCGTATCTGTGCACTGTGTTGAGGCTTTTATTTGACCTCTAAACTTGGGGTACAATACTGGGCCTTCAAGAAATTACACGTGAAAGCTTCCATGAGTGATACCTTTTTGTTCACCTCGGAGTCCGTCTCCGAGGGTCATCCGGATAAGATTGCCGATCAGATTTCCGACGCCGTGCTGGATGCCATCATCGAGCAGGACAAATCCGCCCGCGTAGCATGTGAAACACTCGTCAAGACGGGTATGGTATTGGTCGCAGGCGAGGTCACCACATCCGCCTGGGTCGACATCGAAGAGCTGGTTAGAAAAACCGTGCTGGAGATCGGTTACAACGATTCCGCGATGGGCTTCGATGGTGCTTCCTGCGCCGTGCTAAACGCGCTGGGAAAACAGTCGTCGGATATCGCTCAGGGCGTAGACAGGGAAACCGAGGAGGCGCAGGGCGCCGGCGATCAGGGCCTCATGTTCGGCTATGCGACCAACGAGACGGAGGTGCTGATGCCCGCCCCTATTACGTTTGCCCATCGACTTGTCCGGCGGCAGGCCCAGGTAAGGAAAGACGGCGTATTGCCCTGGTTGCGGCCGGATGCCAAAAGCCAGGTGACATTTGTCTACGAGAACGACACGCCGGTCGCAATCGATACTGTCGTCCTTTCAACACAACATCGCCCGGACGTCAAACTGTCCGATTTGCGTGAAGGTGTCATGGAAGAAATTATCAAACCGGTACTGCCGGCAAAATGGCTCAGCAAGAACACGCAATACCACATCAACCCGACCGGCCGATTCGAAATCGGCGGACCGATGGGTGACTGTGGCCTGACAGGTCGGAAAATTATCGTAGATACCTATGGCGGCTCGGCCAGGCACGGCGGCGGTGCTTTCTCCGGTAAGGACCCGTCGAAAGTCGATCGCTCGGCATCGTACGCCGCCAGATATGTCGCCAAGAATATTGTTGCCGCAGGTCTCGCAGATCGATGCGAAATCCAGGTGTCTTATGCGATCGGCGTCGCCGAACCGACGTCAATCAGCGTCCACACATTTGGTACCGGCAAGATCAGCGAGCAGCGCCTGACCGACCTGATTCGCGAGAATTTCGACCTGAGGCCATACGGCATTCTGAAAATGCTGAACCTGATCCAGCCGATCTACAAGCAAACGGCGGCCTATGGCCATTTTGGCCGTGAAGATATTGATTTAAGCTGGGAACGCACAGACAAAGCGGATACGCTGCGCGGCACCGCTGCAGCCTAGCAACGATTTTACACATACAGGAGTATTTTATGAGCAGCGAAGCCGTTGCCATCCAAAAACCCGATTACAAAGTTGCAGACATTTCCCTGGCCGAGTGGGGCCGCAAGGAAATCGCCATCGCCGAAACGGAAATGCCGGGCCTGATGGCTTTGCGCCGCGAGTATGAGGGTCAACAACCGCTGGCCGGTGTCAGGCTTGTTGGCTGCCTGCATATGACTATTCAGACAGCAGTGCTGATAGAAACGCTGAAGTCTTTGGGTGCGGAAATTCGTTGGTCGTCCTGCAATATCTTTTCTACTCAGGATCATGCCGCTGCAGCGATTGCAGCCTCGGGTGTGCCGGTGTTCGCATGGAAAGGCGAATCCGAAGAAGAGTATTGGTGGTGCGTTGAGCAAACGATCAATGGGCCGGACGGCTGGCAGCCTAACATGGTCCTTGATGATGGCGGTGACCTGACGCTCGTCTTACATGACAAGTATCCTGACCTGATGAAGAAAGTACGCGGCCTTTCGGAAGAGACTACGACAGGTGTGAAGCGTCTTTATGATATGCAGAAGGAAGGCAGCCTGTTGTGTCCGGCATTCAACGTCAATGATTCGGTCACCAAATCAAAATTTGACAATCTCTACGGTTGCCGCGAGTCGCTTGTTGATGGCATCAAGCGCGCCACGGACGTCATGATTGCAGGCAAGATTGTCATTGTTTGCGGATACGGTGACGTTGGAAAGGGCTGTGCGCAGTCTCTGCGCGGCCTGGGCGCGACCGTATGGATTACGGAAATCGACCCGATCTGTGCGTTACAGGCGGCGATGGAAGGTTATCGCGTCGTCAGATTTGACGACGTTTGTGACCAAGCCGACATCGTCGTTACGGCGACCGGCAATTACCACGTCGTATCAGGACCGCAGATGGAGCGCATGAAGGACCAGTCCATCATCTGCAATATTGGCCACTTCGACAATGAAATTGACGTCGCCTATCTGCATCAATTCGAATGGGAGAACATTAAGCCGCAGGTCGACCACGTAATCTTCCCTGACGGCAAGCGGATTATTCTGCTGGCTGAGGGTCGCCTCGTTAACCTCGGTTGTGGGACGGGCCATCCGAGTTTCGTGATGTCAAACTCGTTTACGAACCAGGTACTCGCGCAGATCGAACTTTGGCAAAATGGCGACAAGTACAAGTCCGAAGTCTATGTCCTGCCGAAACTCCTCGATGAAAAGGTAGCCCGGCTTCACCTCGACCGCGTAGGCGCCAAAATCACTGTGTTGTCCGATGAACAGGCAGAATATATCGGCGTTTCCAAAGACGGACCGTTCAAGCCCGAGCTTTACCGATATTGATCCGCAGACAGAGGAAAATGGAAGTGTAGGGGGTCGAACCGCTAGGAAACGGGGCGCAACCCCATCTCTTAGCGGTTCGACCCCTTACATTTCCCAATTTTTTGTCGTGGCCTGACGCTGCGCAAACAGCTATTATCCTTGCACAGGAGATTGCGGAAAGCCGCACCGACAAAAGGTCGTAGCGCTATTCATACGTCGACTGATCCTATTCGTGTCCTGCATGTTACGGACCCACATCTGTTCGCTGATTCGGATTCGAGTCTGCGGGGCACCGTAACGTATTCCTCACTACAGAACGTGCTTAGCCATATTCAGCGTTCAGGCTGGGGCGCCGATCTGGTCGCGATGACGGGCGACCTGATCCAGGATAACAGCCGGGAGGCTTACGACCGTTTCTGTGAATTGATGCGGCCTCTCGGTCTTCCGGTGTATTGCATACCGGGCAATCATGATGTGCGCGCGATCATGAAAGACGCCCTCGCCAGTCCGGAATTTCACTATTGCGAATCTGTCATACACGGAAACTGGTTAATCGCCGGTATCGACAGTTGCATTCACGATGATGCTGCTGGACGCGTTGATGACCAGGAAATGGAAAGGCTTGAGAAATTGCTCGATGAAACGACAGCCGACCACGTATTGATTTGCCTGCATCACCCGCCGTTGCCGGTCGGCTGCAAGTGGCTTGACCAGGTCGGTCTTCGAAACGGCGAAGAATTCCTGCGCCTCCTAGCGCGGACCGGCAAAGTCAGGGCGGCAATTTTCGGGCACGTGCACCAGGCATTCGAGGGGTCGCATGATTCCGTACAGATTATCGGAACACCGTCCACTTGCCGGCAATTCAAGGTGGCAAGTAATGAATTTGCACTGGACGATAATCCGCCCGCATACCGCAGAATCAGCTTGCACCTGGATGGCCGTGTGGAAACAGAGCTGATCTGGCTGTTGGACTGAATGATTCCTCGATCCACGCTCCTGCATTGCTGCTTGATGATCTGCTTGATCATGGCGCCCGGCAGAGTGGCAACACAGGGCACGGGCCACCTGGTCTCGATGTGGCAGATCAATGGCGCAAGCAACCGAATCTACCTGCTCGGCTCGGTGCATGTGCTCAGGCAGCAGGACCATCCGATTCCGACTGCGATAGAGAAAGCCTACGAAGATGCCGAGATCCTGATCATGGAAGTAGACCTCGACGACCTTGACCCGATTGAGATGGCTGGAATGGTCAATGAACTGGGTGTCATCAAAGACGGCGGCACCCTGCGGGAAATCATGGGGCCGAGTCTCTATGACGAAGCGGCCGACTACGCAGCGCAGCTTGACATTCCATTCCTCATGCTCGCGCAAACCGAACCATGGCTGGCAGCCATTACGATTGAGCAAATGATGCTCCTCCGAATCGGTTTCAGTCCCGAATACGGAATTGAGTTTTACTTTTCGGCGAAGGCCGGCGAAGATCACAAGGAAATTCTCGGCCTCGAAACCCTGCGCGAACAGCTCGAGCTCCTCGACAAGCTGTCATTGCCGGTGCAGCGTTCACTGCTTATCCAAACGCTTCGGGAGAGCCTGAACATAGAGGAAAATCTCGACCTTTTGATTGACGCCTGGCGGTACGGCGATATTGGTTTCCTGGAAGAAAACCTGCTGGTTGAAATGCAACGATACCCGGAACTCTATAGGACACTCGTCGTCGATCGAAATGAAGCTTGGGTAGAACGGATCAGGAATCTGATCGGAGAGAAAGACGACTACCTGATCATCGTTGGCACCCTGCATCTGGTTGGCGATGACGGCGTGCCGGCTCTCCTGTCAGAGATTGGGATTACTACCGATCAGTTGAGAGAGCCGGGCAGTTAAATTTCGACCATCTCGAAATCTTCTTTTCCGGCACCACAGTCGGGGCACCGCCATGACAAGGGGACATCCTCCCATCTCGTGCCCGCAGGAATCCCCGCCTCAACATCGCCCTCCTCTTCGTCATAGACGTAACCACAGATGAGACACATGTAAGTTTTCATGGGGCGCTATCGATATGCTTCATATTCTGATGTAGGAGGGGCCTCAACCCCCGATCGCGGCTCGTCGCTCACGCACATCCCTGTGCTCCGCGACATAAGGACTTCCTGTCCAAAAAGCCGCTCCTGCGAGCCCCTCCTACATTCGTTATGCCTGCAGTTTACCAGTTGAACCTCGGGGGTTTATGACTCAATGCCACTTCGGTAGCATGCGCCTGTCTATGGGAGAGTTCGCATGAGCCTTTTCGCAGAAGCGAAAAAATATATTGCCGGCGGCGTTAACTCACCGGTCCGGGCGTTTGCCGCCGTTGGCGGTGAGCCGGTGTTCATCAAGAGCGCAAAAGGAGCCTGGCTGCAAACAGAGGATGGCCGGCAGATGATTGACTACGTTGGATCATGGGGACCCATGATCCTGGGTCATGCGCACGCCGATGTCATCAAAGCCGTAACTGACGCAGCCGAGGCCGGACTCAGTTTCGGCGCGCCCACTGTAGCCGAAACCCGTCTTGCGCAGAAAATATGTGAATTCATGCCGTCGATTGAACGAATCCGAATGGTGAGCTCGGGCACAGAAGCGACGATGAGTGCTATTCGACTTGCCCGTGGATTCACGGGACGTGACAAGATCATCAAGTTTGAGGGCTGTTATCACGGCCACTCCGACTCCTTGCTGATCAAGGCGGGTTCGGGAGCACTGACTCTCGGTGTGCCAAGCTCGCCCGGTGTTCCGGCGGGGCTCGCCGAGCACACGATAACACTCAATTTCAACGACCCGGCAGCGGTAGAAACCGTGTTTGCAGAGGTCGGCGAGCAAATCGCTTGCATCATCGTCGAACCGATCGCAGGCAACATGAACATGGTGCCGCCGGAGCCTGGTTTTCTGGAAGCGCTCAGGTCACAGTGCGATCAACACGGGGCTGTTTTGATTTTCGACGAAGTGATGACCGGATTCCGGGTGGCGAAAGGCGGCGCGCAGGAGATATTCGACATTCAGCCTGATCTGACAACACTCGGAAAGATCGTCGGCGGCGGACTGCCGGCCGCCGCCTTCGGTGGGCGCGCCGACATCATGGCGAGCATCGCACCGGACGGCCCTGTCTATCAGGCGGGTACGTTGTCGGGCAACCCGCTTGCGATGGCGGCCGGCCTGGCAACTTTGCAAGGGCTCGAAAGACCCGGTTTCTATGCTTCTCTCGGCGAGCGAACACGGCAGCTGGCGGATGGTCTGGCCGACGTGGCGCATGGCGCCGGAGTGCCGTTGGCTGTCGAGGCGGCAGGCGGCATGTTCGGGTTTGTATTCAGCGCGGACGGGCCAATAAGGCGATTTGCACAAGTGACAGCGGCAAATACCGAACTGTTTCGAAAGTTCTTCCATGGGATGCTCGACTCGAACGTTTATTTTGCGCCGTCGGCGTTTGAAGCCGGCTTCGTGTCCGACGCACATGGCGACGAGGAAATATCCGAAACACTCTCGCAGGCCAAACGCGTATTCGCAACACTGAACTCGTAGCCTGCCAGGCGACGAAATTGAAACATCCGGGCCGGATCAGGCAGAATTCTCCGGGCCACGAACCGTATCAAGCACTTTTCGCATAAGCTGCAGGCGCTCTATCGCATCATCCGCTTCCAGGCAGGATTGCTTTTGCTCGGGGCTGATCGGCAGAATTTCGGCGAAGCGGTAACCGACCCAGCCGGCATCGTCGTACTGCCTGTCCAGTGATTCATACAGACGGCCGAGGTCGTCGAGGACGCCGGCGAGAATACGTGCGAGAGGCTTGTATTCTTCCGGCAGCAAATGGCGGCTCTCGTGTTCCAGCAATTGTATTTCCCCAATACTCAGTCCGTCGGGCTGTCGTTTGGCAGACATCAGG
>Ga0209980_10000707_pt1 | contig 18435 bp, 18 predicted proteins | sample CR02metaG_FD_183611 | JGI IMG/M metagenome (GOLD analysis project Ga0209980, IMG submission 183611) | Deep subsurface microbial communities from Mariana Trench to uncover new lineages of life (NeLLi) - CR02 metaG (SPAdes) (version 2) | ecosystem: Environmental > Aquatic > Marine > Ocean trench...
GGTTGAGGGTCTAAACCGGCTTGATGTCGAAATTGTATCGCCGCTAGACAGATCGGAGCGAACTTCAATTGTCACTTGCCGAGTAGATGGCTGGAATTCCATGGAGGTCGTTCAAGAACTAAAAAAGCGCAAGGTTGTGGCTCAAAAAAGGCAAGAATTTGTTCGTTTTTCTCCGCACTTGTATAACAGTGAAGCTGATGTTGACAGGGCAATTGCTGAGCTACAGAGTTTGCTCAAGCGTTAGCTTGAACCCGGGCCATACCTGATGACAACCATGAACCAGGAGTCCGGGCCGGTGAAGTATGTTCGCGCCCTCATTCTGAACAAGCCGATCCCGTATACGGGAAAATAGCTTAGTTGTTCTGCTTAGCCGCGAGTCTGGATCTGTTGCGGGAGAAATACCGCACCATGCCATAGACGCTGATCAACAGCCAGAATGCTTCAATGATGAAGGCAGAAAGATTGAACTCGTAAATCAAGGATACGAGAATTAACGAAGCGCCCAAGCCATTAGTCGCTGAATATATAAAGCTCATTGCAGATAGTTTTTCCAGCTGCAGCAGCATATAAGTTGCAAGAATCAAAACGACTCCGATAATGCCAAGCAAGTCATGCCAACCATATGTCATTGCAATTAATGTCCTTTTCTAGTTAATTGTATGCCGAACCGGCGCTTTGAACGTGACGGCCAGAGTACCCAAACGAGAAGTATTGTGCACCTTTCAAAGTCAAGAACGGCACCCATGGTCGGCGGAATGGTCAGCGCCACAATTCTGACCCTTATAGTGATCCCCGCTGTGTTTTTGATTTGGCGCGAGCGTTCGGAACTTCGGGGAGTTAAGCCATGAGCGCGGCGTGGGCGTGCCCGATGCATCCCGAGGCCGAGTCCGATAACGCGGGCGATTGTCCAAGCTGTGGTATAGCATTGGAGCGCGTCATCGTGACCACTCCGGCCCGGCAGTACACCTGCCCCATGCATCCGGAAATCGTTCGGGACAAGCCCGGCGACTGTCCGCTTTGCGGCATGGCGCTGGAGCCGGTGGTCGTTACCGAAGACGAAGACGACAACGCCGAACTGATCGATATGACCCGGCGGTTCTGGGTGAGCGTGTCATTCACCATCCCGGTCTTTTTCATCGCCATGGGCGACTTGCTCCCCGGAAAACCCGTGAGCGCAATCCTGCCCATCTCGATTCGTCCGTGGATCGAACTGCTTTTGACCAGCCCGGTGGTGTGGTGGGGGGCGTGGCCGTTTTTCTTACGCGCATGGCGATCGATCGTGACCCGTCACCTCAATATGTTCACGTTGATAGGCCTGGGCGTCGGCGTCGCCTACGTCTATAGCGTCGCTGCCGTCCTGTTGCCGGACCTGTTCCCGCCCGCGTTTCGCGATATTTCCGGTCACGTCGCCGTGTATTTCGAAGCGGCGGCGGTCATCGTGACCCTGGTCTTGCTGGGCCAGGTCCTGGAACTGCGGGCTCGCAGTCAAACCGGTGCGGCGATCAAGGCCCTGCTCGGCCTGACGCCAAAGACCGCGCGGCGGGTGTCGGAGTCGGGCGACGAGGAAGACGTGCCGATAGAAGCGATCATACCGGGCGATCGCCTGCGCATTCGCCCCGGCGAAAAAGTGCCGGTCGACGGCGTTGTGATCGATGGCCACAGCTCGGTCGATGAGTCCATGGTGACCGGTGAGCCGATGCCGGTCGAAAAGCAGGCCAACGACAAGGTAGTGGGCGGCACGGTGAACGGAACGGGCACCCTGGTCATGCAGGCCGAAAAAGTCGGCGTCGATACCCTGCTTTCGCGAATCGTGCAAATGGTGGCGGAGGCACAACGCAGCCGCGCACCGATTCAGAAACTGGCCGATACCGTCGCGGGTTATTTCGTGCCGATCGTCATTGTCGTTGCGATAGCCACCTTCGTCGTGTGGGCCATTTGGGGCCCGGACCCGAGCATGAGCTACGCGCTCATCAACGCGATCGCAGTATTGATCATTGCCTGTCCCTGTGCCCTGGGCCTGGCGACGCCAATCTCCATCATGGTGGCGACCGGTCGAGGAGCGGGTATGGGCGTGTTGTTTAAAAATGCCGAGGCGATCGAACTCATGCGCGATGTCGATACGCTCGTCGTCGACAAGACCGGTACTTTAACCGTCGGCAAACCGGCAGTGGCAGCCGTGCTGTGCGCGGACGGGTGGGAAGAAGCGTCCGTGCTTGGACTCGCCGCCAGCCTTGAACGGGGCAGCGAACATCCCTTGTCCGAGGCCATTGTCGCCTATGCTGAAAAACAGGGTATCGAGCTGACGGGCGTCCAGGATTTTCAATCCATCACCGGCAAAGGTGTCCTGGGCACCGTTGACGGACACCTGACCGCGATCGGCAACGCCGCATTGTTGAGCGATCGCGGCGTCGACCCCGGGGACCTGGCGCGGCGCGCCGATGAGCGTCGGGCGCAGGGGGAGACCGCTATGTTTGTGATCGTCGATGATTCGATCGCCGGTGTCATTAGCGTCGCAGACCCTATCAAAGCATCCACTCACGATGCGATCCGGCAACTTCATGACGAAAAGGTGTCGATCGTCATGTTGACGGGCGATAACGCGAAAACGGCGAAAACGGTCGCTCAAGAATTAGGGTTGGAGCGGGTGATTGCCGATGTGTTGCCCGATCAGAAAGTGGCTGTCGTAAAAGAACTCCAGGCTGACGGCCGCATCGTCGCCATGGCGGGTGACGGGGTGAACGACGCCCCGGCGTTGGCGCAGGCGCAAGTAGGCATCGCGATGGGGACCGGTACGGACGTGGCCATGGAGAGCGCCGCGGTGACCCTGGTGAAGGGCGACCTGCGCGGCATCGCGACGGCGCGGGCGCTGAGTCGCGCCACGATGAAGAACATCCGGCAAAACCTCTTTTTTGCGTTCGCATACAATGCACTGGGCATACCGATTGCAGCGGGCCTTTTGTACCCGGTGTCCGGACTTTTGCTCAGTCCGATGATTGCGGCGGCGGCGATGTCGTTCAGCTCGGTATCCGTGATCGCCAATGCGTTGCGTCTTAGACACTTCGGTATCAAGTGAGGAAACCATGAAAATATTACCAATACTCGCTATCACACTCATCGTCGGCCTGCTCGCCGTCGTCGGCTTCGCCTATTCCGGGCTTTACGATGTCAGCGCGAATTCGCCTCACAGCAGTCTTGTTTCGTGGTTGTTATCGACGACATCGCATGCCTCGATTGAACGCCGTGCCAAAGGGATCGAGGTTCCCAGGCATAAAGACAATACGCTGGCGCTCGCGGGTATCGGTGATTTCGATTCCATGTGCGCAGCTTGTCATGGTGCGCCGGGCCGGGATCCAGAGGCGATGGGCCTGGGCCTGAATCCGCCGGCACCGGACCTTGCAGAGTCGGCAAAAGAAATGACTGCCGCCGAACTTTTCTGGGTAACGAAGAATGGCATCAAGATGACCGGGATGCCCGCCTGGGGCAAGACGCACGGGGATGACGAGCTGTGGCCTGTCATCGCGTTCCTGGTTACATTGCCGGAATTGGATCCGGATGCCTACGACGCGATGTTGGTCAGCGCGGCTGGCAGGGGCCATCACGCCGATGATGCGCCGGCAGGAGCGCATTCTCACGATGGCCAGGACGGCAAAGACGCCGCCAACGAACATTCGGGGCCCGCCGGTCACGATCAACCGGAAGATCACGAAGAATCGCCTGCGCAGCCGGAACAGCACGACCACGGCACCCACGAACACTGACGGGGACAACTCGAGAAAATATTATGACTGACGAAAAGCGAATCGTTTTACCGGAGGCGCTCATTTCGCGGCGCAGGTTTGTGACCGGCGCAGCTGCGGGTGCCACGTTGCTGGGTCTTGGGCTACCGACAAGGTCGTTGTTTGCGGCCACCTCGACCCGACAGCCGGTTCCTAATCTGCGCGGCACGAGTTTTGACATCGATATTGGCTACAAGACGGTCAATTACACCGGCAGGGAACGGCCCGCAACCACATTCAACGGCTCTGTACCCGGGCCGATCCTGCGCTGGCGTGAGGGTGACCGCGTGACGCTGCGCGTAACGAACCACCTGGCGCATGACTCGTCCATTCATTGGCACGGGATCATTCTTCCGGCAAATATGGACGGCGTGCCAGGCATCAGTTTCGACGGTATCAAACCTGGAGAAACGTTTACCTACCAATTCGATGTGCGGCAAAACGGTACTTTTTGGTATCACAGCCATTCGCGTTTTCAGGAACAAACCGGTATGTATGGCGCCATCGTCATCGAACCGAAGCGACCGGACCCTGTCGCCTATGACCGAGACTACGTGGTCGTGCTATCCGACTGGAGCGATGAGAAGCCCGAAAGAATCTACGCCAAATTGAAGAAACAAAGCGATTACTACAATTTTCGTGAGCGAACTGCCGGCGATTTGTGGCGAGACATCAAGGAAAAGGGCTTGGCCCAGACGCGGCGTGACCGCGCGATGTGGAACCGGATGCGGATGAGCGACCGCGACCTGTCGGATGTAACCGGATATACCTATACCTTTCTGATGAACGGCGCTACGCCGGAAGATGGCTGGCTCGGCCTGTTTGAACAGGGTGAGAAAGTCCGGCTTCGTTTTGTCAATGCCGCCGCCATGACGATTTTCGATGTGCGAATCCCCGGGCTGGAAATGAAGGTGGTCGCCGCCGATGGCCAGAACATCGAACCGGTATCGATCGATGAATTTCGCATCGGCGTTGCGGAAATTTATGACGTAGTTGTCGAGCCCAACGCCGACAGCGCCTATACGATTTTCGCGCAGAGTATCGACCGAACCGGTTATGCAAGAGGAATACTGAGCCCGCATGCCGATTGGGCAGCCGACGTGCCGTCAATGGATCCACCGGCCCTTTTGGGTCACAGAGATATGGGCATGGGCGGCATGGATCACAGCCAGCACGACATGGGCAAGATGCCGGGAATGAGCGGCATGGATCACAGCAAGCACGACATGGGTGGCATGCAGGTAGTGGCGCAGAAGGGCAACCAGGCGCCTGACCCCGCCGGATACGGCAGCAAGCGCGAGATCACGCATATTGCCTCGGAATTCGGGCCCAATGTCGATATGCGTGCGCAAACCCCGCAAGACGGTCTGTCCGACCCGGGTATTGGTCTGCGCGATCACCAGCGTCTTTACGGCAGACGCGTATTGACGTATGCGGATATTCGGGGCCTTGAGCGAACACGCGACCCCAGGGACCCCGGCCGTGAAATCGAGTTGCATCTCACGGGCAATATGAGTCGGTATATGTGGTCCATCAACGGCATCAAGTTTGCCGATGCGGAACTACTCCGGCTTAGCTACGGCGAGCGTGCTCGAATAAACCTGGTTAACGACACGATGATGACGCACCCGATTCATTTGCATGGGATGTGGAGCGACCTGGAAACAGGCGAGCCCGATTTCATACCACGCAAGCACACGGTAATCGTACAGCCGGGGTCCAAAATCAGTTTTCTGGTGACCGCCAATGCGATGGGCGGATGGGCTTTTCATTGCCATCTGATTTATCACATGCCCGGCATGTTTCGCGAAGTGCGGGTGAGTTAGATGATTAGTCAAAAAGCGCGCGAATTCGCAACCACGACCATTCTGGCCGCAGTGATCTGGCTGTCCGCTGCGGACGATGCCACGGCCGACACCAAAGATGATCCGCTTTTATTGACGGTCATCCTCGATCAAGTGGAAATGCGCGATGCAACCGGCGACGACACTTTTTCCTGGGATGTGGAAGGCTGGCTGGGTAAAGACCTCGACAAGTTCTGGTTCAAGACAAAAGGCGAACGTACCGGGGGCAATACCGACGACGCCGAGTTGCAATTCCTGTACACCAAGGCCATAGACAGGTACTGGGATTTTCAGCTTGGCGTGCGCTACGATTTCGAGCCTTCGCCCAGCCGAAGTTGGGCGGTCATTGGAGTCAAGGGGCTGGCCCCATACTTTTTCGATATCGACGCGGCCTTGTTTATCGGTGAATCCGGACGCACGGCGTTTCGATTTGAGGCAGAATACGAACTGCTTCTTACGCAACGCCTCATTCTCACACCGGACATCGAGATCAGTTTGCATGACAAAAACGATCCGATGACAGGTATCGGCTCAGGTCTGTCAGACATAGAGGCCGGCCTGCGGTTGCGCTACGAGATTCGCCGGGAGTTTGCCCCGTATATAGGCATCAACTGGTCGAGATTGTTTGGCAATACGGCCGATTTCGCGAGAACCGCCGGCGAAAGCACCTCTGAAACACAGTTGGTGATTGGACTTCGTGCGTGGTTCTAGAAATTGATCGGATCGATGCCGCTTTTTTCGATGACACATACCCGGCATGACATAGAACGGGACGGCAAACTAACCTGAAACTGGAGACATCATTGAATATTCGAACTTCTATCAACTGTTTCGCGATCATTGCACTTTTCGGTCTTTTGTCTTTTTCGCTGAATGCAAAAGCGCAAGAGGACGATTCAGCGGCGCTTGTCGCGATTATCGATGCGGTGGAAAAGGGCTGGGAACAGGCAGACGGGCAACCGTTTTGGGAGCATTTTCTGGACTTCGAAGGTGCGCGTTACATTGAATCGGGCGGGCAGAATGAGGGCCTCACAGACTTGATCGAACATCATGTGGAACCCGAAGGTGACGCTCTCGATAGCCTTGAGTTGAATTTTTCGAATATCGAAACTCATTTCGAGGGCGATTTCGCGTGGGCCATCGCCAATGTCGAAGTCAAAGCGACGGTAAAGCGTGACCAGCGGGTGATACACAATCGCGGTTATCAGACATTTTTGTTCCGGCATGTGAACGGAAAATGGCTGATTATTCATACACATAGCTCATCGCGTCCGGTCAGGTCAGACTAGACAGACCTGACCGGCAAAGACCTATGTGAAAGCGGCGTTGCTGACGCCGGCCCAAGGCAGCGGAAACTATTTTTGACCGCTATACAAGGTCATGGTGCCGAACATGGTCGAGAATTCACGACCGGTGGTCACGTTCCGAAAACCCGCTTGCCGCATCAGTTCCGGCAAACGGCCTTGAACGTTGTCACGCGTATTGTCGAAACCATCCAGAAGCTGGATAAAATAAAACAGCCCGCGCATCAGGAACGAACCGGGCTTACCCCAATCGGCGATATGCAGTTGTCCGCCCGGTTTCAAAACGCGGTGGACCTCCCGAAAAGTCAGTTGCTTCGCATCCGGCAGCAGATGATGGAAAAACAAGCTGGACAGAACGCAGTCGAAATGTCGATCGCGAAACGGCAGTTTGGTGGAAAAACCCAGCGCGGGCACAAATTCGTCCGGTGAATTTTCTTCGCTCAATATGCCCTGCCTGACTGTGCGTTAATCGATCGCTTACTATTGTGCGACTGCACGAACGGTGCAGCCAGGAAAACCTGCTCGGTCATTTGTCGGTAGTAGGGATTCCTGGCAATCGGTTCAGTCACCGCCGGCACTTTTTCTTTGTCTCCTGGCCACATTTTCGTTCAGCACATCCAGTGCTTTGTTCAGGGCTTTCCTGGCCGAGCCGGTAACGCCACCTTCTGCGTATTGGTCTTTCACCACTTTCTCGACCTGTTCTACCAGGTCGTCGAGCCGGACGCTTTGCTCGCCGTAGTCCCACCGATTTTCATGGGGCGAGCGGTCGGCCGCGCCGAACAGGTTTATCCAGTGCTCCGAGCGGCGGCCCAGTTGCACGACGCTATAGAAACGCCGGCCGGCCGGTTTTTCGCCCGATGCCAGGTCGATCAGCGCCGCGACGATGGAAACGGGAACCAGGAGCAGGTCGCGAAGCCCGTCGATGAGCAGCTTGCCTTGCAAAAGAAACGCGTCCCGTACCAGGTCGGAACGACTACGCTCGATATCGTTATTGTCGGAGTCTTCCATTTCAGTCACCTCATTATCAATTTAGCACAGTCGCGGCCGCTGGCCTGACCGCGAGCCATCCGGTATGGTGGCAGCCGTTCCGGCAAAAGCATACAAGTGGGCCTATACGACTATGCAGGACACATCGAGCACAGGCATTTTACTGGTCAACCTCGGCACGCCGGACGCGCCGACCTTTTGGGCGGTGCGTCGCTACCTGGCGGAGTTTCTCGGCGACCCGCTGGTTATCGACACGCCTCGGTTGATCTGGCTGCCGATACTCCATGGCATAATCCTTAACCTGCGCCCGTGGAAAACGGCGGCCAATTACCGGCTTGTGTGGTCCGATCGCGGCTCACCGTTGCTCGCCAATTCGCAAGACCAGCAAGCTGCTTTGCAAGCCTTGCTCAGGGACGAATCAAGGATACAAATACCGGTCGTGCTCGGTATGCGCTATGGCCAGCCATCGCTCGATGATGCGCTTGCCGAACTTCGCAAGATGCAGATCGAGCGTTTGCTGGTTCTGCCGCTTTATCCGCAGTTTTCCCATACGACGGCCACGACGACTTTCAAGCGAATCGATGAAATCCTGCATCGTCAGCAATTTCCGCCCGCTGTACGACAGGTAACCGACTACCACGATCATCCCGCCTATATAGCCGCGCTGGCCGCTAGCATCGATGAACACTGGCAGACTGCGGGCCGGTCGGAGCATCTGCTGTTGTCGTTTCACGGGCTGCCAAAACGCTATATCACGAACGGCGATCCCTACGAGGAACAGTGCGAAATAACCGCGGCGTTGTTGGTGGACGAACTGGGGCTGACAGACAAGGACTGGACACTGAGTTATCAGTCACGGGTCGGCCGCGAGGAGTGGCTTACGCCTTACACGTACGCAACCTTGCAGTCGCTGGCGCAACAGGGCAACCGCTCCGTCGACGTAGCCTGCCCGGGTTTCTCCGCAGATTGCCTGGAAACGCTGGAAGAAATCGCGCTTACCAATGCGGAGATATACCGAAAAGCCGGTGGCGGTTCGCTCATCTATATACCGGCCCTGAACGCGCGGCCCGATCACATACGCTGCATGGCGCAACTGGCCCGGGAACATGCGCGGGACTGGCTGGAACAGGACTAGGGCGTCTGCGCCGGAACACGAATGATCGGTCGATTTCTCGAGATCAGCGTTTACACGCCCAATATCCAGGAGTCGCTGGAGTTTTACCAACGCCTCGGTTTCGCCCAGGCTGAGACCGGCGACGTCTGGTCTCACCGTTATGTCGCCATTACCGACGGGCGGCTTTTCCTCGGTCTGCACGAATACGAATTCGCTTCCCCGTCCCTGACCTATGTACGCCCCAATCTGTCCACCCACCTGGAGGCGCTTGTGGCCCACGGCGTCCGTTTCGAATTCGAGAAAACGGGTGACGAGCAGTTCAATGAGGTTGGTTTTCTCGACCCGGATGGCCAGATGGTCACGTTGCTTGAAGCACGAACATTTTCTCCGCTGCCGGTGACTGCGGCCGAAGAAAGCCGGTGCGGCCATTTTTCCGAGTACGCCGTTCCCAGCCGGAATATCGAAACCGCGATCGTGTTCTGGGAGCCGTTGGGTTTCGTAACGACCCGTCGCGAGGACAAACCGTTTCCGTCGGCGACGCTAACCAGCGACCTGATCAACCTCGGTTTTTACCAGCTACCCGAACTCAGGGCGCCGGCACTGAGCTTCGTCGAGCCCGATATGGCCGAACGGATCGCAAACCTCGAATCCGATGGCCTCGAGGTGAACCGGGATTTGCCGGGCCGCGAAGCTGCGGATGAAAACGCCGTCCTGCGATCGCCGGAAGGCCTGGTGTTGCAGTTATTGACCGGCGATCACTGATTTGGCAGCGCCGGCATCAGCTTTCTCCGCGCAGTTGCTCGAGGATCGCCTGATTTTCCAGCGTCGAAATATCCTCGGTAATTTCCTCGCCTTTCGCGATCGTCCGCAACAGGCGGCGCATGATTTTCCCCGATCGCGTCTTTGGCAAATTATCGGCAAAGCGGATATCGTCGGGCCGCGCGATCGGGCCGATTTCCTTGTCGACCCAGCCACGTAATTCCCTGGCCAGATTCAGCGCTTCATCGCCGACCGGCCGTTCCCCCTGCAACACGACATAGGCGAAAATCGACTCGCCTTTGACATCGTGCGGGCGGCCCACCACAGCCGCCTCGACCACGCGCTCGTGGGCGACCAGCGCCGACTCGACTTCCATCGTGCCGAGCCGGTGGCCGGCCACGTTGAGCACGTCATCGATGCGCCCCATGATCCAGAAATAACCATCCTTGTCGCGGCGCGCGCTGTCACCGGCGACATAAAAACGCCTGTCGAATTTGTCCCAGTAGGTCTCGAGGTAACGCTGGTTGTCTCCATAGATGGTCCTGAGCATCCCCGGCCAGGGCTTGCGTATCACCAGAAAACCGCCTTTGTCCGGGTCGGTCACGGTATTGCCGTCATCGTCGACGATATCGGCGAAGATTCCGGGCAGCGGAAGCGTGCATGAACCGGGTTTGGTCGTAGTCACCCCGGGCAGCGGGGTAATCATGATTGCGCCGGTCTCCGTCTGCCACCAGGTGTCGACGATCGGGCAGTTCTCATTGCCGATCACGCGGCGATACCACATCCAGGCTTCCGGGTTGATCGGCTCTCCCACCGTCCCCAGCAGCCTGATACGGGACAAGTCGTATGCGGCAGGGACATCGTCACCGAATTTCATCAGTGCGCGTATGGCCGTCGGCGCAGTATAAAAAACCGTGACCTGGTGGTCTTCGCAGATTTTCCAGAAACGGCCGCTATCGGGAACCGTTGGCGCGCCTTCGTACATGACGATCGTCGCGCCGGCAGCCAGCGGGCCATAGGCCACGTAGGTATGGCCAGTCACCCAGCCCACATCGGCCGTGCACCAGAACACGTCCTGATCCCGCAGATCGAATACCCACAGGTTGGTCAGTTTGGCGTTTAGCAGGTAGCCGCCGCAGGCGTGCTGAATCCCTTTGGGCTTGCCGGTCGATCCCGACGTATACAAAAGGAACAGCGGATGCTCGGCGTCGAGCCATGCCGGCTCGCATTGATCGGCTTGACCGGCGATCGCCTGATGCCACCAGATATCGCGGCCATCTTTCATCGGGATATCCTCGCCGCTGCGGCGCAGGACGATGACTTTTTCAATGGTCTCGCAACCGCTTTCCAGCGCCTCGTCGGTAGCCTGTTTGAGTTGAACTACCTTGCCGCCGCGATGGCCGCCATCCGCGGTAATTACCAGGCGCGCACCGGCATCTTCAATGCGGTCGCGCAGCGAGTTGGCCGAAAAACCGCCGAATACAACCGAGTGGATGGCGCCGATGCGTGCGCAGGCCTGCATCGCAACGACCGCTTCCGGGACCATCGGCATATAGATGACGACCCGGTCGCCCGCGACTATGCCCAGCGACTTCAGGCCATTCGATAACCTGCAGACCTCGGCGTGCAGATCGCGATAACTGAGCCGGCGAACATCACCCGGTTCGCCTTCGAAAATAATCGCGATTTTGTCGCCGCGTTCAGCCAGGTGCACATCCAGGCAGTTATGGGAAACGTTGAGCTCGCCGTCACGGAACCAGCGAAAATTCGGTGCATCGCTTTCGTCGAGGACATCGTTGAACGGCTTGTGCCAGTGCAGATGTTCCCTCGCCAGGTTCGCCCAGAATTCCTGCGGGTCTCTCTCGGCCTGATCGCATAATTCCCGATAGCGCTGCGCATCGATTCGCGCTTCGCCCACAAATGAATCCGCAGGTGGAAACTCCCGGTCCTCACGAAGAATGGACTGTATATCCTGGTCTGCCATGCCTGACTCCTGGCGGTTTTTTTGCAGCATACCGTTGTGCTATCCGGCAGGCCAGTTACCCGAATCAGGCCGCCTCCAGCAGGCTCCTCGTAATGGCCGTCACCCGCTCCAGATAGGAAGCGCCAAACAGGTTCAGGTGATTCAGCAAGTGGTAGAGCTGGTACAGGCGACACCTGGCGCCGGCCCCCTCCGGCAAGGGCCATTCTTCTTCATAGGCTGAATAAAAAGCATCGCTGAAACCGCCAAAAAGGCGGGTCATCGCGAGGTCGGTCTCGCGATCGCCATGATAAACGGCGGGATCGAAAATCACCGGCCGCCGGTCGGCCAGCACCGCCTGGTTGCCTCCCCACAGGTCTCCATGCAGCAGCGACGGGGGCGGTCGATGCGATTCGAGCAGGCGGTCCAGGCTTTCGCAGAGCCTTTCGCCGAGATCCTGCAGCGGATCCGAAAAACCGTTTCTGGCTGCCATTTCAAACTGCGGCCGCAATCGGCGCTGCCTGTAGAATTCGGTCCAGTCGTCGTTCGGCGTATTGACCTGCGGCATGCTGCCGATAAAGTTGTCCGTGGGCCAGCCATGGACCCGTCCCTGGCAGCGATGCAGCCGCGCCAGGCAGCGTCCGAGTTCGCCATCCTCGCGCGGCCCGCCGCTCGACATATCCAGCCACTCGAGCAGCAGGAAACTGAGTCGGTCGTCACCGGCGTAAGCGATGACCTCGGGCACCCGGATGGTTTCGGTTTGCCTGATCGCCGCCAGCCCGTCCGCTTCCGCCGCAAACATCGGCAGCGCCCGGTCATCGTTCAGTTTCAGAAAAAGTGGCCCACGACCGGTCTCGAGGCGATAACTGGCATGAATGTCGCCACCGCTGACGGCTTGCAGACCGGTATTTTCAGAAATGCCGATACCGGTCGCAGAGCGGATCAGGTCAAACAATCTGCCGTAATCGAGCGCCATTCGGGGAGCCTGGCGGACTTAGGGCTGTTCTGCGGCGGCGGGAAATTGGTCTGCCAGTCTGCGCGCCTGGCTCGACAGCGCCTTGCCAAAACCGGCCTCGCCATAGATCGCGTCCAGGGCATCCGTATCGGGCGCCAGCCGGCGCAGACTGTTTTCATCCAGCGCCAGGTCCATATCGCAGGCGATCCTGGTCAGCCTTCGTGCGAAAAACGCCGTCTCGCGGTGCTCGTCCAGCGCTTTCACGATCCGCGCCGCCCCCCGGATCGACAGGCCCCGCACCTGGTCGAGATCCGCATACAGCGCCTCGAGGTCGGCGAACCTGGCCAACAGTTTTTCCGCGGTTTTTGCACCGACGCCGGGGACGCCGCGGATGTTGTCCACGCTGTCGCCGGTCAGCGCGAGGAAATCGGCGATCTGTTCCGGGTGCACGCCGTAATATTCCTTGATGCCCTCGTATTGCAGTCTCCTGCGACCGGCAAAATCCCAATACTCGTCGCCCGGCCGCAACAACTGGGCCAGGTCCTTGTCGCGGGTAACGAAAATCGAGCGGCCATCCCTTTCCCGCCACCAGGCAGCGAGACTGCCGATGATATCGTCGGCCTCGTAACGCTCACTGGAAAAGACCGGCAGCCCCATGGCCACGGCAACCGCCTTGCAGATGGAAAACTGGTTTTTCAGCTCCTCCGGGGCCGGCTCCCGGTTGGCCTTGTACTCGGGGTATATCTCATTGCGAAACGAACTACTGAGGCTCTCGTCAAAGGCGATACCGATGTGGGCCGGTTTTTCCAGTTGCAAAAGCTCGCCGAGAAACCTCGAAAAACCAAAGACAGCGTTGACTGGCTGGCCATTGCCATCGGTCATGCTTTCCGGCGACACCGAAAACCAGGCACGAAAAATATAAATACTGGCATCTACGAGGTGCAGTGGCGGACGGGCAATGATCGGTGCAGACGCAGATCCGGCCGGCACAGCTCAGGCCCGGGCGCCCGTGTATTCGTTTTCCGCCAGGTGACCCTTTAGCCGTGCATGCAGCGGGCTGCTGCGCGGGAAATGGGCGAGCAGGTATTCCATCTGATCGGCCATCACCAGGCGGCCCTTCAGATAGATGTACTCCGCGTAGTTCGGCGTAAAGGGGATCGCCAGCAACTGCATCCTTGCCTGCTCCGGCGTCATGTCGGCCTTGTGATTGTTGCACCGGCGACAGGCAGTCACCACATTGGTCCAGGAATCCGTGCCGCCCTGGCACAATGGCGTAACGTGATCGCGCGATAAATTCCCGTCACTGAATCTCTTGCCGCAATACAGGCAAAGACCGGCGTCGCGCCGGAACAGTGCATGGTTGGACAACGGCGGCACATAGTGATCGCGCACTTTCCCCATGATATGGGTATTGCCCAGGGTAGCGATTATGGAATTGACGTCGATCAGGCTGCGCCTTCCGGTCTGGGCGCAAACGCCGCCGCGCAGAGTGTACAGCAGGCTGCCGCAGGCGTATGAAACACGCCCGCAGTGATAAAGACGCACTGCGTCCCGGTAGTCCACCCACTCGAGCGGCATGCCGGAAACATCGGTGCGCAGGACTTGTTGGCTTAGCGATACAGCCATTTGCGCGGGCCCCGATGATCTGTTGCCGCCTCATCTTGCCGAAACCGGCGGCAAATGAAAACCCGTTTCGGCAATCCGCTGTTCAAACGCAGGGGAAAAACCCTTATTGTGTCGTCTGCCCGCAGACCGGCCGGCCAAAACAGGAGACTTGAATGGCGCTCGCACTGGGAGTAATCGAAGAAACCCTGCCAGGGGAAACACGGGTCGCGATGATTCCCGAAGTAGCCGCGAAGTTTGCCGCGCTGGGTGTGAAAATCCTTATCCAGCAAGGCGCCGGGGACAAAGCCGGCATCCCGGATAATGAATATTCGGAGCACTGCATACTGCTGGCCACGGCCGCGGAAGTCCTTGCGCAATGCGATGTGTTGCTGGCCGTTCAGCCACCGCCGGTCGAGGTCGCCGCTGCGCTGGAAAAAGGCAAAGTGCTCATCGGATTTCTCGCCCCGTTCCGCGAGAAAGCATTGCTGCAGACATTGCGCGACAAAGGCCTGACCGCGTTCGCGATGGAGTTGATCCCGAGAATATCGCGGGCACAGTCCATGGATGCACTGTCGTCACAGGCGGCTGTTGCCGGTTACAAGGCAGTGCTGATCGCGGCCAATACGCTGGACAAGTTTTTCCCGATGCTGACCACGGCGGCCGGCACGATCCGGCCAGCGAAAGTACTGGTCATCGGCGCCGGTGTCGCCGGTCTCCAGGCATTGGCGACCGCGCGCAGGCTGGGAGCGGTCGTCGAAGGGTACGACGTGCGCTCGGCGACCCGGGAGCAAATCGAATCGCTGGGCGCGCGCTTCGTCGATACCGGCGTCAGTGCAGAGGGCGAAGGCGGTTATGCGCGCGAGCTGACCGAGGATGAGAAAAAGACCCAGCAGGAGGTGCTGGAAAAACACATTGCCCTGGCGGACGTGGTGATAACGACGGCGGCGATACCCGGCCGGCCGGCACCGCGCATCATCAGCGCGGCAGCGGTTGCAAACATGAAGCCCGGCGCCGTTATCGTCGATCTGGCCGCCGAGACCGGCGGCAACTGTGAATTGACCAAGGCGGGTGAAACGGTGGAACACGATGGGGTGCGGATCGTCGGGCCGGTCAATCTCGCCGCGGACCTCGCAAATCACGCGAGCGAAATGTACGCACGTAATCTTTTTAACTTTCTCAGCCCCGCGATCAGCGATGGCGAACTCAGTATCGACTGGGAAGACGAGGTCTTTGCGGGGGCGCTGCTGACCCGCGATGGCGAAGTCATTCATGGGCCAAGCCGCGAGCAACTGGCCGACCCGTCAACACAGGGGAACAAGCAATGATTGACGGATTTATCGCGCTGTATATTTTCATGCTGGCGGCGTTCACCGGTTACGAGATCATCGGCAGAGTACCGGCCATTTTGCACACGCCGCTGATGTCCGGTTCAAACTTCATACACGGAATTGTGCTGGTTGGCGCGATGGTGGCGATGGGGCGTGCGGAAACCACGCTGGAAATAGTCATCGGTTTTATCGGCGTGTTCCTGGGGGCCGGTAATGCGGCCGGCGGCTACGTGGTCACGGAACGCATGCTCGAGATGTTCAAAAGCAGCCGGGAGAATAAATAATGTTGTCCTGGTCCCCCGAACTGGCTGACAAACTGATCCAGGCGAGTTATTTCCTCGCGGCCGTACTTTTTATTGTAGGCCTGAAACAAATGAGTTCGCCGGTCACCGCCAGGCGCGGCATCATCTGGGCCGGCATCGGCATGCTGGTTGCCACGCTGATCACGTTCACCTGGCCGGACATGCACAATTACCCGCTGATGCTCGCAGCCATCGGCGTTGGCGGCGCGGCCGCCTGGATCAGCGGCAAGAAAGTGGCGATGACCAACATGCCGCAAATGATCGCCCTGTACAATGGCATGGGCGGTGGCGCGGCCGCGGCGATCGCCGCGGTAGAACTGCTGGGTGGCCGCGAGCACGATATCAGTATTATTACGCTGGCGGTGCTGGGTGCGCTGATCGGCTCGGTATCTTTTTCCGGCAGCCTGATCGCCTTTGGCAAATTGCAGGGATTGATCCGCAAGCCTCTGCGGTTCAAAGGCCAGCAAATAGTCAACCTGCTGATCCTGCTGAGCGCCGCCGTTGCCGGCGGCATGATCGTCACCGGACACACCGACGGCATCGGGATCGTCGCCGTGTTCTTCGGCCTGGCGTTGCTGCTCGGCCTGACCATGACCTTGCCGATCGGCGGCGCCGATATGCCGGTCGTCATTTCTCTTTACAACGCACTGACCGGCCTGGCGGTTGCCTTCGAAGGCTTCGTCCTGCAAAACGCGGCGATGATTATCGCGGGTACCGTGGTCGGCTCCGCCGGCACGCTGCTGACGCAACTGATGGCGAAGGCGATGAATCGCTCACTGGCCAATGTCCTGTTCAGCGATTTTGGCGATGCGGACATCGCCGGCGACGGCGTAGACGTACAGGGCAGCATGAAACCGATCGAGGCCACCGATGCCGGCGTAATGATGGCTTTCGCCGACAAGGTCATCATCATCCCCGGTTATGGCATGGCCGTGGCCCAGGCGCAGCACAAGGTCTGGGAACTGACCCAGGTCCTGCTGGAAAGAAATGTCCAGGTTAAATTCGCGATTCACCCGGTCGCCGGTCGCATGCCCGGGCACATGAACGTATTGCTGGCCGAGGCCGGCGTACCATACGACCTGATTTTCGATCTGGATGAGATCAATGCCGAGTTCGAGACCGCCGATGTCGCTTTAGTCATCGGCGCCAACGATGTGGTGAACCCCGCGGCGCACAGCGACCCGGCCAGCCCGATTTACGGCATGCCCATTTTGAAAGCGGAGAAGGCAAAAAATATCGTCGTGATCAAGCGCGGCCAGGGCAAGGGATTCTCCGGGATCGAAAACCTGCTGTTCTTCCTCGATCAGACGCGCATGCTATATGGCGATGGGCAAGCCGCGACTGCAGAGTTAATTCAGGCGGTCAAGTCCTACTAGTCACCAGGGATCGCGGATTCCGAGTGGAGGCCCGGGCCTGAACTGTCAGATATTATTTCGCCTTAATGGCCGCTTCCGGCCAACAGCGGTCAGCATAGTATCAATCGAATTTGAGCGACCGGTGGTGGATTCGCGGGTGGCGGCAACTTACTGATCGATAGGAGTCCAAGCGTGCCAAACTACTCGCCATTCTCCATCGGCCTGTCTCTGCAGGATGTCGATGTAGCGATTATATGACGAGTAATGCTCAAGCTCACCATCGAACTTGACCTCGGCGCTACCAATATATCGACGTATTGCCATATCCCCCTTAAGAAATATTTCCGGCGCGTGCGTATGGTAGTCCACCGCGAGGATCGTACCGCCGGCGAATCCCTCGGTGTAGTACGCTAATGCTGCGTCGTATCCCTGAACCGCATCTTCGCCAGGTGGCAACAGAACCAGATCGTCGACATAGTATTTGAGATATTCTTGAATTATGGTCTCTAACGGCACTTCCGGGGATAAAAAAATCTCCTCAATTTCGTTCAACTGATTCCTGATTGCCGAAAGATCGGCTTCTGCTCGACTATCCGAGCCTTGCTGGCACGCCAGCAACATTGAAGTGGCCAACAGGGTACCGTACGCCATGTGCTTCATCGCTTAACCTCGATCAGTGCGCTGCATAACAACGTCCTACAAACAAGCGTAGCTAAAATTTTCAATATTCCTAGCCCAGTAATAGATGGGCTGTGATGTCCGCTTTGGATCGTAAAGCGGACATTGTAAGTTTGGTCTAAACCGTCTCCCCATAATGTCCGCTTTCGGCCATTAGCGGTCATTGACCGCACAAGGAAAAACCCGGCAAAAGCCGGGTTTCTCGTCGTGCGAATTGCCGGCTCAGACCAGTTTGCGCCTCAGCCTGCCCAAGACTCCACTGCTAATCGAAATTTCATTTTAATTTTCCCCCCTACTCACTCCAGTTTTCTTATGTTCTGAATCGCCATATCCCAGGCGTAGACAAACTGAAGTCGTATCATGCTGGTATCGATGTCACTGTCGCCAAAGACGTTCGAGCTGAAGCTGGTTCGTATAGTCACGTTTTCCGTCACCTGGAAATTCAACGTGAAACCGAGATCTCCGATC